>Ga0256830_1000370_pt1 | contig 37553 bp, 29 predicted proteins | sample 128326metaG_FD_190537 | JGI IMG/M metagenome (GOLD analysis project Ga0256830, IMG submission 190537) | Hydrothermal vent microbial communities from Lau Basin, Pacific Ocean - 128-326 | ecosystem: Environmental > Aquatic > Marine > Hydrothermal vents | place: Pacific Ocean: Lau Basin | collected...
AATCCCTTTTTTAATCGCTGCATCCATGTCGCCCAAAGATTTGGCCTTCCCTTTATATTTCAGGCAAGAGGCAACATCTTTAATATCAGTTTCATCAAAGGGTGTTTTAGGCTTTAGTAATATGCCATCTCCGGCATCCTCTACCACAAGCTCTTGCCCGGGGGCCCAATGGTGAGCGGTTCTGAGCGGTTTAGGGATTATTACTTGCCCTTTGCTAGATAATTTGGTGGTATTCATAGATGGCAGGTCTCAGAAAGTAAGAAATATGTAAGAATTGTAGTTTTTGGGGTAGTGATTGTCAATGTTAAAGTTTTGGGGTAAGTATGCCCTAACGGAAGACGGGGTCTTGCAATTAAGCATGAGCCCCTATGTCAGGATAGTTGTCGCCTCTGTTGAAACACGTAAATAATCATACAGGGGGCGGAAAGGGTTTGAAATGCCGCGTTATTCGAAAGAGCGGAAGGCTGCTGTATTAAATCCAAAGAAATTAAATCATCCCGGCAAAAGGCTGCACTTTCACCCATTCCCCAGCTTCAACTTTTTCCATTTCTGCGGGCAATTCAATAAAACAATTTGCCTCGCCCATGGAGCTTAAAATACCAGAGCCTTGTGCGCCAGTAGAACGTACCACTGTTTCACCGTTGGCATTGCTGATAATGCCGCGCTGAAACTCCAATCGGCCAGCACGCTTTTTCAGTGTTGTTTCGCTACGCAAATACAGGTATTGGGGGGCGACATCCTTGATACCCATCATGTGTAATAATGCGGGCTGCACAAATTGATAAAAGGTCACCATGGCCGATACGGGGTTACCCGGTAGGCCAAAAAACTGACAATTGCCAACACGGCCGAAGGCCAGTGGACGGCCGGGTTTCATGGCAATTTTCCAGAATCCGACGTGCCCCAGTTTTTCCAGTGTTTCTTTTACAAAATCTGCCTCACCGACCGAAACACCACCCGTTGTTATCAACACATCGGCTTCCACAGTTGCGCGTTGAAAAGCATCTGTTACACATTCACGCTGATCAGGTATAACACCCATATCGATAAAATCGACATCCAGGCGTCGTAACATGCCATACAAAGTGTAGCGATTGCTGTCGTAAATTTGCCCATCTTTCAGGCGTTGTCCCACATCGCACAATTCATCGCCTGTGGAAAAGAAAATGACTTTTATACGCTTGGAAACGGAAACTTCGGCAATTCCCATTGATGCCAGCATACCGATATCGGCAGGTGTCAGTCGTTTTCCGGGCTGAAAAACCACGTCGTTTTTGGAGAGGTCTTCACCAGCCTGGCGGACATTCTGTCCCACATGATGCCCTGGAGAAATACAGATACTGTTTTCAGTAGTATCGCGTTGCACATGTTCCTGCATAATCACTGTGTCGGTTCCAGCGGGCATTTTCCCACCGGTCATAATGCGGATGCATTCTCCTTCGGAAACCTGAATGTCCAATGGTTTTCCTGCCATAACAGTACCGATAACAGTGAGCTTTTTGGTATCCGTTGTTGGTATGTCCGCCCCTGAAATAGCATAACCATCCATGGCGGAATTCGTATATGAAGGAACATTGATAGTCGATTTTATCGTATCGGCCAATACACGGTTAAGTGCTTCACGAATGGTTAATTGTTCAATATCACCAGAAGGGTTGATTGATTCCAGTATCTTGCTTCGCGCCTGTTCAACCTGTAATGCCGTAGGGTTTAATTCATCACAGTCGGGCAGGGAAGGTGGGGGTTTATCGGACATGATATTTCTCGATATTTATTGGGGTATTGTTAAAGAAAAATGTTGAATAATAAATTGTGATATCTGCTTGATATCATTGATGTCGAGCTGGGTAATACCGTCTTTGGGCACAAGTGGTTTATCAGTTGCAACGGCAACAATATCTGAGTCAGATAAAAAAATCGGGATTTGAGCAGGTTTTGAAGAAACCATATCAGAGCGATAAACTTCAATTTTCGGAAAACACTCAAATTTAAAACCTTCTACCAGAATAATATCCAGAGCTGTCTGGTCGAGTTGTTTAATCAAGGTGTTTAACGTCACTTCTTGTTCCGGGTTTTCATTCTCACTGACCAATGCCCATCGGTATTTTGAGGCTATGAGCATTTGTGTTGCACCTGACATGCGTAATTCATAGCTATCTTTACCGGGTTTATCAATCTGGAAATCATGATGTGAGTGTTTGATAACCGCTACCTTAAAACCTTTCGATTTCAGTCGGGTAATGAGTGCTTTTAATAATTGTGTCTTCCCCGTACCGCTGGGTGCAACAAAGCCAATAATGGGCACTGTGGCATTGTTTAGCATGGTTTGAGCCTCTCCAGAAACAATTCTGCACGGTGTAAATCATCGGTTGTATTGATATTCAAAAAATGCGCTGATTGGTCCGAAAAGTCCACAACTTTATGTGGTAATGAAGTGACCCAGGTTTCAACTTTTCGTTGGCCTGTCGATAAATATTGACCGAGTGATTCCCGGGAGGAGGGGGAAAACAAGCCAAAAAGTGGTTGCAAGCGTGTACCATCATGTGGAATAGCCACGAGATAATTGTTCTCCTGATAAGCTTCCCATAGTCGAGCAGCCAGTTGAGCAGGAAACAAGGGTGCATCACAGGGTACCACGAGTACCGGCATGTCTGGTGATGAGGCCTCCAGTGCGCGCTGTAATCCCGCCAGCGGCCCCTCATGCTTGTCTGTGGAGTCTTGTAGAACCGGGAAAGTCAGTTTCTGATATTGGGCAATATTGCGATTGGCGCTGATGAAAAGCTGTTCCACCTGGGGTGAAAGGGTGTTGATACAGTGCTCAACTAGGCTAATACCTGCCAAAATCATTAACCCTTTGTCTTGTCCATCCATGCGACGGGCGAGTCCACCCGCCAGAATCAACCCATTGACCGGGGTCGGTTTGTTGTACTTATTCATCATGAATTTTTGGAGTACCATAATATATTGCAACAATACAGAGTTCGTTATCTCCCTCTGGTGTATTTACCGCAATGCTATCATCCACCGATTTTTTCATTAATGCTTGTGCAACAGGAGAATCCATGCTGATAAAGCCGCGTTGCGGGTCGAACTCATCCGGGCCGACAATTCGATAACGTAAAGTTTCCCCGTGCTGGTTTTCTAGCTCAATCCATGCACCAAAGAAAACCCGTGTTGTATCGCTGGGCAGTGTATCGACTACTGTAATATTATCTAATCGTTTGCGTAAAAAGCGGACTCGGTAATCAATTTCCCGTAATTGTTTTTTGCCATAAATATATTCTGCATTTTCAGAGCGGTCACCTTGTGCGGCAGCTTCACGTACCGCTTGTGTTACTTGTGGCCGTTTTTTTTTCCACAAATAGGACAGCTCATCATTGAGGCGCTGAAATCCTTCGGGGGTAATATATTTGGAACCCGGTTTTTGTGGAGGGCGATATCTTCCCATTCCTTATTGGCCCAGGTTTTTGGGTGTCACAGGGTCGAATGCATCCCCAAACAAACTATGTAAAACAAGTATTTTCTTTTTCCCTTTTTCTTTTTTAACTTCTTTCCAAGGGACGATGTAAAGAACCTGGGGAAGTTCTTTGTTTCCTTTAATAAAAGTGGTTTCCATCTCTACCTCATCATCAGAAAAGCTGTGGCCTGTCATTGATATTAAGATAATCGTAATGATTCCCGTTATTATGAGTTTCATGTGTCACCATCTGTTAAATTAAACGTAAGTTCTTCCACCCAGTTTTCTGTTTTTTCATCTTCTTCGTCTAATAGTGACAGATATTGCTGATAGTGTTTTATGGCTTCTCTGATGTTTTGCAAATATATTTCATAGAGCAAGGCAAGGTTGTAATGAGCCAGAGTATAGTCTGGTTTTTTTTCTATCGCTTTTTGGTAATAGTTTTTTGCTTTATTAATATTGCCTTTTCGTTCTTCGATAAATCCAGCCATATTGAGTGCTTGTGCCATTTCAGGATTTTTTTCGAGTGATTTTTTTATATGCTCTTCAGCTTTTTTATAGTGTTCCTGTTTGATATATATCAATGCAAGGTTTGCCCATGGGCCAGCGAAGTCAGGGTGTTTTTTGGTGACGGTTAAAAAATATTCCTCAGCTTTTTTGAGGTTATTTTCACTAAGTTCAGTAAGGGCATCCTGGTAAAGAGTGACAAGATTTTCGACGGATGGTTCTTGTGTGTCCGTGTCTTGTTCCTCAATTTTAGGCAGGGCAGTGGGCGCTTTCGACGGCCCTGATACACATCCGCCAAGGACGAGAAATACTGTCAGCAGTAAAAATAAATATTTAGTGTAATACATTGATGTACCCGTCTAGTTTGGGTTTTCGCTGGTATCTCACAGGGAACAGTTTTTTAAGTTGTGCATGACTTTTTTTCGTCCACTCATCATAAATGTCACTTTTTACATAAGTCAGGTTGATCTCATAAAACTCAATGGCCTTTTCTTCAAATGGGAAAGCCTGGTCTTCCAATAATATTTGGTATTGGTCAAGTTCATCATTATTCAGGTTCTTCGGGCGCTCGGATTCAAGGAGGGAAATGCTGAATTCGTTGTATATGTCTGCAATTGAATGAGTAGCCTCTGTAGCGGTTTCAGCCACATTATAAGACGATGTTCTCCCATATAGATTGACAGCTCGTTGCATGGCAATCTTTTTCTTGTTCAGGCTTTTCTTTAACGGAAGAATTAATTTGACTTTTGTGAAGTCATTATGACTCTTTCTTGCCAGGTATAAGGCAGCAGAGGAGGCAATAAAGCGGGTTCGCTCAGACCCCAGTGAGTGTGGTGTTTTTTTGTCTTCCTGGATAATGGTATTTTGCCATAAGTTGACTTTTTCAGGATTGTTGTTTAGTTCATATAATGTAACAAGTTTAAACATGGATTCCATGTATTGTGGAAAGGGACGGCGAAAGTTTTTCGCATATTTTTCAAACGAACGTATTGCTGAAGAATAATCTTTATTCGATGCATAAAGTTCACCTGCTTTCCATAAAGCAGCAAGGCGATATTCCCGATTTTGTTTATTATCTGCCAGTTTTTCCAGTTCTCTTGCTGCTTCAATATCCTGTTTGGAATTCAAGTAGGCTATGCTCAGTGTTTTGGTAACATCATATGAATGTTTATGGTTAGGGAATAAACGTTGAAATTCCTTGCTGTATTTTATTGATTCATCCCAAAGCTCTTTTTCCATTGTTAATGAAATGGCATTGTGCATTCCTGTTGCTGCAATGGGTAAAGTTGGAGTGATTTCTGAAATTCTCACATAGTGCCGAATGGCGGTATTTATTTCATTTTTTTCGTGGGCTGATTTTCCCTGAAAATAAACCGCCTGGGCCAAGCTATTAATGATTGACGAGTCATTCTTCTGAACCAAATCATAGTCATTTAATATACTTTGGTATGTATTTTCGGAATCTTCATATTGTTTTAGTTTAAAGTATGAATGGGCTTTTATCGTATTGATTTTGATCGCCATTGAATGATTAATGTTGCGAGTGGTTAATTCTGCCAGCATGATGGCATCTTTAAACATATTGTTTTTATAAGCAAGCTCACTGGCATGGGTAATTATACTGGCTGTTCGTTTGTCATTGGGGTATTGCTGTCCGTAAAGTGTGGAAAAATGAATAAGTTTATTATTCCATAGTGAAGTGTTTTCACCGGAAGATGCTAATTTTGAGGTCAGTAAAATTCCTTCATAAGCAGAATTTTTATCAATGATGATGTTTGAGTCTGAGTCGTAAGCTGCTAATTCATAATGTTTTAAGGCTTTACTATAGTTCTTGTTTTCAGCGAGAAGAGATGCGTACAAATAATGGATGTTATCTTTTTGAGAATAAGATGAGTAATGTTTGAGATAGTTTTCATACCAGCGAGAAGCATTGGCATAATCGCTTGATTTTCGGGTTCGTAAATATTCTTTATGGTGATTCGCTGTTATCGTTAAAATATGTTCCCGGAGAGTGTTTTTGACTAATTTAAAAATTCGTTGATTTATATTTTTCCTTTTTTTCCAATATTGGCTGCCGGGTTGATAAATGGCATAAAATTTCTCGAATGCAGCGTTCATTCTTGAGGGGAATCCGCCAGATTCCCAGATGTTAATAATTTTTAATAAGGCTTCTGGGACATAATCAGAATCTGGGTTGTATTTTGCAAAAGACTGTAAAGCAATTACTGCATCATTTTTTCTTTCTTCTTTTATATAAATATTGCTTAAATGTGCATATATATAGTAGAGATGCTTAAAGTCAGAGTTTCCCTTGAAATAATCATTGAGCGAGTCTGCACCCCCCATGTACGAAAAAGAAAGGCCAATAGCGCGAAAGTATTCATTGAACAGATCTTTCTTTGTGTCGCCCAGTTTCTGAAACTCATTAAAGTTGTTGAGTTTTACCGCATGTAAAAAATCATCAATAGCTTCAAAATAAAATTCCTGTTTAAAACGAGCCCATCCACGCTTATATAATGATTTCTCGTAAAAAACACTTTTTGTTTTTGAGCCAATAACTTCAGTGTATTTATCTTCGGCGAGCGTATATTTTTTCGCACTAAATGCATTTTCGGCAAGACGAAATTGGCTCTCAGTATAATATATTGATTTTGGGTATTTTTTTGCTAATTCACTTAATGTGGCATGAGTGTTTTCAAAGTCACTCTTTTGGTCATAGGCTTTCGCTAATTGGTAGAGTTTTTTATCATTGTCTTTATCATCGGGATAGTCGCGTAAGGCGGTACTGAGAAGCTCGATAGTCCTGTTCAGCTTTGCATTGTAAAGGCTATCATCTGCTGCTTCGACGGCATCACTGTTCTGGTCATTTTTATTTTTTAGTATTTGTTCTGATAATTTAAATTCCAGTGTGGCAAGTCTGCTAAGTGCATCGACTCTGGATTTGTCATTTTTGGAGGCGTGCTCTAAGTATGTTGCGTAGGCTTTGCGAATATCATCCTCTGATTTTGGAGCCAGGGTTGTACCGTTGGTCGATGTTTGTTTTGTATTAATATCCAGCTCACCTAATGTTGCGCGTTTTACAGAAGGGGGGCTGCACGCACTTAAAAGCATAATTAACGTAATTAAAGTTAGTATTCGACACATGAGGTTAATCATCAGCCAGATTGTTGTCATAGAGTCCGGCTAATCCAAATCTTGATTGATTCATATAGCTGTCAAGGTGTTTAATTCGTTTTTGGAGTATATTGCGGATTATTTTTACAGTGATTTTTTTATATTCACTGCTTAACTGATGATATTCTGCGCTGATTTTTTCATTGACATTGTTTTTGAAATGCTTCTCATAGGACTGAAGCTTTAGGTAGTTCTCGAAAAAGAAATCAGGGTATTCGTGAGAAAAATTAACCAGGTTATCACTTATTTTAATCGTGGTGTTGATGCCTATGTTGATTGGGTGGTTATTTAGATTTATTTCAGAATCCAGAATAGCCTGTATGTCGGCAATTCTTTTTTGATAATAGTTAATCGCTTCCAGGTAGCCAGCTGATGCTGTTGTGAGTTGTTGTAGTTGTTCGTAGAAATAGGGCACCAGCAAATAAGATTCATCAACAGGCAAATCATATGTTTGTTTATTCTTTAAAATATTCGTAGTGCTTAAGGCTCCAACAAAGTCACTTTGATTGGCTGCGGTAAGTGTGATCCCCAGTAGTGCCCGGTTAGCGAATACACTGTCTATGCCGATGTTGCGAAAGTAGTTTCTCGAATCTCTATAGAATTCTTGGTTCATCAGCGAATAGCCTAATGTTAAATATAGCCGGTTAAGTGCTTCCTCCTCCTTTACGCTTTCGGCTGATTTCAAAGCATTCTTTATGATGATATGTGCATCAGTCCACCAGCCCTGTCTGATATTGGCTATTGCTATATTCAGCCGGGCGGCAAGATAGTGCTTTGAAATAGGTTTTATTTTTTCATAATACGCTATCGATTCTCGGTGTTTTTTCAGTTTTTGTAATGATATTCCTTGCATTAACAGGGCATGGTAATAATTGTCATCGGACAAATCATTTATAATGCCATCAAGAAGCTGTAGTGTTTCTTTCCATTTGTTTCGTTTGAATGAGAATGTTGCAAACACATAGGTTGTATTTGATATTAATGTTTGGTCACCTTCATCTTTGACTAAATCAAAAATTGTGTTCGCAGTTTTTGTGTCATTTTGGTTTAACAGGATATTGATGAAATAGGTAATATTTCTATCATCATAATATTTACTCAATACGGTAATATTATTCAATATAATGTTTGCAGCAAGAATGCTTTCATTTTTACTGATAAATTTTTCCACTTCTAATAACAAGGGGTTTATTTCTTTATATTTTGGTGGGGCCCATTGTGGTTGGGCGAATAAAAATGTTTGAAAGTGTGCGGAAAATAATTGGTGGTTCTGGTCTACTGATTCAATTAACGCACTGATATCATCCTCTGTATCGGTTGATGCAGAGGATGATGCCGCGAAAAAAAATAATGTGAATGCAGCGAATATTTTTATTGTATGTTTAATCAATCTACTCATTCGCCTGACTACATAATCTTAAGTATTTTAAAATGTTAGGATATATTGTAAGTGAATTGGCCGTCATCACTTACTCCCACATCAATATTTGATATTTCTTTTCCATCAGCTAATTTTGACAGGCATTCTGTGGCCATTTCAGGCAATAATGTGCGGCTCAGAATATTCTCGATATTTCTGGCACCGGTATCCACTTCCTGGCTACGCGCCACAATATGCAACATAACATCGTCATGATAGCTGAATGTTGCATCGTAATGACCTTTGATTCTTTTTTCGATTCGATGCATATTGATTTTACAAATTTTGAGCAGGTCTTCATCGCCAAGCGGATAATAAGGGATTATGGTTGTTCGGCCCAAAAATGCAGGCTTGAAAAAATTTAATAATTGGGGCCTGAAGTTATCCAGTAATACTTCCGGGGAGGGGATCTCTTCACTTTGCGCACATATTGCACGAATATGTTCTTCACCGGCATTGGAGGTCATAATGATAATGGTATTACGGAAGTCGATATCCCGGCCCTCACCATCCTTAATAGTACCTTTGTCAAACAGGTTGTAAAATATATCTTGCACGCCAGGATGGGCCTTCTCCATTTCATCCAGTAATAGCACGCTGTACGGTTTTCTGCGAACAGCTTCAGTGAGTACACCTCCTTCACCATAACCAACATACCCGGGGGGTGAGCCCAATAACATTGATATTTTGTGTTCTTCTTTAAACTCAGACATATTAATAGTGGAAATATTATGTTCTCCACCGTACAAGGTGTCTGCCAATGCCAGTGCGGATTCAGTTTTGCCGACTCCGCTGGGGCCGACCATAAGAAAGACTCCGATAGGTTTTCGCGGGTCGGTTAAACCTGCTCTTGATGTGCGAATATTTTCGGCAAGGGCATTTAATGCATGAGGCTGACCAATGACACGATTACCCAGTGCATCGGCAAGTTTCAGTATTGAATCAATCTCATCAGAAACCATTTTTCCAACCGGAATTCCGGTCCAGTTGGCAACCACTTCTGCAATGGCCTGACTGCCCACATTTACCTGAATCATCGGGTTGTCACCCTGGATATTTTCCAGTTCTTCCATTAAGCCATGTAATTTGGTTTTAATCTTTTTTAGGTCATTTTTATTGAGTAATTCTGGGGCATCCTTCTTTTTTAGCTCATCCTCTGACAGTGCCTGAGCATGGTAATCATCTTCGATTTGTTTTTGTAATTGATGTATTTCTTCAACTTTATTTTTCTCTTTATCCCACTGTTTTTCCTGTTTTTTCAGGTGAAGTTCGCTTTTCTGAAGGTCAGCTTTTAACTCACTAATTCGTTCTTCACAATTACCCAGTGTTGCATTCTCACGCTCAAGTGAGTTTATGTTAGTTTGGTATTGAGTGATATTTCGCCGTGTATCTTCAACTGCTGCCGGGGTCGCACTTTGGCTGAGGGAAACGCGTGCGCAAGCAGTGTCTAACAAACTGACGGATTTGTCGGGTAATTGCCTGGCGGTAATGTAACGGCTAGATAAGCGAACCGAATCAACAATGGCATCATCCATGATTTGTACACCATGATGATTTTGTAACATCACAGAAATAGCACGCATCATATTAATGGCTTTTTCTTCATTGGGTTCTTCTATTTTTACAATCTGGAAGCGGCGGGTAAGGGCAGGGTCTTTTTCAAAATATTTTTTATACTCTGCCCAGGTTGTTGCTGCAATGGTTCGCAGCTCTCCTCTTGCCAGTGCAGGTTTTAATAAGTTTGCGGCATCGCCTTGTCCTTCTTTCCCGCCGGCACCAATTAATGTATGTGCTTCATCAATAAACATGATGATGGGTTGTGGAGATGCTTTGACTTCTGCGATAACGGATTTTAAGCGGTTTTCAAATTCACCTTTGACACTGGCTCCGGCTTGCAGCAAACCAAGATCTAAAGAGCGTACTGATATTCCTCGCAATGGTTCAGGGACATCACCTGATGCAATTCTGAGCGCAAAGCCTTCTACGACGGCTGTTTTACCAACCCCTGCTTCCCCTGTGAGGATAGGATTGTTTTGGCGTCTACGGATCAGAATGTCGATAATCTGCCGAATTTCTTCATCTCGACCAAGTACTGCATCAATTTTTCCCTGTTTTGCATCATCGGTTAAATTCACGGTGAACTTATCCAGGGCCGGTGTTTTACTTGGTATGCCGGAGGTCGAGGTTCCGGGAGTGTTTGTGGTGTCACCAGTTGCAGTACTTTGGGATTCTGTTGTCGTTCCCACAATAGCGCGCACAACTTCACGCAGGGATTCAGGTTGAATCTTCTTCAATTCACCGGATGTTGCTTCTGTCGTTCTGCGAAGGCTGTCATCCAGCATCAATGCGGCAAGAATATGGGCTGAAGTCGCCACGGGATGAGCGTATTCAACAGAGGCCAGCATCCAGGCATTTTTAGCAATATCAACGATAGTGGGGGAGAGTGCAGGTGCCCGGGTATTTCCTGCTTTGATTCTATCCAGTTCCCGGTTTAAATCCTGCGTTAACTTTCCTAAATCTATTTCAAATTTATCGATGATGGATAGTATATCGCTATCTGGAATTTCTAATAATTTTAAAAGCCAGTGTTCAATTTCAACATTATAATGTGAGCGGGCCAAGCATAACCCTGCGGCCCCTTCAAGCGCATTACGTGTTGGTTCGTTTAGTCTGCCAACTAATGATTTCAAATCAATTGTTATCATGATAATTCTCTTTTGTTTCGGAGAAATGCCAATATCACATGCATTTCAAAATTATTGAGTATTTGTATTTTATACTCCCAAAATAATTCTCCGGGAGAATAGTTATTTAATAAAGTCGCCTTGATGATATAGGAATGTCTACGGTTTCATTCGGGTCTGTATCGCTACTTTTTTTACTGGACAGCCAAGTGTTCCATCCTATGATAACGGGTTTCTTTTTTTCGATCTGGGTTCGTTCAGGGATGTCTTTTTTCTTTATTTTCATAATAAAATCGTAATCATGTTCAATGCCAATGTACAGACGTACTATTTCATCAAGTGCTTTCAGGGTAGTTGTGCCTGGCGTAAACTGATTGAGTTGTGATTTGTTCAGTGGCCCTAAAACAATTCTTATTTTTCCTTGGGAAAACCAGCCTTTTCGGCCAAGCATGACAGATTTTCCAAGGCAATTATTAAGGCCAACACGTTTTGCTGATAGCCGGGTTCTTACATCAGGAATTAAATCCTGCCATTGTCCTATGAATTCTTTTACTTCAACAGAAATGCCAAAATGGTTTTGAAGTATCTGTTGCAATCCAGATGCCGTGCGTATTCTTTCTGTTAATAAGCCAGAGTAAAATATAAGCGATTCATCTTTTGTGTATAATCTATTTGATAAATATTTTGTGCCAAAACCAATCAAAGAAAGAATGGCTTGAGTATAATTATCTGATACATCACTTCCATTGCGGTTTAGTTGTTTCTTTTCATAATTTATCGGGAAGTTATATTTACAAGATGCCTGATAAAATAATGAGGTGGTACGGTGATTGAATATATTAAAGAAGTCCGCCATTGAGCTATCTTTAAGTTTTAATCGCTGCAAAACCGTTTCTGTGTAATGAAACGGCAGAATTCCACTGCTTCCGGTCAGGCCAATGAAATTTATATCCATTCTCCATTGCTGGGTGTTCGCATCTATCTTATATTTTTTAATCGTTCTAATGTCAGATGATGGAAACGAAAAGGAAGCGTTAGCATTAAAACGTACAAATTCTGAAGAAGGGGGTATGTATTTTGCAATAGATTTATCTGCTGCTTGCTCACCCTCCTTTTTCTGTGCCATAACAGAAGAGCGCTCTAACAAACGTACCGCTTGAGTAAAGCAGAAGTCGAAAGGCCGTTCAGTAAGGTGCTTTGTTACAGAAATGTTTTTTCGCCGGATCTTGGTGGACATTTTTTAAAATAGCCTTCTTTACTTTTAATTTTTACGAGTAACCGGGTGAATGAATTGATCGAACAATATAATGCAAAAAAATGTTCTAATATGGTAGAAAAAAGATAGGCGCTGCTTCCTGTGAGAAGTAAGTCATCCAGCTCTACTTCAATTTCCATTCCTCGGCACATGGTTGCATGCCCGTCTATGTTCAGCGGGGCACTTATTGGTTTGGCCTGAACTTTTATAATGGACTCAATAAGTGCGCGAGTGACGAAAGACTCTTTAAAGTCGTATAAGCGAAGTATTTCTTTTAATGCCATTGTTGCATCGTCACCACCCGTTAATGACAAGTGATTCAGGTTAAGGTGGGATATTAATCTCCAGCGTGCATGGTCTCGCAGCGGGGCTCGAATTACCTGAGTTGGCCGGATCAAACAACGGATATTTGAGCAGGGTGGAGCGCTGTCAACACATTGCAACTTTGGCTGATCTGATGAAAATGGGAGTTTTTCAGGTAGGTCACGATTACTGCATGTGCTTTTGAGTGTAATAGTGTGGTCGTCAGGTACATTAGGGTTAAATTCTAAATCGACCAGCGATAGGTACATATCGGTTCCTTCATCGCGGGAAAATAAACCGGATTTTGAATTTTTTCGTGTTGCAAACCAGAATGAATGTGTATCGGTATTATTCTGGCTGTGATTCATGCCATAAAAAGGGGTGTAGTGCTCTTCTGTTCCTGAAGAAGAGGTGGCAACCACTTCATCGACAGAGTAAATTTCATAACCTATGGGACGGCGGGTATCAGGTATAATTTGATATTCATGCTGGGTATGGTCCAGTTTGATTGGGTCGGCTGTATGTTCAAACAGATTTATAATGGGGGTGCAACCCAGCAAAAAACTTTCGGCGGATATATTGTGCTCCAGCTCTATGTCAGATGAATTCAGATAAATGTATATATCAAGTGTATTGCCTGCATTATCTGGAATTTTATCGGCAAGTCCTGTTAAATCAACAAACATAAACTTTTCCGGGAAAGTGAAATATTCTGTTAATAAACGATATCCGATAAAAGATGAGGCCGGGTAGGGGAGTAAGCCGTCTTTACTGTCAAAGCCAACAGGCTTAATGTTGTCACAGCCCAGAAAAACAGGTGCAGTATCCGTTTCTGATAAAGCCAGCACGATGTTATTGCAGCTATTCAGCAGCATTTGGTAAAGGGGGTTGACGTGTTGAGCCTGGCCCTTAAGATAAAAACGTAATTGTTCCGGTCGTAGTTCTGAAAAAGACATTTCCTCAGTGAATGTTGATAGTGATAATTTTAATACGCTTTCAGCCCCTGATATTTTTGCAGACCCAGGTGTGGAGAAGGGGCGGCCGATCAGTGTTGCGGAAGTGATGGTAATGGGCCACAGTTCTGTATCGTATACGGTTGAAAAGCGGCAGTTCTCACCTTGAAATTGTGCTGTTTCAAGTAAGGATTTCCTGGGGATAGTGTATCGCGAATCTAGCAAGTCTACATCTGCCTCAAACTGTACGATGGACATTGAGGGTATGGGACGTTGATAATGTGGATACAAGATACTGAGTAAAGCATCGCTTAGTTCAGGGAAATCGTCATCGAGCTTATGTTGGATTCTGGCATTTAAAAAAGCAAATCCTTCAATGAGTCGTGAGACGTGCGGGTCTTCAATCGTATCGCTGTTAATACTTAAACGGCTGGCAATTTTAGGGTGTTCTTTTGCAAACTCAGCACCTAACTGGCGCAAGTAAGCGAGTTCTTTTTCATAGTAGGGTAGTAATTCATCAGCCATGACTTATTTCCTTAACGCTGACCGTTCTGGTTGTTGATTCAAGAATGGAATCAAATACAACAATTTCCGGTAATGGGTCCGCATAAATAACGGCATCAATTCTAAATCGTAATGTTCGGTCAGTTTTATCAAAGTTTTCCAAAAAAGAGACTTTTACTGATTTAAATCTGGGTTCAAAATAGTTGAGTGTCTGCTCCAGGTTTCGGGAAAACTCATCCCGTTTTTCAATATCGATAATATTAACGGTGGCCAAATCAGGGAGACCATAGTTTAATAGTGATTTGTGGAGTTCTGGAAAGTTGTCAGGCGGCTCTGAAATATAAAAGCGTGTATTAAGCAAGGATTCAAGATCCCGGCGAATGCTGTTGCGCAATTGTTTTAACAGCTGATGATGATCAGGATCATGTTCTATTTTGTTATGGGTTTCATTATCAAAAAGCCGGTCCAAAATGGATGGCCGTAATTTTTTTGTTTTATCGACTCGTGCCATTATTTAATTTCCCAGGGACGCGAGTTCTGTAACAAGCTCTAATTCGGACACCATTTGATCGAGCTGATAGTGCGGTTGCAAGTGGATAACACACAGGTATTCTCCGGGCCTTGCAGGATGTTCTTTTACACGCACTGAGGCCTCTTTTAAGGGATATCGTGCCTGCTCTTCCCAGTCAAGGTCTTCCCGGCCTGTGGTATATTCAAGCAGCCAGTCTCGCAAAAAACGTTCACAGCGGTCGGCGCTTGTAAAAGATCCGACTTTATCCCGAATCATTACTTTTATATAGTGTGCAATACGTGAGCCACACAATACATGTTGCAGCATTCCGGAGAGTTGTGCATTGGAATTTACTGAGGTTTGTTTGTGTGTGGTGAATTTGTAAACTGACTGATTATTATAATAGGTTGCGTGAGGGGATAAATAGCCCTGACACAACGGTATAAACCCCAGTTCACTTATTTCTTTTTCAGCGGTATCGGTCACAACGACATCGGTTGTCGGTTTATGGGCAATTGATTGTGAATCTGTCTCAAAGTGATCGACAGGCAGCTCCGTAACAAGGCCGCCAGAAGTATAATTGCGTGGCACTCCGCGTATATGACCGAACCAGCCTACATTGGTAAATTCACGGATAAGAATGATTGCAAATGCATAGCAGGCATTACCCCATAAGTGATTTTCGCCATTTTTAGCGGGCTTTTCATAGAAATAAATACCTTTATGGCTTCCCGGTTTTTTTCTATAGGGTTGTCTTATCAAAACCCGAGGCAACGTTAACCCGATAAAACGAGAATCTGTTTTATCGCGTAAGGCATGCCATTTTATATATTCTTTTTGACTGAAAATGGTTTTTAATTTAAAGGGAAGACCTAATGCCGAAAAGTCCTCCATTCCGAACATTTCACTGGATGTTGATGTAATAAAGGGGGCTAAAGCTGCCGCTGCAATTTGCGCCATTCCTTCCAGTGTGGCTATGTCATCATGTGGACTGTTTTTTGATATTCGGTGACTTATTGCATAATCACCGATAATGACGCCATAGGGTTCGCCGCCCGGCGTGCCGTATTCTTTACTGTATATTTTATGGAATAATTGGCTTTGGTCGAACTCCAAAGCTCTGTTAATGTCTTTCACAACTTCTGACCAGGAAATATCGAGCATTCTGATTTTAATATTTTGTTTGCCATCAGCCTGTCTCGTCAATAACCAAAGTCCTCGCCACGATGCTTCGAGTTTTTGGAATCTGCGATGATGTATTATTTCATTTAATTGTGTATTTATTTTTTCATCTATGTCCGCAATGACCCCAAATATTGCATTCCTGATTGTTGACGTTGATGTCAGCCTTTTCTCTGAGATGAATGTTTCAACACAATAGCGTAATGCTTTAATGTCGTCTTTTTCTTGGAGAAAGTCATCTAAATTTGTGACATACGCTGGTTGTGAAAGGACGGTGTCAAAGTCGATCCCGTTGTGTGTTTGTTTAATAACCGGGGGTTTTTGTTGTATTTTTGACACGGGTCTACCAATTAGTTCAGAGGACTAACAGGGTGTAAATTATTGGATTGGCTAAAGCCAACTGCTCTCATCCTTGAGAGCAGTTGATCGCATTAACCAGCTTTAGGAATATTGGCAACGAGTCTGAGTGACGCCGTCAATTCTTCCATTTGCAGCCAGGGTCGCATCCAGGCAATGGCACTGAAGACGCCAGGCTGCCCAGGTATTTCTTTGACCTCTATTGAAGCTTCTGCCAAAGGGTAACGTGCCTTCATCTCGGGGCTGGCATCAGGGCTGTTATTTACGTAGTTGGATATCCATTTATTAAGCCATTCTTCAGCTTCTGAGGCTTCCATAAACGAGCCCACTTTGTCACGCGCCATGACTTTCAAAAAATGTGCGATACGTGCCGTTGCCATAATATAGGGCAGGCGAGCCGATATTTCTGAGTTTGCGGTGGCATCCGGGTCGTCGAACTTTTTCGGTTTTTGTGTGGTTTGCGCACCAAAGAAAACGGCATAGTCCGTATTTTTATAGTGACATAATGGCAGGAAGCCTAATTTGCTTAATTCCGCTTCCCGTCGATCAGTAATGCCGATTTCTGTTGGACATTTTTGATCCATGTCGCCATCGTCACTCATAAAGACATGACTTGGTAGGCCTTCAACTTTACCACCGCCTTCGGCACCACGAATACTGGTACACCAGCCATATTCGGCAAACGAACCAGCCAAGGTGGTTCCCATGGAGTATGCAGCATTCATCCAGCAATAATTATCATGTTCGTGACTCAGTTGTCGTCCATTGCTATCAATACTGCCTTCTTCAAAGTTAAATGCTTCAATAGGTTTCGTGTCCTGGCCATAGGGCAGGCGTGCAAGGACGCGCGGCATGGTCAGAGTGACAAAGCGGGAGTCAGCACTCTCACGGAAACTGCGCCATTTGATGTATTCCGCAGAGTCAAAAATTTTCTCTAAATCACGGGGTTTTGATAATTCTGTGAACGATTCAAACCCAAACATTTCAGGTGCCGTCGCGGATATAAACGGACAGAAACCCGCTGCTGCAATATTCGATATATTGGAAAGCAGGTCAATATCGTCCGGGTGTGAGGAGAATTCATAATCACCGATCAAGGCGGCATAGGGTTCACCACCAGCAATGCCAAATTCACTTTCGTATATTTTTTTGAAGGTTTGGCTTTGATCAAACTCTACGGCTTTGCTCAGATCTTTCGCAATTTCAGTCTTACTGATATTCATGACGCGAATTTTAAGCTGGGAGCTGGTTTCTGAGTTCATGATCAGGTGATTCAGTCCGCGCCATGAGCCTTCCAGCTTTTTGAACTTTTCATGCTGCATGACGGCAGAGAGCTGGTTTGACAATGCTTTATCAATGGCATCAATGGCTGAATTAATGGTGACTGTCAGGTTCTTGTCCCAGGTAACCGTTCCCTTCATGGCTTCCTGAGTCAGGGTTTTCAGCAGTTCTTCGGTTTCATCCCGAGGTGTTTGTTTGGTCGCCCCAATCGCCTGTTCCAGAAAGCTGACTTCTGCGGCAGCTTCGGTTTCTTCCTGTGCGTCTACTTTCTGTTCTTCACTCATTGTTTGTCACCTTCATCATTGCCACCATCTTTATCAGTAGTGCCTAATTCGCCTGATAACGATGCCAGAGCCTCTGTGTTACTTAAAATATCTTCCAGTACATTTTCGAGTTCTTCCGAGCGGTCGGCTTTACTTAATAAGTCTCGCAATTTATCGCGGGTTTCCATTAGTTTTTTTAATGGTTCAACTTGCTCAACAATTTTATGGGGTTCGAAATCTTCCATATTTTTGAAATCAATTGCTACTGACATTTCACTACCATCGTCTTCCAAGGTATTCGGGACTTTCATACTTAATTGAGGCGCTGTTTTTTCCATGATTTCATTGAAGTTATCACGGTCTATCTGTGAAAATTTTCGGTCTTTGAGTGCTTTTTTATTTTTTGTATTGTCTCCGGAATAATCGCCCATAACGCCCATAACGAAAGGAAGCTCCTTTTCGCTGACCGCCCCGTTTGTTTCCACATCATATGTAATGTGTACGCGCGGCTTCCGTACCCGTTTTAATTTGTCATGTATGCTGTCACCCATTGTGCATTCCTCCGTATATAACCATTAAGTAATTGTTTGATCTACGTTTTGTTAACTGTATATGTTTTGTTTTAATCGTCGTTCGTCTGCACACCGGTTAGAGAGCTATAGGTTGTACGAGAAGATGAATCCGGTATTAATTCATTGATCAACTCATCGAGCGACATCCCACCCCAGGTCACCGCCCTGTCAAGAATATATGATATGGGTGAATGGGGTTCTGTTCTACGGAAAAAATCCGAAATACTGGCCAGTTGCTGAAAAGCCTCCTCACGCGAGCCTGGGACACCGGCAGGAATGGCGACATCAGATTCGGGGGATGTTGTTATTTGCTCTCCGTCGGGTGAATCATCACTGATAACGGGAGCCATCGGAAACTTGTGTTTTGCAATATGATTGACTGCGCCGAGCGTTTCTTCCAGAAGCTCAATGATTTTGCTGGTGGGTGGTGCATCATGGCTTCCACAATACTCACTCAACATGCTGCCTATATGTCGATATTCAGTGAGGCATTCGGTCACATCGTCCCGCAGGTCTCCAAAATACGTGGATGAGGACTGTTCAACGGCCCGATCTATATCGTCCATACTGAAGCCGATTTTTGATATTTGCTCCGAACGGGCCTTGGCATCAGAGATTCGTTTTATGTCAACAGCTTGTTTGTATTGCCAGAGGCTGAAGGGCCCGGGTTGAACGTCATCGGTGATGTAAGTGCTTCGAATAGGGGCAAGCAATACACCGTCAGTGCCTTCACCATTCAGACCGGATATTGCGGCGACGCGCGTTTCAATGCCATCTTCATCTTCCTGCGGATATAAGCCCTCATGCCAATATTGTTCGATTAAATGCCGGATGAGGCTAAGTCCATCCCTGAGTCCTTGAAAACCTGCTTTTCGTAGCAGTGCTTCCGTATACCAGCAGGCAACTTCAAGGTCTTTGGCTTCAGTCGCTAAGATTTTGGGAGCAAGTGTCGAAATTTTATTCCAGTTTTCAATCGCTTCCGTGCTGCCACCATCAAACATGCTGTTACGCTCAGCGGCCCTTGCTGAATTTCGAGCGCTTTTTATCTCTGCGTACAACGATGAGGGGGCAGGGTTGTTCCGAATATCTTCACCAACGGCATTTTCTTCAGATATCGGTTGCATCAATGTATTGATATCAATGAGTGCTGGTGACGACATTTACCCTCCTGTAATCCCGGGTCACCGGGAACTTGTGCTTGAATGTTGTTTTGAGAAATTGAGACTGCAATGGCAATGAGCCCGGGGTTTCCAGAACTGCGCAATTATACATAGATAGCCCACATAACTTTAATCAAATTCGTGCATAGCAAACAGGTTGTTTGTGATGCATACAATTGGTGCTGTACGAATTCACGCGCCCTCACGAGCCTTCTCTATGATGATTTCGTGATGCTGTAGCCTCGTTATATCAATAAATTTAACCACTTAACCCCATTAACTAGTGCTGTTTATAAGGTATCACGGGAGTTAAGTAAAGCCTCGTACAGCGCGAAATATAGCGGTTTGCGCTTTTTTACTGGCGTGCAATCTCGGAACAAATGGAACGCAACTTTCCAATACGACCAAAGCATCACTGATGGTAATGAGTAATAGGCCATCTGACTACTGTAAAATAGTGGTCATATGCACCATTTTAGCCAGTTCGTACAGTCGCAGTTTTAGTTTATGTGCCTGATAATCTTGCTTTTTAAGCTGAAAGCATTTTATTTTTTTGTAAAAAATACAAGGACTTAAAACTATTTTGTGCGTTTTTTGAGCAGGGTCGGGATGCATTAGACACTATCTGTACGGATTGCGTAGCCGCTCAGTTTCGCTGAAAATAAAGAATAATGGTGGTGTGTAATCAGGTATATTGCGGGTTTAACAAAAATGTACAGTATAGGTAGCGTAGGGTGTTTAGTGTATGCCGATTGAGATAACAATTATAAAATCCCCGGAAGATGTGAATAATGGTGAAACGAGCTACACATTTTCTGAGAGCGGGGGCAGCTTGGGGCGTGGCCCGGATAATACCTGGGTATTGGATGACCCGGATAAATACATGTCATCTGTGCATTCCCGGATCAGTTTTGAAAATGGACAATATGTCCTCATTGATGTCAGCACCAACGGGACATTTGTCAATGGCTCACCAGAGCCGTTGGGGGGTGGAAATAAAGTCATCCTTTCCGAAGGGGATCGTTTTATCATCAGCGACTACGAATTTATCGTAAATTTTCGAGGTACACACAACGCTACTGATGATTTATTGACCAAACCGACAGGCCAAGATCCATTTAACGATACCAAAGATGCACCAGAGGAAAGCTTATTTTCACCGAATGACCCGTTCGCGGCTCCTCCCGTGAACAATTACGTGCCAATGTCAGATGCAATGTCGGGGTTTGACATAGCAGAAACTGACCCATTGGCAGCATTGGATAAAGCAAGTGCCAGTAACAATCAAGCACCCGTTCAAAATAATCCGTTTGCCGACAACAGCATGGCTAATCATGGTGTAGCTGTGAATGATGCAATCGACTGGCCAAGTTCAAACATAGAATCAGGCATGATCCCCGATGACTGGAACGATGACGAGCCGCTAACTGCCTCAGTTGTTTCTCCGGGCCATAATGCGCCAGCAGTTGAAAGCACACCTGAGCATTTACCCGATAACAGTTTTTCAAACGTGGAAGCGTTAGCAAAACTGGAAAATGAATACTTGGCGTTGGAGAATGAAAACAAAAAATTACTGACTGATGTTGCCCGCCTCAAACAGTACATAAAAAAACAGAATGCCGGCGGTAGTGCAAAGGGGCAGGGAGAGAAACGTACGATTAGTGCGATGGACAAAACATTGATAGAGGCATTGGGTTTTTCGGAAAAGAACCTGGATCAGGATAAAATGCTGGAAATTAGTGAAACTGTCGGCCTGTTGGTACGGGAAACCATGGAAGGGATGATGCGAGTCCTTAGTTTTAGAAAGAAAATCAAGGAAGAATTCAGAATTAATGTAACAACCATACAGCCCGTAGAAAATAATCCGCTAAAGTTTTCGGCAAATATTGATGACGCAATGGAAAATATGTTTATCAAAGATAATAATGCCTATAAAGAGCCTATAGAAGCAGTACGCGAAGGGTTTCAGGGTATTGCCGAACATCAGGTTGCAGTACTTGCCGGAATGCAAGCCGCATTTCGGGGTATGTTGGAACGATTTGACCCGGACACACTAGAGAAACGATTTGAGAAATATAAAAAATCCAGTTTGATCCAACTCGGTAAAAACCGAAAAAACTGGGAATCCTACAAGGCGTACCATACGGAACTGGCAGGGAACCTGGATAATTCGTTCCAGTATTTATTTGGATACGATTTTGTACAGGCATATGAAGAACAGATGCAGCGTTTAGTCATTGCAAGAAAAACAAACACGCATAAAAAGTAAACACTTTATTAAACATTATTATTAGAAAATCAGTATTAAATATCAGGGAAGCACCATGTATTCATCTCATACCATTAGATTAACAATGATAGGTCTTGTGCTCCTTGCAGGCACAGCCTGTACCGCACTCAACACAAAAGTAGGAGGAATGCTGGATCTTGATTCGGACCTTCTTATTGCCTTTTTTGTCGATGCTGATGTAAATCCAGATGATAATAAAATTTCGTCACCGCTTATCATTAGAATGTACGAGCTTAAATCGCCCAATATATTTAAAAAAGCAAACTTTATTGATATATATGAAGAAGACGCTGAAGTATTGGGCGCTGATTTGGTGGCCAAACAACAGCTTAGACCGATACAGCCGGGAGAAAACCGAAAAGTCAGTTTCGTTTTAAATAAAGAAACAGAATATGTCGGGTTTTTTGCCGAATTCCTGCAATATAAAAATGCAGAATATAAATTAATCATACCCATTGCTCAAACTAACGTATTTAGCTCATCAGCAGATATAAGGTTATCAGGTAATAAATTAATTCTTATGGTTGATCAAGCACCAGATACGGAAAATTCCGACGAGTCTGAAGAAAGATAATCCGGAACGATTAGTTTTACGCTGAATATTTCCCACAATTTACTTGTTGGTCGCCAATGCAGCAATTGTAGCCCTTGTGTTAACGCATATTTTTATAAACAAAAAATTTAACCCGCATAATAAACCCCAGGCAGGATTTCATGTCATTAGATAATAAAGTCATTTGGTCGGAGGGAATGTTCCTCAATCCTCATCATTTTCAACAGCAAGAACGTTATGTTGAGCGCTATATTGATGGTAAATGCACGGCATATGGCGCATATGGCTGGGGTATACACCATATTGAGGTTGATCAGGAGCTGCTTAAGCTGGGGAAAATTTCACTCATAAATGCCAAAGGTGTTTTTCCTGATGGAACCCCTTTCAGTTTTCCTGACCAAAATGACTTACCCCCTGTATTTGAAGTTCCCGAAAATATGCATGATGAAATTGTTTATCTGGCAATTCCGGTTAAGCGCCCAGGGGCAATTGATGTTTTACCTGAAAACGAAACACAAGGGCTCGCACGTTATTATTCTTCAAAACAGAGCGTCCGAGATATCTCTGTAGAGGGAGGTGATAACACCGAAATTGACATTGGGAAACTCAGGATGCGCTTGTTATTAGCATCCGATGATATGAGCGGCTATACAGGAATCGGTATTTTGCGGATATCGGAAGCACGGGAAGATAAAAATATATTGCTTGATGAGGAATATATCCCCACTTGTTTTGATTGCCATGCATCCGTGAAACTTTCCGGGTTTCTGTCTGAATTAGCAGGTATGTTACATCACCGTGGGGAATCTATCGCAGGCCGTCTGGCGGATACCCAGCGTGGGGGGACGGCTGAAATTGCAGATTACATGTTGCTACAGCTGGTTAATCGACTTGAGCCACTTACCCTGCATTTATCACAAATGCAGGGGCTGCATCCCGTTGAGCTGTACTCTGAAGTTGTGCAAATGGTGGGAGAGCTGTCAACGTTTGTTACAAACAATAAGCGCCCTCCGGTTTTTCCACCATTCATGCACGATAATTTACAAACAACATTTGTTCCTATTATCAATTCACTGCGCCAATGTCTCACTATGGTTTATGAGCAGACAGCAGCAGCACTTACCCTTGTTGAGAAAAAATTTGGCATTCGTGTCGCACAAATATCAGATCGTACGCTGATTGACAGTGCTATGTTTGTTCTGGCCGTGCGTGCAGACATACCCGAAAATAAAATTCAAACACTTTTTCCTGCCCAGGTAAAAGTCGGTCCTGTGGATCGCATCAGACAGTTGGTTAATGCCGCAATGCCGGGCATACCATTAAAAGTATTACCGGTTGCTCCTCGTCAAATACCCTATCACGCAGGCTACACGTATTTTGAATTTGAGCGAAACAATAATTACTGGAAAGAGCTTAGGCATTCTGGAGGCATTGCCTTACATATTGGCGGTGATTTTCCTGGGCTGGAGCTTGAACTCTGGACAATCAGACAATAATTTGTGTACATCATTCGGGAGTAATTAATGTCTTCAGATAATCCAGACAAAACTGTCTTCAGGCAACCTATTAACAAGGGTGATGGTACTGTTGTCCGTCCAATGCCTGGAGGACGGGCATCGAGTAACCACATGCCGCCGCCTTCGTCTTCCATCCCCCCGGCTGCGGCATCACAAAATCCGTCTTACATGCAGCATCCACCCTTAAATAATGCACAAAAGCAAAATGCCAATCAGTTTCAGACCATTTTTGGACTTAATCCCCTGGTAAATGCTTCCGCAATGCTCATTGCGGTATTTACGAAAACACGGGAAACAGTGAGTCACGCAAATGTAGGTGGATTACACCAGCAGCTGGTGAGTGAACTGAAGTTGTTTGAAGAACAGTCAAAAGAAGCAGGGATTAAACCGGAAATTATACTGGCGACCCGCTACTTATTATGCACCATTCTTGACGAAGCCGTCCTCAACACACCGTGGGGGGCGGAGAGTGCATGGACACAAAGAACACTGCTAAGTGTGTTTCATAATGAAACAGAAGGCGGAGAAAAGTTTTTTATAATACTGGACAGAATGCGCAATGCACCCGCTGAAAATATCGACATTCTAGAGTTGATGTATATTTTTCTCAGCCTGGGATATGAAGGTAAGTACCGCGTTGTCCACCGGGGTAGAGACCTGCTGGAACAGTTACGCGATGATTTGTTTCAGATAATCCGCAGGCAGCGTGGTGAATATGAACGTACCTTATCACCCAGCTGGAAAGGATTGGGCAGAATACGCAATACACTGACTCAATATATTCCGATGTGGGTCGTCGCCAGTATTGTCGGTGGAATAATGCTTTTAGGCTATTCCGGCTTACGCTATTGGATGCATGAATCAACGAATGACGTTGCAAAACAATTAACCGAAATATCAACAACTGACTTTACTAAGAAAAAAATTAGTTTGCCGTAACTTTCATTGTCAATTTGAGTAAAAATATGCAACCCGTTATCAATTTTTTCAAAAATAGAATTGTTATATCAATAATAGGTTTGCTGATACTTTCAGCACTTATTTGGTTTGTTGGTCCAGCCTTTAAATTTGGTGAAAATAATTATGCGCCGCTCGGGGGAGAAACGGCGCGACTACTTACCATAATTGTCATTATTGCACTTTGGGGGCTCAATAACTTACGGATTCAACGACAAGAAAACAAAAACAATGATGATCTGGTTACTGCGTTACAAGATAACCCATCAACAGAACCCAACAATATTCTCTCTGATCAAACGTCGGAAGAAATGCAGCAGATCGGGGAACGTTTTACACATGCCCTGACAACACTCAAAAAGTTGAAGTTTAAAGGCAGAGGAACAAGCAAAGCGCTATACGAGTTGCCGTGGTACATCATTATTGGCCCACCCGGCTCCGGAAAAACAACCGCCTTGATTAATTCAAGTTTAAATTTTCCCTTGGCAGAACAATTTGGTAAGGGGGCACTGCATGGCGTCGGTGGCACCCGTAATTGTGACTGGTGGTTTACCAATGATGCTGTGCTTATTGATACAGCAGGAAGATACACTACTCAGGATAGTCATAAGGTCGTTGACAGCTCGGCCTGGGAAGGTTTTTTAACGCTCCTGAAAAAACATCGTCGTCGGCGACCCATCAATGGCGCAATAATTGCCATTAGTCTGCAAGACCTTCTGACACAAACAGAGGAAGAACGCATCATTCATGCTAATACCATTCGCTCACGTATTGATGAATTGATGGAAAAGTTGGAAATTCGCTTTCCAATTTACCTGATGTTTACCAAATGTGACTTGGTCTCCGGTTTTTCCGAGTTTTTTGAAGATATGGGAAGGGATGACCGTGAACAGGTTTGGGGTATTTCTCTTCCCAATGCACCGAAATATTCACAATCACCTGATTTTGAGTTTTTGGATAACGAATATAAAAACATTATAAAACGTCTGTACGAAAGAGTTTTGTGGCGTGTCCATCAAGAAAGAGATGTGAGGCGGCGGGGGGCTATTCAAGGATTTCCACAGCAAATGGAAAACTTGAAAGGTATTGTTGAGAAATTTACCCGGCAAACATTTATTAAAAACAGGTTTCGCTATCAACCTTATTTGCGCGGTATCTATTTTACCAGTGGAACTCAGGATGGCACACCGGTAGACCGCTTAATGTCTTCAGTTTCGTCGAACTTTGGTTTTAATCGTGAAGTTATGGCTCCGCCGATGAGTCAAGGTAAAAGCTATTTTTTGGGACAGCTTTTTCGTGATGTGATATTTCCTGAATCAGAGCTAGTGGGTTCAAACAGGCGGTATGAAAAACTGATAATCTGGTCAAAAAGATCAGCATATGCTGCTATGGCAGGTATTGCCGTTGTGATGTCTGTTGTCTGGGCCGGAAGTTTTACCCGTAATGAAATGTATATGCAGGAAGTGGAATCCTATATTACTGAATTTAATACAGGGAAGAAAAAATACAATATACGGACGGGTAATATTTATAATACTTTGCCAACACTTAATGCCCTGGAAAAAGCAAGTGTGGTTTATGATCAGGAAGAACATCCCTGGCTATCTGCTCTTGGTATGTATGATAGCAATGTGGATGATGCTGCCAATGCAGCGTACCACTCCCAACTTAAAAATCTATTTCTCCCAAAGTTAATAAAACAGCTGGAAACTCATTTGAAACGCGGGCACCGAGGTGGTGACCTTTACAGCACATTCCGAACCTATGTCATGTTCAATAAGTTATCGCATATGGACAAGCAACTTGTGGAAAACTGGTTCTCGAAGAAATGGAAAAATGAACTGGAAGGTCAGGCAACGAAAAGACAGGAACTATTAAGTCATCTGGCAGCCTTGCTCAGCCTCGATCTGGAGCCTGAAAAACTGAATAAACAGATAGTTGCATCAACACGCAGCCTCTTGCTGCGTGTGCCAACCTCTCAGCGTGTTTATGGACGTATTCGTACAAACCCGATATATACCCAAAAAATTGATCTTTTAAATGAATTTGGTGAATCAGTGCGTGATAATTATCTCACCACCCAAGAAGTAAAAATGAACTTATCGATACCGGTTCTTTTCACCAAAGAAGCTTACGATGATATCGATTTTTCGTCTGATTCGAAAATTATATCCAGTATTACGGATGAAAAATGGCTGTTATCTGATGATGATCAAGCTCGGGTAGATTTTATAAAGGATGACCTCGGGGAGGTGAGTGAACAAGTTAAAGATCACTACCTGTCAGAATACACTGCAGTTTGGAAAAAAGTGTACGACGCTTTAAATGTCGAGCCATTTGAAAGCCTGAAACACGCAAATGATGTATTGATAAATTTTACTGATCCGGTTTACTCCCCCATGCTTGCTATTCTTGAGGTTGGTTCAAACAATACAGAACTTTCCAGTCAATTGGCTGCCAATTTAGAAGATGATAATAAAGAGGGCGTATCCGGGAAATTTGCAACCTTGGTGGCAACAAAAGTGCCCTGGACAAAGGTGGATCGTGAATTCAGAAGCATCAATGTTATGTTGCGTGAATCATCACGAAAACCTGCACCTATAAGCTCGGTATTATTAAAGGTATCCCAATTGCAGGAGTTTGTGAATGAAATAACATTAGCACCGGACCCAGCCAAAAAAGCTTTTGAGGTTGCTAAAGTTCGATACCAGAGTGGTGCTGGAAATGCCATTTCGTCATTACATGCATATGCAAAAAATACACCTAAGCCTATTGAGCGCTGGCTGACAACATTAGCAGATGAAACCTGGCGGGTAATTTTACGGTCTGCACACCAGCATATTAATTCAGAATGGAAGTCAACTATTTATCGGCCGTATCGACAGGCGCTGGCAGGGCGATATCCATTAACCAAGTCATCGAAAGATGAACTTGCTTTGCTTGATTTTATCGACTTCTTTAAACCGGGTGGTACTATTGATGTGTTCCGTGTGGAATACATCAAACCATTTATTAGCATACGTAATGGCTGGAAAAATCGTAGTATTGATAAATATAACCTTGGTCTTTCACAGCAATCCATTAATCAGGTAAAAAGGGCTTTAGCCATTCAGAATATCTATTTTAGAAACAATGCGGAAATACCCAGCCTGACGTTTCAGTTAAAGCCTTATTTGATGAGTAAGAACGATGTTCGCTTTGAGTTGGAAGTGGGTGAAAATAACATTTCATATAGTCATGGCCCAAAATTCTGGAAAACGCTGAAGTGGGTTGGCAGTGATGATAAAAACAGAGTCCGCATTATTTTTGAAGATTTAAATGAACGGCAATATTCTCGGGCGTTTGACGGACCATGGGCCTGGTTTAAATTATTAGACCAGTCAAAACTGTCTAAAACAAAAAAATCGAATGTTTATTTAATTACCTATAATATTACGGATGAAAAACCGGATACATGGGAATCATCTCCATTGCCTACACCCATCAAACATGAGATTACTTACCAAATTAAAGCAAAGAGTGTTAATAACCCGTTAAAAAATAATTTATTAAGTTCATTCAGGCTTCGAGAAAATATATAAATGGGTGCTGAACAACAATGTGGTGTTTATGGAAAACTACCGATGCATGGAGATTTTGTGCATAGAAATTTACCTGCCACATTTATTACAGCCTGGGATGAGTGGTTACAGTTGTATGTTGCCAGCTCGAAGGAGCAAATGGGGGATGAGTGGCTTGATACTTATTTGACAAGCCCAATCTGGCGCTTTGTTCTTTCATCTGGTGTTGTCGATACACAGCATTGGGCTGGAATTATGTTGCCAAGTGTTGATCAGGTGGGTCGGTATTTTCCTTTTTCAATTGTTATGCCACTTAAACCAGAGCTGAATCCCCTGGAGTTTATTTCATTTCATACCCGCTGGTTTGAAAGTATTGAGGAATTAGCCTTGCAAGCACTGGAAGAGCAATTTTCAGTTGATGAGCTTATCGATGAAGTGAACAATATTAAGGTTGATTTTGCTCTGAGTTACATAAAAACGGGACAACAGGTTGATGCCCATTCTATGCAGATGAATATGGAGTTTGATGAACAATCTCCGGCATCTGTTTATACCTGTTTTTTAGATTCAATGATGCGGAAAACAATGAATTGTTATAGCATCTGGACCACTCGTGGTTCGGAGAAAATTAATCCTTGTTTTATCAGTGTTAAAAATTTACCCGCTGCTAATCAATTGCCAGCCATGCTGGATGGACAATGGGCATACTGGGGTTGGCCTCAACCTTATTCTATAAAATAAATTATGACTGATACAACAATAAGAAGACCCATCCAATGGATCAGTGCGTCCGAAACAAATGTTGGTGTGGTACGGAAAATCAATGAAGATGCTGTACTTTCAAAGCCAGATATTCATTTATGGGCTGTTGCCGATGGCATGGGTGGACACGAGGCGGGAAATGTCGCCAGTAATATGATTGTCAATATGCTTGATGATATTGAATTAAAAATTAATCTGGAGGTTTTTGTTTCAACAATCGAAGATAAAATCCTGGATGTTAATAAGCGGCTTCTTGAATATTCTGAAATAATGCTGGAAGGACGAATTATTGGTAGTACGGTTGCCATTCTTTTGATAAAAGGCCGTGTTGGTATTTGTCTGTGGGCGGGGGATTCCCGGCTATATCGCTATCGGAATGGTGATATTGAACAAATTACTGTTGATCATAGTCATGTCGCTGAATTGTTGAAGCATGGGTCAATTTCAATGGAGGAAGCAGAAAATCATCCTGATGCAAATGTGATAACCCGAGCCGTAGGTACATGTGAAAATTTGTATGTTGATATTGATGTTTTTGATGTCAATATGGGCGACACATTTATGTTATGTACCGATGGGTTGTACAACGCAGTGAATGAAGAAGGTATTCTAAACTGTTTGCAGGAAGACACCGTTGAAATCGCAGCAAATAATCTTATTGAAACATCCTTGCATAATGGTGCTTCTGATAATGTATCCGTCGTTTTGGTCAAAGGTGTGCGTAGCACTGCCAACCAATAATATATCTCACTGATAGCCATCTTCTTATAATGACCAAACCTGATGACCCCGGAAAGAAAAAGGGGGCGACCCCACAAACAATAAATGAGCGCCCTGTTACTGATGGGCGAACCCACAGTAGTGACGGAATATCAGGTCATGGGCAAAACCAGATCGAGTCTGATGACACGAATAATACGATAGTATCAAAAGGCCTGGGTCATGAAAAACGTGATGTGACACGGTTTAAGCCACCGGGTCAGAGCCATGAAAATAATAATACGACACGATTTAAAGCACCTGATCAGAATCACGGGAAAAATGATGGAACGCAATTTAAATCACCAGACCAGAGCCACAAAAAAATAGACGCAACACGGTTTAAGTCACCTACTCAAAATATACAACAAAATAATAATGAGCCGTCAAAAACACGTATAAAACATACTGCTGTTACTTCAGATGCTGAGCCGGTCATTGATACACTTGAAGATAAACATACAAAAGTCTTAAAAGACCGGTTTTTGCTTGAGGAAATTCTGGGTGTTGGTGGTATGGGTATTGTATACAAAGCCAAGGATCGCCTGAAAGTCGAAGCTCAGGACAGAGACCCATATGTGGCAATCAAAGTTCTGAGTGAAGAATTCAAGACTCACCCGGAGGCATTTATTGCCCTTCAACGAGAATCCAGAAAGGCTCAACGTATTGCGCATCCGAATACTGTAAAAGTTTATGATTTTGACAGGGATGGTGATGTTGTTTTTATGACCATGGAATACATGGAAGGAAGGCCTTTGGACCAGCTGATTAAACAATATCAGGCGACAGGTCTTCCGCGGGATGATGTATGGGGTATTTTATCTGGAATGTGTTCGGCTCTGGCTCATGCGCATTCTGAAAAGATTGTTCATTCAGACTTCAAGCCCGGTAATGTTTTTGTTACCACTGAGGGGATAGCTAAAATATTTGACTTTGGTATCGCACGGGCGGTTGCAAATATCGACCGGCATACCGGAAAAGAACAAGACCAGACGGTTTTTGATGCGGGTGGTCTGGGTGCATTAACCCCTGCATATGCAAGCCGTGAGATGTTATTAGGGAAAACGCCTGATATTCGTGATGATATATATGCATTAGGTTGCGTTGCATATGAACTGTTTTCAGGAGAGCACCCGTTTAATCGGTTGCCAGCGGATGAGGCATACAATAAAAAACTCACGCCAAAACGTATAAGTGATATCAGCAAACGTCAATGGAAAGTGATAGAAGCAGCATTATCATTTAAACGTGAAGACCGGATTGAATCTGTCGATACATTTTACAGGCAGTTGACATTCAAGAGAAAATCAAGATTTATGCTGGCGACATCTTTGTTGTTTGTTGTTGTCGGATTTGGATATTATATGTATTTACAAAACGATAATGTTATACCGCAAGCTCCCCAGATTTCGGAGTCTGATATCAGAAATGAGTTGGAATTTGATATACGCTATAATCTTTACAAGGAAAGTATTGATAAGCTGGTCGCTAAACCCAGCTTTACAAATGAGTGGGAAGAGCGTCTTTGGAGTGACGTGCAGGGTGTCTTAAGGATACTTTCAAGTAAGCCTGACGAATGGTATTTCTCCACACGAGAAGGTATTTATCAGCTATACGTAAATAAAATCAAAGAACTTGTGAAAGAATCTAAATACCCTCACGCAACTACTCTTATAGAAAATGCTTATCGCTATACGGATAACAACCAGTTTTTGGATAATGAAAGAATTTCTCTGGTAGAAATTATACAAAAAAAGGAAACCCAGAACAAAAAACGTGCTGAACGAAATAGACGACTGGCGAGTGAAAGAGAAAATAAAAAAGAAAAGAAATTAGCCAAAAAAGCAACAAATACTGGTTTATTTGATGTGGCACTTGCCAATGTCAATAAGCAATTAAAGTGCTCATCAAAACTGAATATGCGTGACTTTAATATTGCTATCAATAAATTGCGTGATCTGGATTATAAACGATATGCGAGTATAGAAAATACATTATCAACACGATTGGCACAGTGTATTGTTTCTATTGGAGAGCGCTTCCCTGGACATGCACTTGATGCAAAACGTTATGCCCTGCATATCTTTAAAGATAATCCTGCCCTGATGGCGATTGCTATAAAAGAAAAAGATGTGTGTAATCTTTCAATTGCAGGCCTGGGCGCGCGGGGTGATCGTGCTGTTTGTCGTGATAAACTCGGGAGTGGTGGAGTCGGGCCTGTGTTGGTAGTTGTACCTGCCAGCTCTGGGATCAAGGCATTTGCCATTGGAAAATACGAAATATCGGTCGCTGAATTAAATGAATTTTGCAGGGTTTCTTCAAAATGTGATTTACACACTGATAAATCTGGTGATTTGCCGGCAACCAATGTTGGAATATCGACAATATCGGCTTATTTAAAATGGCTAAGTAAAAATACGAAGAAAAAATACAGATTGCCGACAAAAAAAGAATGGGTATATGCCTCCAAATCAAAGCCATATGTTCTTGACCCAAATCGTAATTGTCAATTAAGTGCGCGAGGTATTGAAAAAGGTGGCTCACTTGTTAAAACCGTTACAGGCAAACAAAATGGATGGGGATTGGTTAACTACGCAGGAAATGCCCGGGAATTTGCATTTGAAACAGGTCGAAAGTTTGTCGTTCTTGGTGGTTCACATCAATCGTCGATGGAGGAGTGTACTGCATTAACGATATCAACCCATTCGGGAAATGCTGATAAATATACAGGTTTTCGCGTCGTCCGGGATCTTAGTAAAATACAATAATGAATATTCCAGAACTTTCAAAACAGTTACGCGAGTTGTCGGAAGACTATTCAAGTCAAAGGATTGCTTTGGATGAATATCGGTTAAAACGAAAATATCTTTTGGATGAAATTGATCAGACACTTAATAATCAAAATTGTGAAAATTTGCCCCAGGGTACTGAAAAAGTAGAATAATGCGATGATGTGGATAGAGAAAATCAACAAGATTTTTGATTCTGGCAAAAAGGGTAGTGATATAGAGCCATGAATTGTTATTTAAGAGATGGGATACTATATTTATATGCTCAGTATTGCTTCAGTATTTTGAGTTACGTGTAAGCTATCCATGACGAAACACAGTTAAGAGGGTATTTTGATGGAAATTGTTAAATTATTCCAGGCAGGCGGGCCATTTATGTATCCTATTTTAGGGGTATTTGCTATTGGTGTCGCAATTGCATTGGAACGATATTTTTACTTAAGTAAAACAAGCAAAGTGACAAATAAAATCTGGTTGCAATTGATTCCTATGTTAAAGGCGCTGGATTTTGATCGTGCTATGAAATTAACAGAGTCTGTAAAAACACCGATCTCATTGGTCTTGAATTACGGTTTTTCCCGACACAGTGAAAATAAACGCCGGGAAATTATTGAAGCGGCAATGGAGGAGGGCATGATGGATGCCATGCCTGACCTGGTACAGCGTACACATTACCTGGCGACATTTGCCAATGTTGCAACCTTGCTGGGTTTGCTTGGAACCATCGTTGGCTTGATTCAGGCCTTTACCGCTGTTGCTCAGGCTGATCCAGCAGAAAAAGCGGATTTACTTTCGGCCAGTATATCTGTTGCTATGAATACGACTGCTTTTGGGTTAATGGCTGCGATTCCTTTATTGCTTGCGCATTCTTATCTGGTCACAAAAACGGCACGGCTTGTGGACAGCCTGGAAAAAGCGGCGGTCAAGTCAATTAATTTGATGGTTAGAGATTAAAAGTCGTCCAAAAATGAAAAAATCATCTTTTAAACATCTTCATGAAGCGGAAGAGCTTAATATTACGGCTTTTATGAACTTAATGGTGATATTGGTTCCTTTTCTTCTTATCACTGCTGTATTTTCACGGATGACAGTATTAGAGCTGAATTTACCGGCATTGGATGCCAAGGCAAACTCTCAGGAAAAAATTGAACTTCAGCTGGAGTTGGTTTTACGTGAAAACAGTTTTGATATACGTGATGCAAACCTTGGTGTTATTAAAGTATTTCCACGAAGTCAGGGAGAAACACGATGGGACTTATTCACCGATTTATTGGTGGAAATTAAAACACGTTTTCCTGATGAGCAGGATATTACACTGCTTTTAGAGCCCTCTATCAGTTATAAAACATTAATACACGTTATGGATCGTGTACGCACAGCAGATGTCGTTTCAGTCTTGACGGTGGAGACTATCGAATTATTTCCAAATATTTCTATTGGGGATGCCGAAATAGACATGCCGGAAAATAATCAAGGCGGGGACCAGAAGTGAATAGTTTAAAGCTTTCCAGCCGTTCAAAAAGGATGGATCACTTCAAAGAATTGCATAGCCGCAGCGGTTTAAACCTTGTTTCGTTAATGGATATTTTTACTATTCTTGTATTTTTTCTTTTGGTTAGCTCTGGCGCACCACAGCTGCCGAACAGTAAAGACATTACATTACCAACCTCTGTCGCAAATAATGTTCCAAAAGAGACATTGATCATTACAATCACCAAAACTGATGTGTTGGTTCAAGGTAAGCGGGTTGCTGTCATTTCTGAGTTATTAGAAGGCAAAGAAACAATTATCGCTGAACTGGAAAAAGAATTAAAATTTCAGGCATCAAAGCGTCAGCTTATATCTTCAGAAGATAAAAAAACAGGTCGTGCCATTACAATAATGGGCGATGAGAATATTTCATATCAACTGTTACGCAAAATTCTCGCAACGTGTCGTCAGGCTGATTACACCGCGATAGCGTTTGCGGCCTTTCAGAAGGCAAAAGGCTAAGTATCGATGAGTACCGCATCGTATCAAAGCCTTGCGCTTGCATGGCAGCCAAAAAATAAACATGACAAACCCTTTGTATTGTTTACTCTGTTTGTATTTACGCTGTTTATGGGAGTGGGGTTGTTTTTTAATACTATTAAAGTCCCTGAGGAAGAACGTCGAGCAAAAGTTGATATACCGGACAGAATTGCCAAATTCATATTGGATAAACCTAAGCCTGTCGTTAAGCCAGTGGTTAAACCAAAACCCAAAAAAATTGAAAAGCCCAAACCTAAGCCAGTCCCCAAGCCCGTCGTAAAACGGCAACAGCCAAAAAAGGAAATAAAGTTAACTGAAAAGCAGGAGGTTGCGCGTAAAAAAGCAGGTGAAAGTGGCTTGATTGCTCTTGCTGCGGAGCTGTCTGATCTGATGGATACATCAAGTATTGATGCAATGGTGGGCAACCCCATCAAAAAATCAACCACACAGACGATGCAAGCTGCATCGGTTGACACTGAAATTCTTCTGGCTGGGTCAATGGAGGGGCGTGGTGATGTAAAACCGGTAGAGCATCTAGCGGAAGTTGTTGGTACGACAAAACTGGATGGTGAGCAAGGCGCGATAGCGCGGAAATTAATTACGGCCCGTGCCAGCGAAGACTCAAGCCAGGCTGAATCAGCAGCAGCAACAAAAAAGGTAAAGACGGCAAAAAAAGAAAGAGTTGGAAGCTATCGCTCAGAAGAGGATATCGCTTATGTTGTTGATAAAAACAAAAGCAAGTTGCATGCTATTTATCGCCGGGTTCGCCGAAGTGAGCCGGGAATTCAAGGAAAAATTGTACTTGAAATTACCATTCTGCCCTCCGGAAAAGTGGAAAGTGTCAGAATTACCTCAAGTGAGTTGCAAAATGCCAAATTGGAGGCCCGCATTATTGCCCGGGTAAAACAGTTCGATTTTGGTGCTCAAAATGTAAAGAAAGTGACGGTGACTTATCCCATAGAGTTTTTGCCTTCATAATAGCTTGTGTTCTATCAGGCACTGTTTTTTTGTGACCATGCAGGTGAGCCCAAGAGGGATTAAGTTATTAAATAACAATAAGCTATAGAATATTTCTCAAGTATTTATCAGTAATTGGGAATAACAGTAGTCAATGTTTGTTGTACGCTGGATGGCGTGACAACGCTATTTTGTTTGTGGCGATTGCAGAGACTTGGCTTCAAAGCCATCCGCAGTGTAAGTCATTGATTATTAATGCCTCAAAATACCAAACCCCCCAATACTTGTAATAATACTTTTTCTATATAAAACAGCATGCTACTATGCGCTCCCCGTTTTTATGGGGTGCAGGTGGGCGGAGGCTTATATTTCTCTCGGCCCCACCAGAGTTTATATTCACCGTTTAGTTTTTAGTGACACTTTTAGCGACAGGTATCGATCTTTGTTGCTGGCGTGTTCTGATCGCGGTTGCGGGCAGCGCAGCGGACAAATAGCAAAAAATTTAACTTTAGAGTACTTATTCATGACTGATCTAACCCACTATAGAAATATCGGTATTTTCGCGCACGTCGATGCCGGTAAAACCACAACGACGGAACGTATCCTCAAGCTCACCGGTAAAATTCATAAGCTGGGTGAAGTACATGATGGTGCGGCCACCACCGATTTTATGGAGCAGGAGCAGGAGCGTGGCATTACTATTCAATCCGCTGCTACTTCATGCGAGTGGGACGGCCATCGTCTGAATATTATTGATACCCCCGGACACGTTGATTTTACCATTGAAGTGTACCGTTCATTGAAGGTGCTCGATGGTGGCGTGGGTGTGTTTTGTGGCTCAGGTGGTGTGGAACCTCAGTCTGAGACCAACTGGCGTTATGCGAACGAATCTGAAGTCGCTCGTATTATTTTGGTGAACAAGCTGGATCGTCTGGGTGCGGATTTTTACCGTGTGGTCAAGCAGGTTGAAGATGTGCTGGGTGCCAATCCGCTGGTGATGGTGCTACCCATCGGCGAAGAAGATGACTTTAGTGGTGTGGTTGATCTGCTGACTCGGAAAGCCTGGGTCTGGGATGACTCGGGTGACCCTACCAAATATACCGTTGAAGATGTGCCTGCCGACATGACCGATCTGGTTGAAGAGTGGCGGGAAAAACTCATCGAAGCCGCTGTTGAGCAAGATGACGCCATGATGGAACAGTATCTGGAAGGCGAAGAGCCCGCTCTGGATGACATCAAAAAATGCATTCGTAAAGGCACGATTGCGTTGGACTTTTTCCCAACCTATTGTGGTTCGGCCTTCAAGAATAAAGGCATTCAGTTGATGCTGAATGCCGTGGTGGATTACCTGCCCAACCCCATGGAAGTGAAGCCGCAGCCTGAAGTGGACCTGGAAGGTAACGAGACCGGTGAATTTGCTATCGTTGATGCTGACAAACCACTGCGCGCCCTGGCGTTCAAGATCATGGATGACCGTTTCGGTGCCCTGACTTTTACCCGTATTTATTCCGGCAGAATCAAAAAAGGCGACAGCCTGCTGAATACCTTCACTGGCAAAACCGAGCGTATTGGGCGCATCGTTGAGATGCATGCTGACGAGCGCATCGAGCTGGACTCTGCCCAGGCAGGTGACATTGTGGCCTTTATTGGCCTGAAAAATACCCGGACTGGCCATACATTGTGTGACCCGAAAAATCCAGCCACGCTGGAGCCCATGGTATTCCCTGATCCGGTTATCTCCATTGCTATTAAGCCTAAAGACAAGGGTGGGGCCGAAAAAATGGGGCTGGCCATCAACAAGATGATTCAGGAAGAT
>Ga0256830_1000371_pt1 | contig 37471 bp, 29 predicted proteins | sample 128326metaG_FD_190537 | JGI IMG/M metagenome (GOLD analysis project Ga0256830, IMG submission 190537) | Hydrothermal vent microbial communities from Lau Basin, Pacific Ocean - 128-326 | ecosystem: Environmental > Aquatic > Marine > Hydrothermal vents | place: Pacific Ocean: Lau Basin | collected...
CTTCTCCACAGTCCAGGGGTGCTCCAGGCCCAACAGGTGCTGGTACAGAGTCGTATCGCGCATGGTCCGCCTCCTTTCGGCGAACCACACTACCGCGATCTCTACCCACTAGAAACCCGGAAGAACCCCCCGGGGAGGCGCGTGGGGCGGCGGGGTGGGCTACGGCCCTGAAACGAAACGGCCGCAACCATCCCGAGGGATGGATTGCGGCCGTTGGGTGCTGGTGGTCGGTGAAGTGCTTGCCCATCGCGCCCCCCTGTGGCGTCGGAGCCCTTCAACACACCGTTTCATAGCAACTCTCGCCCCGTGCTGTCAACGCCCGGCCGCCGGCGATCGCTTTCCGGCCGTGCGCCTCTCCCTTCGCCCGACCTCGGTAGGGGGCCCTCGGCCACTCCGGGGGACGAAGCACGGGGTCTCGGTGGTGAGAGGGCGGGCCAGGCCGGGCGTTCTTGCGGCTTGCGGCGCCCGGAGTACACTTCCATGGAACTTCCGTTAGGACGCTAGGACGCTGGGAGGCTGGGAGGCTGGGAGGCTGGGAGGCTTGAAAACCTCTCTGCTTTCCAAGCGTTCCAAGCATGACCAGGCGTCTTTGGCCTCACCTCACGGTTCAGGGAAAGCTACTCTCCCCGTTGCAGGGCCCCGCAGGGGCCTGACGGGGCTACACGACAACTCGGGGCCTATGGTCCGCTGGGACGTGGGGACGAAAGGATGCCAGGTTCCTGGCGGTTGAGCAGGCCCGCGTGGGGGAGCACACGTGACGTTGGGCCTTCGGCCCAAAGACCCCTGAGGGGTCTACCCCACCAACGGAGGAGGAGCCCCGTGATCGAACGCGTGGTTGACCCGGTGTGCGGCAAGCCGGTGGAGAACCCGGACACGGCCCCCAGCACGGAGTGCAGGGGCGAGACCGTGTACTTCTGCTCGGTGTCGTGCCGGGAGAAGTTCGTGTGCGAGCCCACGAAGCGTCTGACGGACTACCTGTTCGACGTGATCATCATCGGCGGGGGGCCGGCCGGCATCTCGGCCGGCATCTACGCCGCGCTCACGGGGCTGGACACCCTGTTCCTCACCAAGAGCCTGGGGGGCCAGGCCTGGGACTCCACGGCCATCGTGAACTACCCCGGCTTCGACCTGATCACCGGCCCCGAGCTGGTGGACCGGTTCCAGAAGCAGCTGTTCGAGAGCCTGAAGCTCTCGCACCAGATCTGCGGGGTCACCTCCGTGGAGAAGCACGGCGGGGTGTTCGAGGTGCGCACCGACGACGACCGGACGTACCGGAGCCGCACCGTGATCCTGGCCACGGGCATGAAGCGCCGCCGGCTGGGGATTCCGGGCGAGCAGGAGTTCTTGGGCCGGGGCGTGCTGGAGTTCCACGCCCTGGCGGCGAACCGGTACGACGGCACCGAGGTGGCGGTGGTGGGCGGGGGGAACTCGGCCGCCCAGGCCGCCCTGGGCCTCGCCGAGGAGGGGGCCCGGGTGACCCTGGTGACCCGGTCGTACCGGGCCGACGAGTACCTCAAGGAGAAGGTGGCCGCCTCGGACGCGATCGTGGTGCTGCAGAACCGGACCCCGCTGCGGATCGAGGGCACCGACCGGGCCGAGGTGCTGGTGGTGCGCAACCAGGACAACGGCGCCGAGGAGGTGCTGCCGGTGGAGGCGGTGTTCGTGGAGATCGGGCTGGTGCCCAACAGCGACCTGGTGCGGGACCTGGTCCACGTGAACGAGCGGGGCGAGGTGGAGATCGACGGCAACTGCCGCACCGGCCTGCCGGGGCTGTACGCGGCGGGCGACGTGACCAACACCTTCGGCAAGCGCATCCTCATCGCGGCCGGCGAGGGGGCCAAGGCGGTCCTGGCCATCGAGCAGTTCCTGAAGGGCCGGAAATCGTGAGTCGTTGGCAGTGGGAGGGAGAGGGGGAATCCTTTGGCGTTGGCGGATCGCCAGCCTCCTAGCCTCCTAGCCTCCCGGCCGCCTCCCTCACCCGCTCCCAGTCGAACAGGGGGCCGGGGTCGCGCTTGCGGCCCGGGGCCACGTGCTCGTGCCCCACGATCCGCTCCGGCCGGATGGCGGGGTGGGCCCGCATCAGCTCCGCCAGGAGCCGGTCCAGGGTCTGGTACTGGGGCTCGGTGTAGGGGGTGACCTCGTCCCCCTCCAGCTCGATGCCCACCGAGAACCGGTTCACGTCGGGCATCCCGTCGAGCACGCTCTCGCCCGCGTGCCAGGCCTTGCGGTCGGTGTCCACGAACTGCACGCACCCGCCCTGCCGATCGATCAGGAAGTGGGCCGACACCCGCAGGTCCGCGATCTGCCGGAAGTAGGGGTGCAGCCCGGGATCGAGCCGGTTCTGGAACAGCGCCTCGATGTGGCCCCCGCCGAACTCGCCCGGCGGCAGGCTGATGTGGTGGAGCACCACCGCGTCCACCTCGGCCCCGCCCCGGTCGGACGCGTTGGGGCTCGGCACCCACCGGGCCCAGGGCACGATCACGGCCGCTCCCCCGACGGCCCGGCCCGGGGGTCGAGCCGGTCGCGCAGCACGTCACCCAGCACGTTGATCCCCAGCACGGCCACCAGGATCGCCAGGCCCGGGAACAGGGCCAGGTGGGGCGCGAACAGCAGGTAGTCCACCCCCTGGCTCAGCAGCCCGCCCCAGGTGGGCACGTCCTGCGGCCCGAGCCCCAGGAACGAAAGGGTGGACTCGGCCAGGATGGTGCCGGCCAGGCCGAACGTGGCCTGCACGGCCAGCACCCCCACCAGGTTGGGCAGCAGGTGGCCCAGGGCGATCCGCACGGGCCCGGCGCCCAGCACCCGGGCCGCGGTCACGAACTCCCGCTCCCGCAGGGACAGGACCTCGCCCCGGACCAGGCGGGCGAACCCCACCCATCCCATGGCACAAAGAGCAATGATCAAATTGCGAAGACTCGGCCCCAGCACCCCGGCCAACGCGATCGCGAGCAGGATGCCGGGAAACGCCAAGAGGATGTCCACCACCCGCATCAGGACCTCGTCCACCCATCCGCCCCGGTACCCGGCCCACAGCCCCAGCCCCGTGCCCACCACCAGGCTCACGCCCACCACCGAGAACCCCACCGCCAGGCTCACCCGGCCGCCGTAGAGGATGCCCGCCAGCACGTCCCGACCCAGGCGGTCCTGGCCCAGGGGGTGGGCCCGGCTCGGCCCCTCGAGGGTGCCGTCCAGGTCGATGGCCTGGGGGTCGGCCGGCGCCAGCACCGGGGCGAGCACGGCGCCGGCCACCAGAAGCGCCAGGCACCCGGCTGCGGCCAGCACGAACACCCGGCCGCCCGGGATCCGGCGCAGCGCGGTCGCGATCCCCCTCATCCCCGCACCCTCGGGTCGGCCCACCGGTAGGCCCAGTCGGCCAGCAGGTTCACCCCCACGTACCCCAGGCTGATCACCAGCACGCACCCCTGCACCAAGGGGTAGTCCCGACCGTGGATGGCCTGGAGCAGCAGGGTGCCCAGCCCGGGCCAGGAGAACACCGCCTCGGTCACCACGGCCCCCGAGAGGAGGGACCCCATCTGCAGGCCCAGCACGGTGATCACGGGCAGCAGGGCGTTTCGCAGGGCGTGGACCCACAGCACCCGGCCCTCGCCCACGCCCCGGGCCCGGGCCGCCGTGAGGTACTCGGCGCCCAGCACCTCCACCAGGCTCGACCGGAGCATCCGGGTCAGCATGGCCGCCAGGGCCGTGCCCAGGGTGACCGCGGGCAGCACCAGGCTGGCCCACCCCGCCCGGCCCGACACGGGGAACCACCGGAGGTGCACGGAGAAGGCCAGCACCAGGAGCGGCCCGAGCCAGAAGTTGGGGATCGACACCCCCAGCAGGCTCGCCACCAGGCTTCCCCGGTCCACGGCCGTGTCCTTGCGACGGGCCGCGGCCACCCCCAGGGGCACGGCCAGGATCAGGGCCACGGCCAGGGCGGCCGCGGACAGCTCCAGGGTGGCCGGGATCCGGGCGGCCAGCAGCTCGGCCACGGGCCGGCGGTAGAGGATGCTTCGGCCCAGGTCGCCCCGGGCCACCCCGGCCAGGTACCCCAGGTACTGCTCGGCCAGGGGCCGGTCGAGCCCCAGCTCGGCCCGCAGGGCGGCCTTGTCGGCCGGGTTGGCGGTCTCGCCCAGCATCACGTCCACGGGGTCGCCCGGCACCAGGTGCACCAGCAGGAACACCAGGGTCACCACGCCCAGCACGGTGGGCACCAGGGTCACGAGCCGCCGCCGGATCACGGCGCCCCCTCCGGCCTCACTCGGGCCAGGCTGGTGTACTCCCCGCCGGGCAGGGGCTCGAACCCGGTGTACCCCCGGCGCAGCACCACCACGTTGTCGAGCCACCACAGGCTCACGTACACGCAGTCGCGGGCCACGGCCTCCTGGATGCGGAAGTACAGCTCCCGCCGCCGCTCCGGGTCGGTCGTGCGGCGGCTCTCGTCGATCCAGGCGTCCACCTGCGGGTTCCGGTACCGGCCCCGGTTGGCCCCCCGGGGCGGCACCGAGGCGGAGTGGAACAGGTAGTGGAACACGTCCGGGTCCCGAAGCCCGATCCACCGCAGGCTCATGAGCTGGAAGTCGCCCCTTTTGACGTCGGAGAAGAAGGTCCCCCACTCGAAGCTGCGCACCTCCACCCCGATGCCCACCCGACCGAGCTGCTCGGCGATCACCCGGGCCACCTCGTTGGCGGTCTTGTCCGTGCTGGTCTTGTAGCTGAGCCGGAACCGCACGGCCGGGCCCGGCCCGTCGGGGTCGGGGTAGCCGGCCTCGTCCAGGAGCTGCCGGGCCCGGTCCGGGTCGTAGGGGTAGGTGGGCACGTCCGGGTTGTGGGCCCAGTGCTCCGGGGGGAACAGGGTGGTGGCCGGCCGGGCCAGCCCGTCCAGGGCGAACCGAATCAGGGCCTGGCGGTCCACGGCGTGGGCGATGGCCCGGCGGACCCGCACGTCCTTCAGGATCGGGTCTTCACAATTGAAACCGATGTACTGATACGAAGTCCCCGGCGACACGATCACCTGGAGATCCGGATCCCGGTTCAGGAACCGCACGCTGTAGGGGGGCACGGCGTTCTGGAGCAGGTCCAGCCCGCCCGAGCGGATCTCCAGCAGCCGGGTGGTGGCGTTGGGAATAATGCGGAACCGGATCCGCTCGAGGGCCGGTGGCCCCTCGAAGTGCTCCGGGAACGCCTCCAGCACGATCTCCTCGCCCGGCCGGAAGGCGGCCAGCCGGTACGGGCCGGTCCCCACCACCCGATCGCCCAGGTCCTTGCGGTTCGCCAGGCCCTGGGGCAGGATGCCCAGGGTGAGCAGCGAGGGGAACGACACGTAGACCCGCTTCAGCCGGAACACCACGGTGTAGGGGTCGGGCGCCTCGACCGACCGGAGCGGCTCCAGGGCCCCGGCCGCCGGGCACCCGTGGGCCGGGTCGGCCACGTACCGGTAGGTGGCCACCACGTCCCGGGCCGTCAGTTCGGAGCCGTCGTGGAACCGGACCCCCTGCCGAAGCCGCAGCACGTGGGTGCGCTCGTCCGGCTGCTCCCACGCCACGGCCAGGTCGGGCACCAGCCGGCCCGAGGCGTCGGCCTTGAGCAGGCCGTGGAACAGCAGGGGCAGGATCCGGACGGCGTGGGCCCCGGCCGCGTACCGGGGATCGAGGGTGGTGGGGGTGGACTCGATCCCCACCCGGAACGCCGCCGGCTCCGGGCCGGTGCGGCACCCCATGGCTCCGGCCGCCACCAGGGCGACGGCGAGCGATACGATCCGTGCGACGCGGGCTCCCATGCTCCTATGGTACCCACGCCCGCCGCCCCGAACCAGAGGTGAGCTTCGGCAGGCTGCGAGGCGGCCAGCCGCCCATCGAGCCGAAGGCTCAACGTGAAACCCGGCCGGGCCGAGAAGCATCAAAAGGCCGCGGCGAAGCTTTCCGGCCTTCTGGCTTTCCAGCCTTCCAGCGTCGATAAGGAGAAGACTCATGGCCATGGAAGTTCGGTACCCCGGGGGGGTCGCGGTCGAGGTGCTGCAGCGGGGGTTCACGATCCGCACAGACCAGCCCGAAGGGGCCGGAGGCGGGGGTACGGCGCCGTCGCCCTTTGAGCTGTTCCTGGCGTCGATCGCGGCCTGCGCCGGTTTCTTCGCCCTGAGGTTCTGCCAGCAGCGCGGCATCGACACGGCCGGGCTCGGCCTGACCCTGGATACCGAGCGAGACCCAGAGCGGCACCGGGTGTCGAAGATCGTGCTGAGGCTCCGGCTCCCCGAGGGGTTCCCCGAGAAATACCGCAAGGCCATCGTGCGGGCGGTGGACGAGTGCTCGGTCAAGCGCCACATCCTGGAGCCCCCGGAGTTCGAGACCGTGATCGAGGGGTAGGTGAGGGACTCTGGGCTTGACAAAACCCTTGGGAGTTCCGCACCATCGGGGCCATGATCGCGGAAGACGACCCGTCCCCTCACCCTAGACCGCCCCCAGCCTGCCCCCACCCGGGGTGCCCGGGGTGCGCCCTGGCGCACCTGCCGGCCCCGGAGCAGCAGGAGACGAAGCGGCACACGGTCGCCGAGGCCCTGGCCCTGCACCTGGGCCGGATCGTGCCGGTGGACGCCGTGGTGGCGGCACCCCGTCCCACCGGCTATCGAGCCGGCGCCAAGCTGGCCTTCGGCCGCCAGGGCACCCGGGTGATCCTGGGCATCTTCGCCCGCGGCTCCCACCGGGTGGTGGACATCCCCCGCTGCCCGGCCCACGCCCCGGCGGTCGCTACCGCGGCTCGGGCCCTGCGGACGTTGGTCGGCCGGGCGCCCGGTCTGGTGTGGCAGGGGCCCGGTGGGCAGGGGTGGCTGCGGTACGTCGCGCTCCAGGAGAGCCGGGCCACGGGCCGGGTGGCAGCGACCCTGGTCACCCGCACGGACGAGGGCGCGGGCACCCTGCGGAGCCTGGCCACCCGGCTGCAGGAGGCCGTGCCGGCCGTGGTCGGGGTCGCCTGGAACGTCAACTCCAGCTCGGGCAACGCGGTGTTCGGCCCCCGGTGGGAGCCGATCCTCGGGGATCCGGTGCTCAAGGAGCGGTTCCTGGGCCTGGAGATCCAGGCCTCGCCAGGCGCGTTCCTGCAGGCCAACCGGGAGCTGGCCGACGAGGCCTACCGCGCCCTGGTGGAGGCCCTGGCTCCGGCCCCCACAGACGACGTGCTGGACCTCTACTCGGGGGTGGGGGTGACCGCCGTTGCGTTGGCGGCCCGAGCCCGGCGGGTGATCGGGGTGGAGGCCAACCCGGTCACGGCCGACGATGCCCGGGCCAACGCCCGGAGGGCCGGAGCGGAGAACGCCTTGTTTCGTCAAGGGGATGCCGCGGCCGAGACGTGGGAGCTCGTGTCCGAGGGGTTCCGGCCGGCTGCGGCCGTGCTGAACCCGGCCCGGAAGGGGGCTGACCCCGGCGTGATCGACGCCCTGGCGGCCCTGGAGCCCCGGCGCATCGCCTACCTCTCATGCAACCCCCAGACCCTGGCACGGGACCTGGCTTTGCTTGTGGAGCAGGCCCCCTACCGCATCGTGCGGGTGACCCCTTACGACTTCCTGCCGGGCACCGACCACGTGGAGGCCCTGGTGATCCTGGAGCATGGGCCGTGACCCTGCGGTTCGTGGACGGCCACTGCCACCTGGACCACGTGCTCCAGGCCCACCCGGGCCGCATCGCTTGGATCAAGGCGGCCGGCGGCGGCCTGGTGGGGTGGTCGTTCGCCCACCGGATCGCGTCGGTGTCCGAGCTGGACGCCTACTGGCGCGCCCAGGTCGCGGCCGTGGAGGAGGTGGCCCGGGCAGGGGTGGTCTGCGCATTCCTGGTGGGGGTGCACCCCCGCAACATCCCCCCGGATCTGCGGCCGGAGGAGCTGGGGAACCTGCTGCGGCCGTTCCTGGACCACCCGCTGTGCCGGGGAATCGGTGAGATCGGCCTGGAGACCGCATCGGTCCGGGAGCAGGAGGTGTTCGAGTCCCAGCTCGAGCTGGCGGCAGAGCTGGCCGACCGCGGCCAGGTGTTCGGGGTGCACACGCCCCGGCAGGACAAGGAGCGGGTCACCCGGGCCGTGCTCGCAGCCCTGGCCCGGCATCCTGCCGCAGCCGGTCGGGCGGTTGTGGACCACACAACCCCGGTCACGGCGCCGTGGGCCCTGGAGGCGGGGCTCCGGATCGCGATGAGCCTGAGCCCCCTCAAGAGCTCGGCCGACGACGTGCGGGCGGTGCTCCGGGCCCATCCCGACGCATCCGACCGGCTGTGCCTGAACACCGACTCGGGGACCCGGTTCTTCGAGGACCTGTGGGCCTTCTCCCGGGCGCCCGGGCTCCCCGAGCCCGTGGCCCGCAAGGTCGCCCGCAACAACGCGGCAGAGTGGTTCCGGCTGGGGGGGCGAGCGGAAGGCGGGTAAAGGTTTCTCCCGGGCCAGCCGAAGGGAGAACGGAACGGCCCCGTATCCATGGAGGGAGCCCCATGGCGAGATCCCGGAAGAAGCCCCGATGGTGGCGGCGCCTCAAGTACAAGGCCCGCGGGCCGTTGCTCTATGTGTTCGTTCTGGGCTCGGCGCTGGGGATCTTCGTAGCCGTGCTCCACGCCCTGTCCGCCCCGCCCGACACCCCCCGCACCGAAGCCCGACAGGAGCTGCGTTAGCGCCGACGCAGGAGCGCCGCCCGGACGATTCCCTGCCGACCAAACCGTCTGCGGACCTCGTCCTGGGCCCGGGCGGCCCGGCGCCGACGATCCGGGTCGGCGTCGAACAGCCCCGGCTGCCACCCAGCCCCGGTGGGCACGAGGCGTGCGGCCTGGACCCCCACCAGCCGCACCCGCCCTTCCCTGGGCCAGGGGACCCGCCGAAGCAGGAGCTCCACCGCGGCGAACAGGTCCTCTGCCAGGTCGGTGGGGGGCTCCAGGGCCGCCGAGCGGGTGGACGTTCGGAACTGCCCGTCCCGGAACTTCAGGGTCACCCCCCTCGCCAGGGCTCCGTGCCGACGTAGCCGAGCGGCCACCCGATCGCACAGGTCCAGCAGGGTGAGCCGTACCGTCTCCCAGTCCGAGACGTCCTCGGCAAAGGTCACCTCGGCCCCCAGCGACTTGGGCTCGGCCGGGGGCTCCACGGGCCGCTCGTCGATGCCCCGGGCCAGCCGCCACAGCTGCCGGCCCGCCTCGCCAAACCAGGCCTCCAGGTCCCCGGGCCGGAGCCGCTGGAGGTCGCCGATGGTGCGCACCCCTCGGCTCCGCAGCGCTGCCGCGGTCTTGGGCCCCACGCCCCAAATCCTCGACACCGGCAGGGGCGCCAGGAACTGGGCCTCGGCCCCCGGGGGCACCACGGTCAGGCCGTCGGGTTTCTCCAGGGCCGAGGCCACTTTGGCCAGGAACTTGTTGAGGGCCACACCCACCGATGCCACGAGCCCCAGCTCCCGGCGGATCTTCCCCTTGATCCGCCGGGCCGCCTCGGACCCGGCCCCCACCAGCCGCTCGCACCCGGTCAGGTCCAGGAACGCCTCGTCGATGCTGATCGGCTCGACCCGGTCGGTGTAGCGCCCGAGCAGCTCGAACACCTGCCGAGACACCTCCTCGTACCGGGCGAACCGGGGCCGCAGGTACACCCCGTGGGGGCACAGGCGCCAGGCCCGGGAGATCGGCATGGCGGAGCGCACCCCACGGGCCCGGGCCTCGTACGAGGCCGCGGCCACCACCCCCCGGCCGCGGCCCTGCCGGGGATCGGCCCCCACGATCACCGGCCGACCCCGCAGCTCGGGCCGATCGCGCACCTCCACGGCCGCGTAGAACGCGTCCATATCCACGTGGAGGATGGTTCGAGACACGGGTGCGGGCATGGGCTCGGGCAGGGAAGGGGTGGGGGTCTGGTGGAGCGACAGGCAGGCGGCGGCATGAGAAGACGCGGCGAGCGGATGCCGCACTCGCACCCGCCCGGAACCAGGCCCCCACCCCGTACCCTGGCAATACGTTTGAAGGTCTTCGTATCAGAACCGGTACACCCGGCCCTGCTCGGCCAGACGCATCCGGCCCAGCCGGTGCCGGTGGGCCTCCCAGTCGTCGGAGTAGTGCACCAGGAGCAGCCGCTCCTGCCAGGCCCCGGGCAGGCGCAGCAGCTCGTCGAGGGTAGCGTGGATGTGGGCGCCGTTGGACACGAGCTGGCAGTCGTGGAACACGACCTCGACGCCGGTGCCGTGGGCTTCGAGGTTGCCGGGATCGTACCGGGTGTCGCAGGGGAGCAGGACGCGCCCGCCCGTGGCCCGGTCCTCGAGTCGGAACCCCCAGCTCGGCCGGCCCGGCACGTGGGGTGTGGGGAACGGCGCAAGCCGCACGCTGCCCAGCTCGAACGCCCCCGTCCCGGCCACCGGGTGGACCCGGAAGTAGGTGGAAAGGTCCGCCTCGAACTCGCCGTGCTCGCCCTCCAAGCGCTGGCCCATGCCCGCCTCCAGGCCGTGGGACCACAGCCACGGGAGCAGGTCCTCGGGCACGTACAGTTCCGGCCGGATCCCCCACCCGAAGTACCCTGCGAACCCCAGCTCCTCCAGGCCCCCGATGTGGTCGGCGTGGAGATGGCTCAGCACCACCCGGGGCACTGCCCGGGGCTCGATCCCCAGATCGGTCAGGGCCCGGGACGCGGTGTGGCCGCAGTCGATCAGGAACGGCTCGCCCTCGGCCGGCCGCACGAGGAAGTTCGTCTGATATAGGGTCTTGGCGAAGGCGTCGCCGACCCCGATGGGAATGATCTCCATGGCACTCCCGGGCCGCGTCGGTAGGGGGCCGGCGCTCCGGCACCCGAGTTCCCGGTACCCATCGGCCGGAAAGGGAAGAAACTAAAGGGTACGGCCGTAGTCGTCCTGGAGGCGCACGATGTCGTCCTCGCCCAGGTAGTCCCCGGTCTGGACCTCAATGATCTCCACCGGCCCCTCTCCCCGGTTCTCCAGCCGGTGCTTTTCGCCCTTGGGGATGTGAACCGTCTGCCCCACGGTCAGGTCCAGAACCTCGTCGCCCCGGGTCACTCGGGCCGTACCCCGCACCACCACCCACTGCTCGGCCCGGTGGTGGTGGAGCTGGAGGCTGAGACGCTGGCCCGGGCACACCGTGATCCGCTTCACCTTGTGGCCGTCCGCCTCCTCCAGGGTGGTGAAGGTGCCCCAGGGACGGTGCACCGTGCGGTGGTGCACCGCCTCCTCCCGCCCCTGCCGCGCCAGGGCCTCGGCCACCCGGCGCACGTCCTGGCTCCGGTCCTTGGGGCAGACCAGCAGCGCATCGGCCGTGTCCACCACCACCGTGTCGGTCATCCCCACCAAAGCCACCACCTTGTCGCCCGCCCACACCAGGTTGCCCCGGCTGTCCTCGAGCAGCGGCAGCCCGTCCACCCGCACGGCGTTGCCCGCCTCGTCCCGGCCCAGCACCCCCAGCAGGGCTGCGAAGCTCCCCAGGTCGGACCATCCGGGGTCCACCGGCAGCACCACGCCCCGCTCCGACCGCTCCATCACCGCATAGTCGATGGAGATCTTGGGGATCCGGGCGTACCCGTTCGCCGGCAGATCCCCGCCCGCCTCCACCGCGTTCCGCAGGGCCTCGACCCCGGCCCACACTTCAGGGGCGTGGCGGGCCAGCTCCTCCAGAATGGTCCCGGCCCGAAAGGCGAACATGCCGGAGTTCCAGTAGTACCCCCCCTCGTCCAGGTACCGGCGGGCCGTCGCCAGGTCGGGCTTCTCCACGAACCGGGCCACCCTGCGGAACCCGTCGAAGCCCGGCAGGGGCTCGCCGGCCTGGATGTATCCGTAGCCGGTCTCGGGCCGCGACGGGGTGATGCCGAAGGTCACCAGGTTCCCGGCGGCCGCGGCCCCGGCCGCCCGCTCCAGGGCCGACCGGAACGCATCCTCGTCGCGAACGGCGTGGTCCGACGGAAGGACCAGGAGCACCGTGTCGGCCGGCGCCGCCAGGGCCGCCACCCCCACGGCCGGGGCGGTGTTCCGGCCCACCGGCTCCAGGATCACCCGGCCGCGGGGATCGATGCCCAGGTCCCGAAGCTGGCGGTCCACGAGGTGGGCGACGTCCCGGGTCGCCACCACGCACACCTCGTCCCCCACCAGGGGCCGCACCCGCTCCACGGTCTGCTGGAACAGGCTCCGCTGCCCGAGCAGGGGGAGGAACTGCTTGGGAAACGCCTGGCGCGAGAGGGGCCACAGCCGGGTCCCGCTCCCGCCCGCAAGGATCACTGCGCGCACGGCTTTCCTCCTTCCCAGTAACTTCGGTCGTTGGTCGTTGGTCGTCGGTCGAAAGATCGTCTCGACACCGGAGTCGGAGGGCATGGGGTCTGCTGGAGCGCCGCGCGCGGCTCCTTGGCTCGCCGCGCAGCGCCTCCAACGCTCGCACCGTGAGTTCGTTCGTGCCCCGCCGAACGGTCATGAAGCCACCGCCGGTGCCCCGTGCCTGCGCGGCGAATCTCCATGCCCGGCTTCGCGCGCGGCCGGAAGCAGGCCCCATGCCCCGCCGCCGGCAATGGTCCGTGACCAACGCACGTTACCCTTCTCCGTTGTAGGGTCGCGCAGCGGCGGATGGGGGCTTCCCGGTAACTTCCGTTAGGACGCTGGGAGGCTAGGACGCTAGGACGCATGAAAACCTCCCGGATTCCCACACGTTCTAGGCATTACCACGCATCTTCGCCTCCATCTCACAGTGCGGAGGGCAGGCTGCCTGGATTCGGCTAGGCAGCTAGGCGGCCAGGCGGCTCTCGAACCGCGCCAAAGCCCGGGGGGACGCCGGACAATGCGCCCGAGTAATAAGTCGCGTTTTCGAAAAAGCAAGCACGGTGCGGCGGCCGACGAGGGAAGGGATCCGTCACAGGGCCGCGGTGCGGGCCTCCAGCTCCTCCATGATGGCCCGGGGCATCTCCTCCAGGGGCACGACCCGGTCCGCGTGCCCGGCCTCCACCACCGAGCGGGGCATGCCGTAGACCACGCAGGAGGCCTCGGCCTCGGCCAGGAGGCGCCCCCCCGCCTCCTTCAGCCGTTTGGCCCCTGCCGTGCCGTCGTCGCCCATGCCGGTCAGGACCACCCCCACCACCCCGGCGCCGAACGTCTCGGCCGCGGCCTCGAACAGCACGTCCACCGAGGGCCGGTGGAGCCTCCGGGCCGGCTCGGGATCCAGGGCCGCGACCACCCCGCTCCCCCCCTTCCGAAACTTCAGGTGGACCCCGGCCGGTGCGACCAGGATCGTACCCGGGGTCACCGGAGTCCCGTCCACCGCCTCCACCACGGTCAGGGCGCACACCGAGTCCAGGTGCTCGGCGAAGAGCCCCGTGAACCCCACGGGCATGTGGACCACCACCGCCACGGGAAGGGGGAAGTCGGGGGGAAGCTGGGGCAGAAGGTACCGCAGGGCCTGGGGGCCACCGGTGCTGGCACCCACAGCCAGCAGCCCCGCGGCTCCAGCAGGAACCTCCACCCCGGGGGCCGCCGGGGCCGCGGCCCCCGGGGGCCCCCGGAGCCGGCCGAGATCCGCCTGGGCCGCCCCCCGCACCTGGGCCACGATCTGAGCCTCGATCTCGTAGATGGTGTCCAGGGCCAGGGCGGTGGGCTTCTGCACCAGGGCCACCGCTCCGGCGTCCAGGGCGGCCATGGCCTTCTCGCCCCCCTCGCTGGCGATGCTGCAGACCACCACCGAAACCCGTCTCCCCTGCTGCTGAAGAGCCCGCAGCACCCCGATCCCGTCGAGGTTGGGCATGATGAGGTCCAGGGTGACCACGTCCGGCTCCAAGGCCTGCACCTTCTCCAAGGCGTCCAGCCCGTCCCGGGCGGTGCCTACCACCTCCAGATCAGGGGCTCCCTCGAGCATCCGGCTCACGGCCCTGCGCACGAACGCAGAGTCGTCCACCACGAGCACGCGGATCTTCTTTTCCATGGCAGCCTCCGCCCCTATGCCCATGCGAAGGGGGTCTCCTCCCCGCCTCCCCGTCCCGACGTCCTAACGTCCCAACATCCTTCACATAGAAGAACCAGCCGTTCACCTCCTCCACCCGGAACGGGGTGTCAAACCGCAGCAGGCTCTCCGTGAGCCCCAGGAGCAGCACCCCCCCGGGCCGCAGGGCCCGGTGGAACCCCTCCACCGCCCTGGCGATGGTCTCCTCGGCGAAGTAGATCATCAGGTTCCGGCAAAGGATCGCGTGCCACCGGCCCTCTCCGGCGGCACCGTCCGGTTCCAGGGCGTTGGCCCAGAAGAACCGCACCCGGCTCCGGAGGGGGGACCTCAGGCGCCATCCCCCCTCGGTGCGCTCGAACCAGCGGGCCCGCTTGTCGGCAGGGGTCATCCGGAGGGCCCCCTCCCCGTACACCGCCTCCTGGGCCTCCAGCAAGGCGCCCCGGTCGATGTCCGAGGCCCAGATCTCCACCCGCTCGGAAAGCCCCGCCTCCTCGGCCACGATGGCCAAGGTGTAGGGCTCGGCCCCGGTGGAGCAGGCGGTCGACCACACTCGGAACGGCTCCGGGGCCTGGTGTCGCTCCGGGATCCAGGTCCGCACCAGGGTCTCCAGCGGGCCGGGCTCCCGGAAGAAGTAGGTCTCGTTGACCGCAAGGGCCTCCACCGCCTGCTGGAGCTCTTCGCGGCCGGCCGGGTCGTACCTGAGATGATAGTAGTAGTCGAGGAAGCCCGGGAACCCCAGGGCCGCCACGCGCCGGCCGATCCGCTCCGCGAACAGATCCCGGCGGCCTACATCGAACCGGAGCCCCGAGTACTCTTCGACGAGCCCCGCCAGAAGCTGAAACACCCGATCGTCCAGGGCGAACCGCCCCACTCCCCCTTTTTCGGTCACTTCGCGCCTCCCAAGGCCTCGGCGCAGACCGCCCTCACCAGGGGATCCATCGCCCGGGTCGGTCCATCGTCCGAGCGCGGGTCGGAGAGGAGCTCGTCGATGCCTCGGCTGGTTCGGGTCGGGTGGGCCATGGGGAGCACCCGGGGTGGGAGAAGAGGCACCGGGACCGCCTTTCTATGCGGGTTCCTCGGATCTCGCGGCCTCCTCCAGCCGCTCGACCGCCGCGGTCTGGTCCCGAAACAGCCGGCCGAGCTCTTGGATTCCCTGGCGCAGGTTGTGGACGGCCGTGGCCAGCTCTGCGGCCGTTCGGCTCTGGTCCTCCACCGTGCGGGCCTGATCCTCCGCGCTGGCTGCCACCTTCCCCGCTGCGGCCGCCACGGCCTCCACGGTTTCCGCCTGCTCCTCGGTGGCTCGGGCCGTCTGGGCCGCCAGGCGGCGCATCTCGGCCACGGCCTGGGCCACCTGCCCGGCGGCCGCGGCCTGGGCCTCGAGCCCCGAGCCCACCCGGGCCGCCAACTTTGTGAGGGCCTCGGCCTCGGCCCCGATCCGGTTGCCCGTCTCGGCCACGGCGGCGCCCAGGCGTTCGGCCGTGCGAGCCTGGCGCTGCATGTCGCCCACCGCTTGGGCAATCTGCTTGGCCGCCTCGGTCTGCTCCCGCACCGCCTGGGAGACCTTCTCCACGAGCATCGCGGTGGTCCCCACGGCCCGGGTCACCTCGTCGGCCCCGGAAGACTGCTCGGACAGGTCCTGAACGGTGGACACCACGGACCTGCGCATGTCGGCCATGGCCTCGGCCACCTGCCTGGCGGCCCGGGTCTGCTCCGCCACGGCGGTCTGGACCCGGACGACAGCCTCGGCCGTCGCCCGGGTATCCGTGACAATGCTCTGGGCCGAGCGGGCCTGGTCTGCCGCCACGGCCCGGATCTCCGAGGCCATCCTCCGTAGCCGCTCCGTCTCGGCCGCCGCCTCACCCACGGGCCCCACCTGGAACTTCGCCCCCTGCACCAGGGCTTCCCCTCGAGCCCGAACCTCACGCACCCGTCCGATGAGGTCCCGGGTGGCCCGGATCTGCTCCCCGGCCCCCTGCCGGGCCCTGGCCACCCGGCCGGCCAGGGAGTCCACCACCTCCACGATCCGCCCCAGGCTCTCCCGGGCCTGAGCCGCCCCGACCGCTCCGCCGCGAGCCGTGCGCGAGGTCTCCTCCATGGTGGTCACCGCCTGGCGTACGCTCTGCTGGAGGGCCTTGATGATCCCCCGGATCTCGGCCGTGGCCTGGGCGGAGCGGTCCGCCAGGTTTCGAATCTCCTCGGCCACCACCGCGAACCCCCGGCCGTGCTCCCCGGCCCGGGCGGCCTCGATGCTGGCGTTCAAGGAGAGCAGGTTCGTGCGCTCGGCCAGCAGGGCGATGGTGCCCACGATCTCGCCCACCTCCTCGCCCTGGGCCTCCACCTGGCGTACGGCCTCGGCCGATCGGCCCATGGACTCCTCCACCGCGCCGAACGCGTCCAAAGCCCCGGCGATCCGCTCGCTTCCTTGCCGAGCCGCCGAAACGGCCACGTCGGCCTCCCGCGCCACCGCCTCGAGCACCTCGGCGCTGCGTTGGACCGAGCGGTCCACCTCCTCGCCGGCCGTGGCGGCCTGGTCCATCAACGTTCCCACCGCCTCGGCCGTGCGGGCGGTCTCGTCCACGAACCGGGCCGCCCCCGCCACCCGGTCGGCCGCCGCCTCCACCGAGCGCACCATGGTCTCCACGGTGCGCGACACCTCCTCGGCCGAAGCGGCCAGCTCGTTGGCCGCAGACCCCGACGCCTCGGCCCGGCGGGCCATCTCCTCGGCCATCCGGCCGGTGGTCTCCAGGGAGCGGGTCATCTCCTCCACGGCGGCCGCGGTCTCCTCCACCCCGGTTCCCAGGTCGGCAGCGTTCCGATCGAGGCTTCGCACCCCCTGGGCAAAGGCAGCCACGGCCTCCCGGGCACGGCCGGCCTCCTCGCGCATGCGGTCGGCATCGGTCTCCACGGCCTTGGCACTCACGGCCACCTGCTCGATGGCCGCGCCGGTCTCGTTCACGGCTGAGGCGTTGGCCTCGGCCGCCTGTACCATGTCGTCGGACACGTCCCTCATGGCTCGCGCCCCTTCGGAGAATCGCCCTGCCGCCGCCTTGAGCTCCCTGCCCTCCGACGCCAGGGACTCGATGCCGCGCGCCATCTCCTCCACCGACGTGCCGGTCTCTTCCACGTTCGAGGCCAGCTCGTTCGTGTCGCTCGCCACCAGCTGGAGCGAGTGGCGCATCTCTTTCATGGACGACTGAATCTCCACCGCGGCCGAGGCCAGGGACTCGGCGGCCTTGGCCAGCTGCTCGGTGGTGCGGGCAAACTCCTCGGCCGCCGCCCCGGTCTGATCCACACCGGTGGTCACCGCCTCGGCCTGGGCCAACGCCTCCTGGAAGACGGCGGCCAGCTCGTTGGCCGCCGAGAGCAGCTGCTCGGTCTGGGGAGACGTGGCAGGCTCCCGTCTGCCCTTGGGGCTCCGTTCAGCCATCGGTTCCTCCTTCTGCGGGCGTCGTCTGCTTCACCGCCTCCCGGCCACCCCGATCGGCCAGGGCCAGCACCTGGGTCAGGTTCACCACCAGCAACGTCTCCTCGGGCCGCCGGACGATCCCCACAAGGTAGTCCCCGGCCAGCCCGTGGATCATCTCGGGCGGGGGCAGCACCTCGTCGCTCCGGATCCGACGCACCGATCGCGCCTCGTCCACCACGAACCCCACCCTGCGGCCTCCGATGCGCACCACCAGCAGCCGGGTCGAGAGGTCCCAGGGCCTGGGCTCCACCCCGAACAGACGCCGGAAGTCTACCGCGGGCACCGGCTCGCCCCGCACGGTGACCACCCCCAGCACGTAGTCGGGCGTACGGGGCACCCGGGTCACGTGCTCGGGCATCTCCACCCGCTCCACTTCCCCCAGCCGGATGGCGTAGCGGTTCTCCGCCACCCGGAACACCAGGGTCTCGAACGCCTCCTCGGTCTCGGCCGAAGGGGGGCGGGGGTCGGCGGCCCCCCCCGGCGGGGATTCCGTCTCGGGCGGCTGGACGGCGGCCTTTTTCTTCTCCGCCGACGTCGACTTGGCGGCCCGCGGCTTTCGGGGGAGCGCTTTCCTCTTTCGGATCTCACCGATTTTGGCCATGGAACCACCTCGCCGGCTTCGATCTCCAAAGGGTGGGGAGCCCGGGGCTCACCCAGACAGCAGGCTTGTCGCGCCGGTCTCCACAAGGGAGGCCGTGATCTCGTCCGCCCCCTCGCCGGAGAACAGGTAACGCCGGGCGTCCTTCAGAACGGCCGGTCGCTTAAACCAAAACGGGACCCGTACATGGTTCTCGGCTCAGATCTCTCCCTGGAGCCTTCCCACCACCCCCCGGGGGTCCAGGACCAGGATGACCCTGCCGTCGCCCAGGTCGGTGACCGCCTCGATCCCGGGGGTACGAACGAGGGGATCGGCCAGGGGCCTCAGCACTACCTCCCTGAGCCCCAGCATCCGGCCCACCCCGATCCCCACCGGCCCCTGGGGCCCGGGAGTGATCACGGCGGTGGGGAACGGCGGCTCGCCCTCCACCGGGATCCCCAAGGCCTCGGCCAGGTCCACGTGGGGAATCTCCCGATTCCGGTAACGTATCAAGGTCTCCCGCTCCACCCGCACCAGCTCCGGGGCCTCCAACACCTCGGTCACGGCGGGCAGGGGGAGCGCCAGGGTCTCCGGCCCCACCCGCACCAGGACCACGTCCCCGATGGTCAGGGTCACGGGAACCCGGAGCGTCCAGGTAGTCCCCCGGCCGGGGCGGGTCTCCAGGGTGAGGCTCCCCCCCAGGGCGGTGACTCCGTGCCACACCGCCTCCATGCCCACGCCCCGACCGCCGAGCTCGTCGGCGTCGCGGTGGGTGGTGAACCCCGGCGCACACAGGACCCGGATCAGGTGGTCGGCGGTCAGGGGCTCGCCCGGGGCCACCAGCCCCACGGCCTCCGCCCTGGGCCGCACCGCCTCGGGCTCGATCCCCCTGCCGTCGTCGGCCACGGTGACCACCACCTCCTCGCCCTCGCCCCGGCAGGTCACCCAAACCGTGCCCACCCGGGGCTTGCCCAGGCGCTCCCTCTCCGCTTGGGGCTCGATGCCGTGGTCCACGGCGTTGCGGATGAGGTGCACCAGGGGCTCGGCCAACCGCTCCACCACGGCCTTGTCCACCCCGACCTCCTCCCCTTCCAACAGGGTCTTCACCTCCTTGTGCTGCACCCGGGCCGCCTCGCGGACGATCAGGGGAACCCGCTGCAGCAGCTCGGCCGCCGGCACCAGCCGGGCCGTGGTGACGGCGTCACGCAGGTCGCGGGAGGTCCGGTCCAGGGCCCGAAGCCGCTCCTCCAACAGGTTCCGGAGCCGGCGGGGGGACAGGCCGGTGTCCACCTGAACCAGGGCACTCCACAGCCGGTTCTTGCCCACCACCAGCTCGCCCACCAGCCGAAGCATGGCATCAAGCTTCTCCGCCGACACCCGGATCGTGTCCCGGGACGGGCCGGCCGGGATGCCGGCAGCGGACGCAGACCGTTGCGGGGATGGGCCCGGCCCCGGCAGCCGGAGGGCCCGGAGCACGCGACCCGTGACGGCCCCCTTCCACGGGGCCAACACCTCCGCCAACGGGCGAGCCGACACCACCGCCAGCAGGAACCGGAGCCCCTTTCCCCCCTCGGACGCAGGCACGGCCGTCAGGAGTTCCTCGGCCTCCTGGAGGGTGCCCCGCACCGCGTTGATCGAGACGCCGTGGGCCACCTTGTCCTTGTCGGGAACGAGCTCGAGGAGGTAGAGGCCCTCACCGGCGGCCAGACGCTTGAGGGCCTGGCGCTGCTCGTACCCGGACAGGCTCTGGAGCATCGGTTCGGGCAGGGGCAACGGTTCCTCCGCCCCCCCGGCGGCCTCCAAAGGGGTCGTCTCCTGCGCTCCCCGGGCCCGAGCCAGCGTCTCCAGGAACTCCCTTACCTCCGGGGCCTCTGCGCCACCGGACCGGAACCGGTCGATCACGGACTCCAGCAACGCCAACCCCTCGAACAGCCGGTCCAACAGGGTCCGAGAAGGTGCCCGCTCCCGGGCGTGAAGGTCCTGGAGCACGGCCTCCAGGCCATGGGCCACCTGCGCGACCGCGTGCGCCTCCACCATCGCCGAGAGCCCCTTGATCGTGTGCATGGCTCGGTACACCGTGTACAGGCTCGGCACATCCAGGTCCCCCCCGGCCATGGAGCTCTCCACCGAGAGCAGGGCGGACTGGGCCGCCTGGAGCAGCTCGGCTACCTCCTCGAAGTACCCCGCCAAGGCCTGGGAAGGGGCGGACCCGGGCACGCTCAACCCCCGGCAGGAAGCAGGGGGGGGCGGCATGGAGAACCGCCACGGGTTCGAACGGCTTCGGAATGTACCGGTCGACCTCCTGGACCAGGAGCCGGTGGCGCAGCCCCGGCTCGGTCCGGGTCGTCACCATGACCACGGGGGTCCTTGCCGGGGAGGGGTGTGCCTTCGGGAACGACACCACATCCACCCCGTCCATGAGGGGCACGTTGATGTCGAGAAACACCAGACCGAAGGGATCGATCGAGAGCTTTTCCACGTCTTCCAGTCCGGTGGAGGCCTCGACGCACTCGGGGGAGGGGGGGGGTGAGACAGGCGGCGAGGATCTGGCGCGTGGTGGGCGAGTCATCCACGATCCGGACACGCGCCATCGGCTCCTCCCCTACTTGGGTTTGGGGTACGACCCGGGTACTCTATGCGGTGGCCGGGGGGGCCGTCAACGCCTCATGACCCGCCACCCGGATGCCGATGAGAGGGGCCGTGGGGCTTCGAATCCGCCCAACCCGCTCCCGGAGGATTCACCATGCGAACCGTGCTTCTGGCCGCCCTGCTCTCCCTTCTCCTTGCGGCCGAACCGGCTGTGGCACGCGGGCTCCCCCGGCTGCTGGCGCCTGCCGAGGCCGGGGTGGTTCGGGCTCCCCAAGTCCTGCTGGTCTACACCGTGCCCGCCGGCGAGCAGACCTTCGTGCGCACCGCCGGCAAGCGCCTCGACCGCAAAGGGGTGTCGGTGCCCGGGGACCGGGAGGATCTCTTCCACCTCCAGCTCCCCCTCAAGGAGGGGCGCAACCGGTTCGAGATCGTACGGGCCGTGGACGAGAAGGTCCGGCTCACCTTCACGGTGACCTATGTCCCCCCCTACTCGCTCCGCACCCCGGTGGCCCCCGGGGACCGGCCCTACGAGTTCCACACCCGCGAGCGCGAGGCCGGGTGCTCGGGCTGTCACAACCTGCCGGAGACCTACGAGACCGTACCGGACCGTCCTTTGGCCCCGGCGGGCAAGGTGTGCGGGGCGTGCCATCCCGGAATCGAGAAGGCCCCCAACCTCCACGGGCCCACCGCGGTGTACGCCTGCTTCATGTGCCACGATCCGGAGTACCGGTCGGCCCGATTCACGATCGCGGCCTCCCAGCCCGCCGGGTGCGGCCGGTGCCACGAGGACTTTCTGGCCCGGATCCTCGGGGGCAAGGAGTTCGTGCACGGCCCGGTGGCCGCCGGAGGGTGTCTGGTGTGCCACGATCCCCACGGCGGCAAGACCACCGCGGTGCTCCGCGAGGCGCCCCCGAAGCTGTGCCTGCTCTGCCATGCGGACACCCTGCCCCTGCCGGTGGAGAAGGGCCTGCACGGGACGGTGCCGTGCACCCAGTGTCACAACCCCCACGGCGGCGTCACCCAGGTCCTCACCGCCAAGGCCGGCAACGAGTTCTGCGCGGGATGTCACCCGGACGTGGCTGAGGGCGGGCGTGGCCACCCCGTCGCGGGCCACCCGGTGAAGGCCGAGGTGGACCCCTCTCACCCGGGCCGACCCCTGGGGTGCGTGAGCTGCCACACCCCCCACGGGGCCTCCGACGTGAGCCGGGCCCGGGTCCTGGAGAACGAGCAGGCCCAAAACCGGTTCTGCAGGAAGTGCCACTACTGAGGGCTCCTTTACCCCCGCAGGTCCCTCTGCTATAAGGGGCGGCTCGCAACTCCGAACCGGGAGGGATCGATCGCCATGCTGCCCGTTGTGCCCGATGCGTGGCCGTATGTCTGGAAGCTCCTGGCGCTGGCCGCGGTGACCGGTCTTCTGGGCTGGGAGACCCTGGCCTGGACGTCCCTGGGGCTCACGGCGTTCGTGGGGTTCTTCTTTCGCGATCCGGAGCGGGAGGTCCCGATCGACCCCGGCCTCGTGGTGTCTCCGGCCGACGGCACGGTGCTCCGGGTGGACTCGGTGGAGGAACCGTTCGTGGGCGGGCCGGCCGTGCGGGTCTCGATCTTCTTGAGCGTGTTCAACGTGCACGTAAACCGCTCGCCGATCACCGGAACCGTGCTGTTCCAGACCTACCGCCAAGGGAAGATGCTCCCGGCGTTTCGAGACCACGCCTCGGAACTCAACGAGCGCAACACCCTGGGCATCGAGGGCCAGGGGATCCGGGTCGTGGTGCACCAGATCACCGGCATGCTTGCCCGGCGGATCGTGTGCCGGGTGGGGCCGGGCGACCGGCTTCGGCGGGGCCAGCGGTTCGGGCTGATCAAGCTGGGATCGTGCACCGAGCTGATCCTGCCCGCGGGGGTGGAGCTGAGGGTGCAGCCGGGTCAGAAGGTGGCGGGCGGACGAACCGTGATCGCCCGGATTCCGGACGTCAGGACGACGGAATCTCGATCCCCAACTCCTTGAGCTTTTTGTACAGGCTGGACCGGTCGACCCCCAGGGCCTCGGCCGCCTGGGGCACGTTCCACCCCGCCGCCTCCAGGTGCCGGGTGATGTACTCCCGCTCGAACAGCCTCCGGGCCTTGCGGAGGCCGAGACCCCGCTCGGGCAGATCGCCGGCCCGGGGCTCGTACCCCCGACCCCGCACGGCCGGAGGCACGTCGTCCTGGGTGAGGCGATCCGAGCGGCACAGGATCACCATGCGCTCGGCCACGTTCTTGAGCTCACGGACGTTCCCCGGCCATGGGTAGGCCTGAAGCACCCCGAACACCCCCTCGTCCACCTCCACCGGCTCCCGGTTCTCCTCGGCGCAGTACTCCCGGACAAAGTGGCGGAACAGCAGCGGGATGTCCTCCACCCGTCTTCGCAGGGGCGGCACCTCGATGGGCACCACGTTGAGCCGGTAGAACAGGTCCTCCCGGAACCGGCCCTCCCGGATCTCCGCCTCCAGGTCCTTGTTGGTGGCCGCGATGATCCGAACGTCCACTTCGTGGGTCTTGGTCCCTCCCACCCGCTCGAACCGCATCTCCTGGAGCACCCGCAGGATCTTGGCCTGGGTCTTCAGGCTCATGTCCCCGATCTCGTCGAGGAACAGGGTGCCCCCGTCGGCCAGGTCGAACTTGCCTCTCCGCCGGGCCGCCGCCCCGGTGAAGGCGCCCTTCTCGTGCCCGAACAGCTCACTCTCGATCAGCTCTTCGGGGATGGCGGCGCAGTTCACCTCCACGAACGGGCCGTCCTTGCGGCGGCTGGCTCGGTGCACGGCCCGGGCCACCAGCTCCTTGCCCGTGCCGTTCTCGCCGGTGATCAAGACCGAGGCCCGGGTGGGGCCCACCACCCGGATCTGGTCCCTCAGATCCCGGATCGCCCGGCTGTCCCCGATCAGCTCGTGAGTGCGGCCCCATCGCTCCCGCCAGTACCGGTTCTCCTCGGCGAGCCGCCGGGTGTGCACCGCGTGCTCAATGGTCAGGAGCAGCTTGTCCAGGTTCAGCGGCTTCTCGATGAAGTCGTAGGCCCCGAGTTTGGTGGCCTTCACCGCAGTCTCAATGGTGGCGTGACCCGACATCATCAGCACCGGCAGGTCCGGATCCTTCTCCCGAAGCCGCTGAAGGGCCTCGACCCCGTCCATCCCCGGCAGCCACACGTCCAGGATCACCACGTCCGGATCGGCCGCGTTGAGCCCATCGACCGCCTCCTCGCCGCTCCGGGCCACGGCCACCTCGTACCCCTCGTCCTCCAGGGCACCCCGCAGGCTGACCAGGATGCTCTCCTCGTCGTCCACCACCAGGATCGTTCGGCTCATGACTGGGCACCGTCCAAAGGCAGCTCAATGAGGAAGCGGGTCCCCCGGGGCCGGTTGTCCTGGGCCCGAATGGATCCGCCATGGTCCGATACGATGCTCTTCACGATCGCAAGCCCCAGGCCCGTGCCCCCCTCCTTGGTGGAGAAATACGGCTCGAACAGACGCTGCCGGGCCTCGGGATTGAGGCCCGGCCCGTTGTCGGCCACCGAGACCTGCACCCCCCGGGAGGACGGGTCGTAGTCGGTGACCACCTCCACCCAAGCGTCCTCACGGCCGTGGAGGACGGCCACGGCATTGTCCAACAGGTTCACGAACACCCGCCGCATCTGCTCCCCATCGACCAGCACGGTGGGCAGGTTCGGATCCAGGTGGACCTCGAACCGGATCTCGGGGTGGGCGGGCCGGTACAGCCCCACCACCTCGTCCACGAGCCGGTTCAGGTCCTCGGGGCTAGGCCGGCACTCGGGCATGCGGGCGAACCGGCTGAACGCGTTCACCAGGCGTTTGAGCCCCTCCACCTGGGCGACGATGGTGCGGGTGGCCTCGTCCAGCACGGCGCCGTCCTCCCGGTCGAGCAGGTCGGCGTACTTGCGGCGGAGCCGCTGGGCCGACAGCTGGATCGGGGTCAAGGGGTTCTTGATCTCGTGGGCCATGCGCCGGGCCACCTCCTGCCAGGCCCGTGCCCGCTGGGCCAGCACGAGATCGGTCAGGTCGTCCACCACGGCCACCGTGCCCAGGTGCCGACCCTCGTCGTCTCGAAGCCGGGTCATGTGCACCATGAGGGTGCTGCGGCGACCCGCACCCTCCACCGTGACCTGGCGCTGGATCGTGTCGTGGCGCGACCGCTCCAGCTCCCGACCGATCTCGGTGAGGGGGCGCTCCACCTCGGGGGGGAGCACGTCCCGGTACAGCCGCCCCACGCAGTCGGGAGGAAGGCCCAGCAGGTCACAGGCCGAGGGGTTCACGGTGGTGATCCGCCCCTCCGGGTCCGCGCTCACCACCCCGGCCGTCACCCGGCTCAGCACGATCTCCATGTACCGGCGCCGCTCCTCCAGCTCGGTGTTGGCCCTCTCCAGGGTGGCCTGGGTCCGCTCCACCTCGGCCCGGCTCGCCCGCAGGTCGCGGGTCATCCGGTTGAACGAGGCCACGAGCACCCCCACCTCGTCTCGGCTGGGCACGTCCAGCTCGAAGTTGAGGTCCCCTTCGGCCACCCGCTGGGTGGCCTCTGCCAGCTTCTGGATGGGGCCGGTGATGCCCCGGGCCAGATAGAATCCAAACCATATGGCCGCGAACACGAGCAACAGGGCCACCAGAAGGAGCGGCAGGATATAACTCACCTTGATGGGGGTCCGGAGGATCTGGAGCTGGCGGTACTCCTCGAACCCCGCGGTGATCTCCTCGAGACGCTCCAGGGTCCGGCCGGGCAGGTGCACGTCGGCCACCACCACCCCACCAGACAGGGCCGGCACCGCCGCCCGGATGAAATCGCCCCGATCGGTGTTGAGGATCGTGGCGGCCTCCCGCCCATCCAACGCCTCCTTCACCGGGGCCTGGTCCACCGTGGGAGGGGGGGCCACCGGACGTCCCCGCCGGGAAGCCCACGCCAGGAGCCGTCCGTCTGGACCCAGCCGGTACACGCCGGCCAGGCCCAACGCTTCGATCCGGCGCTCCAGGTCCAGGGCTTCCGGCGATCCCGCGGCCCCAGCCACCGTGCGGGCTCCGTCCAGCACCCGGTCCTCCTGCTCCCGGTAGTAAGCCCGAGCCACTTCCAAAGCCTGGCGCAGGGCGCCCTCCACCCGATCGCTAAACCAGCTGTCGATGCTCCGGGCCAGAAACCCGGCGCTGGCCAGAAACAGCAGGGCCGTGGGAATCACGGTGATCGCCAGAAACGCCAGCACCAGCTTGGTGCGAAGCCGGGCCCCGAGCACGCCCCGTCGCCACTCAAACACCAGCTTGGTGAGGTTGCGCAGGCACAGGTAGAGCAGGAGGAGGAGCAGGAGGATGTGGAGGTTGACCAGGGCGAAGAAGCCCAGGCTCTCCCGGACCGAGACGGTCCGGAACCCCATCAGCCGCCATAGGGCGGCCGCCCCCAGGACCCAGAGGATGAGCAGGATCAGCAGCCCCCCGAGCACCAGGGGACGTCGGGCAGACCTGGCTCGCCGCGTCATGGCAGGTTCCGCGGCACCTCGACCACGTACCAGGGGGTCTCCAGGTCCCACAGGGCCACGAACGGTAGGATCCGGTGGAGCCGAAAGGGGAGCCGGAACTCCTGGAGCCGCGCCCGGATCCGCAGGAAAGCGGACGCGCCCCGCAGGGCGTCCAGGGGAAGCAGGCTCAGGCCCTCCACCCGGCCCAGCGCCGCCACGGCCCGAGCCAGGTCCGGCTCCTCCGGCCCGGCCGAGCCGTCCTCGAAGGTGACGTGAAAGCGGTTCTGGAGGTTGTTCTTCTCAAGGGTGCGGGTCAACCGCAGGTCCACCAACACCTCATCCCGGGCCCATGCCTTGGGGCGATCGATCCGGATCCAGAAGGTAAATCGAACCGGCAGACCGCTCTCCAGGGTCTCGCGGAGCTGGGGAACCAGCGCCCCCTCCACGTGGAACGACACCAGCAGGTCCGAGCGGGGGCCCCGCTCCAACTGCACACCGTCGATATACGGGCCCCTTTCGCCAGCGGCCGAGGCCGGAGGCACCAGAAAGAGGCCCAGCACGATCAGGATCGTCGAGAGAAATCGTTGCGTCACCGCCGGGCTCCCCAAGCCGTGGGATCACCCAAAGGCAATGATTTTAGGCGACGGGTCCCGCCGGGACAAGGAGGGGGGGCGCCGACAGCGGTCCGCCGGGCCAGCACTCACCTGGCGGACTGTCTCTCCGGAGGACGGGGCGAGGGACCTTCCGGCCGAGCGCGAAGCCGGGCGCTGAGACCGGCCCTCCGGCAGGCGTATTGCCCCCGAAGCGGTGTCGGGCAAACAAAAGAAGCCGGCCCCAGGGGGAGACCGGCTGCAGAGGGGTACGAAAGGGGGCGGTTCAGGCGGGGGCCGAGGCCAGCTCCGGCCTGGGGTGTCTCCACGCGGGCCTCCAGGGCTCCCGGGAGTTCGGCTCGGCGTAGGACCAGGCGTCCGGGCGGCTCAGGAGGGCCTTGACCAACCGGTCGTGAAGGGCATGGCCGCCCTTGTGTACGATCAGGTGGCCCTCGATCCGGTGGCCCATCAACGCCAGGTCGCCCACCGCATCAAGGATCTTGTGGCGCACGGGCTCGTCGGGCATCCGTAGTCCCTCGGGGTTGAGGACCCGGTCGCCTTCAACCACCACGGCGTTCTCCAGGCTGCCTCCCCGGGCCTTGCCGTTGCGGCGCAGGAACTCCACCTCGTGGAGGAACCCGAAGGTGCGGGCGGGCGCCACGGCCTCGGCGAACCGCTCCGGCGTCATGTCCAGGAAGAAGTGTTGGCTCCCCGGAAACCGACCATCGAAGTCGATAGAGTAGGTCACCCGGAACCCCCGGGCGGGCCGGATCAGGCAGAACTTGTCCCCCTGTCGCACCCGCATCGGCTTCTCGATCCGGATCGTACGCCTTGCCCGCCCCAGGGGCCGCACCCCTGCGGCGAGCAAGGCCTCCACGTACGGCAACGCGCTCCCGTCCAGGATCGGCAGCTCGGGGCCGTCCACCTCGATGCGGGCGTTGTCCACCCCCAGCCCGGCCAGGGCAGCGAGGCAGTGCTCCACCGTGGACACCTGGACCCCGTCGAGGCCCAGCACCGTAGCCAGGGTGGTGTCGGTCACGAACCGGCTCTCGGCCGGGATCTCCACCTCTGGAGACAGATCGGTCCGGACGAACCGGAGCCCCGCATCGGCCGGGGCCGGAGCGATCCGCATCCTCACGGTCTCGCCGGTGTGCAGGGCCACCCCCTTCAGGTGCACCGACCGCTTCACGGTCGTTTGAAACGTCTCGCTCATCGCGTTGATTCCTCCCGTACGGGCCCGGGCAGCCGCGCCCGAGATCACCAAAGGGCACTGCCAAGCAAGCGGCGTGCCCAACTAAAGACGAAGACCTGACCTCAGACAACGCATCGAAATCACCGGGAGAGGGCTGACACGGACCGGGTGCGACAGCTCGGCAGTGGCATCTTTTCCACGCGCCGCCCTTCCGGAGTGGCCGAAACGCAACAGCACTCCCCGTGTAAACCCCTGACCCTTGCCGTGCGTCCCCATGGGCACAACGCCGCGGCAACCGACCCGAACGTCGCCCGTTCTTCCATGCAGCTCCCGCTGGGAGGCTAGGAGGCTGGGATGCTAAGAGGCTTGAAAACATTAGCGCTTTCCAAGCGTTCCAAGCACGACCCCGCCCCTTTGGCGTCATCTGGCGGTCCGGGGCATGGGGCCTGGATTTGGCTAGGCGGCTGGCCAGGTCCCGAGCCTCGACTCCAATGCCTCGGGGGCATGGGGCCTGCCGGAGCGGCCGCCCCCCTAACAGGCCGAGGCCCCTGAGATTTTTCTAGTTTCTAGTTTCTGGTGTCTAGCCCCCCCCGGACGCTACCGGGTACCTTCCCTTGTTGCCCGGCCCCACAGAGGGGCCCGAGGAGGCTTCCAATGAAAGGACGACCACTGTTGCACCCAGCCCTGTCCGTTGCCGCCGCAACCCTCTCGCTGCTCCTGGCCGCCTGCGGCGGGACCGGCTCCACCACCTCGTCGCCCTCGTCCGACGGGGGCGAGGTGCTCGTCGGCCTGACCGATGCCGAGGGAGACTTCCTCCGGTATGAGGTGGACGTGGAGGCTCTGGAGCTCACCCGGGCCGACGGCACCGCGGTGGAGACGATCCCCCTGGACACCCGCGTCGATTTCGCCCAACTCACCGATCTGACCGAGTTCGTCACGGCAGCCACCGTGCCCGACGGCACGTACGTGGCGGCCAGACTCACCCTGGACTACACGAACGCCCTGATCGAGGTGGAGGGGGATGACGGCTCGGCCCTGCAGGCCGTGGCCGTGGGCGAGGACGGCACACCCCTGGACACCCTCGAGCTGGACGTGACCCTGGACAACGCGAACCACCTGGTGGTGGTCCCTGGGACCCCCGCGATGCTGACCCTGGACTTCGACCTGTCGGCGAACCACGAGGTGGACCTCTCCACCTCCCCGCCCACGGTCACTGTGCAGCCGACCCTGCACGCCGCCGTGGAGCCCGACCCCTCCAAGATCCATCGGGTTCGGGGGCTCCTTGGGTCGGTGGACGAGGAGACCGGCACGTTCCGGGTGCTGCGTCCGCCGTTCCGGAGCCCCCGGCGTCCCGTCCGGTCCATCGCCGTGGCCACCTCGGAGAGCACCGAGTTCCAGGTGAACGGGGTGAGCGCCTCGGGAGCCGAGGGCCTGGCCCTGTTGGCCGAGGCCTCCGCCGATCCGGCCGTGGCGGTGGTGGTACGGGGCAGCCTGGACGGGGAGACCGGCACGTTCCGGGCCTCCGAGGTTCTGGCAGGATCCAGCGCGCCCGGGGGAGAGCACGACGGCATGATCGGCGTGGTTGTGGCCCGGGACGACACCTCGTTCACGGTTCGGGGGACGGCCCTCGACCGGAGCATGGGAGCCCTGTTCCTGGGCGAGGACGTGACCGTGACCTGGACGGATGACGTGGTCGTGACCCGAGCCCTGGATCCGAACGGTGCCTACTCGCCGACCGACGTGTCCGTGGGGCAGCGGGTGCGAGTCCTGGGCACCTACTCGGACGACGGTGAGATGCCCGCGTTCCAGGCCAAGCGCATTCGGCTGCTCGTGACCCGGATCGCGGGCACGGTGAACGATGTACAGGAAGGGGAGGTCCGGCTCGCCCTGGAGCACATCGAGGGACGTCGGCCCGACGCCTTCGACTTCACGGGGACCGGCTCCACCCCGGAGGAAGATGCCGACCCCACCGACTACCAGGTAAGCACCGGTGGCCTCTCCCTGGACGCCGTGGCCGCTGGGGCGCCGGTGCGGGCGTTCGGGTTCATGACCCCGTTCGGCCAGGCGCCACCGGACTTCGAGGCCATGACCGTGGCCGACTACTCTGAGGCAACGGCCCGGCTCCGGGTGCGGTGGACGCAGGGAAGTGGCGCGGAGATCTCGGTGGCGGAGACGGGTCTCACCCTGGACCTCAGCGACGCGGGTGCGCTCCGCCACGTGTTCCGGGGCGGCATCGCCACAGAGCTCGCCGCGGAGCCCGCGCCCACTGTGGCGCCGGAGAACCCGGAACGCGGGCTGTTCGTCATCCACCGGCGGGGGGAGCCCACCGAGGTGTACGGCCGGTACGCCGACTTCGCCGACGCTCTCGGGGCCGGGCTGGCCGGCGGGGGTCATGTGGCGTTCCTGTCGGGGCTCGGCACGTTCGACTCCGAGACCCAGGCCCTCACGGCCCGGCGAATCTTCGTGCGGCTCCGGTGAGGGGAATCCGAGCATCTCGGAGGGAGAGCCCGGGCTTGCCGGGCTCTCCCTCTATGGCCCCAGCGATCAAATAGGCGCCTCGCCCCGGATCGGAGGGCAAGGGACCTGCCTCCGGAAAAACGCGCCTGTCTTGTTGCCGGGTCAATAGCGCGCCGGATCCACCCACTCCAAGAACTTCGCCAGGCCGGCGGCCATGGCGTAGAACAGCGCTGCCCAGAACGCCATGTGGAGGAACTTCCGGAACGGGGAGCGGTTTCCCAGCACCCCGGAGTCCTTCTCCTCCGGCGTGTCCTTGTTCTCCGAAGCGCTCACGGCTCTTCTCTCCCTCGGTCGCGGTCCGTGCCGCCGGAGGCCGGGATCTCCATCCAGAACCGGCTCCCCCCCGACGGCAGGTTCTCTGCCCCAACCCGCCCTCCGTGCATGCGCACCAGCTCCCGGCAGATGTGGAGCCCCAAGCCGTGGCCCCGCCCCACCGTCCGCGCCAACTTCCCTTGGCGGTACCGGTCGAACAGGCAGGCCATGGCCTCCGAATCGACCCCCGGCCCCTCGTCATCCACCTCGAACCGCACCCGGCCGGCCTCCTCCCACACCCGCAGCCGCACGGTCTTTCCCGACGGCGTGAACTTGACCGCGTTCTGGAGCAGGTTCCCCAGGGCTTGGGCAAGGCGGTCCGGGTCGGCGGTGATCTCCCGATCGGGCACCTCGCCCTGCACCTTCACGGACACCCCTTTGCCCTGCGCCACCGAGGCGTGGAGGGCCACGACCCGATCGACGAACTCCCGAAGCCGAACCGGCCCGGGCTCGAACGGAAGCCGTCCCTGCTCCAGCCGACGCGCCGTCAGAAGGTCGTCCACCAGCCGGTTCATGGCCGCCACGGCCTGGAGGATGCGATCCACGTACTCCTGCTGGCGGGGGGTCAGTCCGTCCGTGCCGGCCGAACGCTGCAGGAGCTGGGCGAACCCCTGGATCGCCACCAAGGGTGTGCGCAGATCGTGGGCAACGATGCTGAGGAGCTCCTCCTTCTGATCCCTCAGCTCCGCCAGCCGCTGGTCCCTCTCCCGGAGGGCGTCGCGGATCGCCAGCAGCCTCTCCCGGCTCTGCTCCAGGGCCTCCCCCAGGCCCGCGGGGGCCCCGCTTCCCGCGGCCAGGGCCCGACGGGCCTTGGCGGCCGAGTGGAGCAACCCCTCCTCCCCGCGAGCCTCCCGCAGCACCTCCCCCAACAGGGCCTCGGCCTCCTCCCAGGCGAGCCATGGGCCCCACGAGGCCCCTTGGTCCAGCTGCGCCCTTAGACGGCACACCTCCTCGGCCAGTGCCTCCCGTTCGTCCTCCAGCTCCTGGATCCGGCGTTTGTCGTCCTGGGTTCCCATGAGGTGCCTCCCACGAGGGACCGCAGGTCCCCCTTACGGCTGGGGGATCTCGTCCCTTCGTCGGTCGCGGTCTGACCTGATTCTACCCGCACTCTCCGGGACGTTGCCAGGGCGCGGCTTGGCATGGAACCCGCCTCGACAGGGCTTGCCCCGCCGGTCGGGGGCGTCCACAATAGGCGGCCCTTCTCCCTTCGGAGGCGTGCCATGGCCAAGGTTCTCATGCTCCAGGGCACCGGCTCGGACGTGGGCAAGAGCGTGCTCGTGGCCGGGCTGTGCCGGATGCTCCGGCAGGACGGGGTGCGGGTGGCCCCGTTCAAGCCCCAGAACATGGCCCTGAACTCGTACATCACGGCCGACGGCGGCGAGATGGGCCGAGCCCAGGTGGTGCAGGCGGAGGCGGCCGGGGTCGAGCCCCACACCGACATGAACCCCGTGCTGCTCAAACCCACCACGGACGTGGGGGCCCAGGTGATCCTCCAGGGTCGGGTGTACGGGAACATGAGGGCCCGGGAGTATCACGCGTTCAAGCCCAAGGCCCGGCAGGTGGCCCTGGAGAGCTTCCGGCGCCTGGCCCGCCGGTTCGAGGTGATCCTGGTGGAGGGTGCCGGAAGCCCGGCGGAGATCAACCTCCGGGACGGGGATCTGGCCAACATGGGGTTTGCCCTGGAGGTGGGCGCGCCCGTGGTGCTGGTGGGTGACATCGACAAGGGCGGGGTGTTCGCCTCCCTGGTGGGCACCTTGGAGTTGCTGGAGCCCGCCGAGCGGGATCTCATCCGGGCCTTCCTCATCAACAAGTTCCGGGGAGACCCCTCCCTGCTCGACCCGGCATTCCGGGCCGTCACCGGGCGCACGGGCAAGCCGTTCCTCGGGGTGGTTCCGTACTTCCGGGACATCTTCATCCAGGAGGAGGACGGGATTCACCGGGAGGTGGTCCGCACCCCCACCGGGGGCGAGGTCCGGGTCGCGGTGGTGGTGCCGAACCGCATCAGCAACTTCACGGACTTTGACCCGTTCCTGGCCGAGCCGGGGGTCCGGCTCGACTTCGTGTGGCCCGGGGAGCGGGTGGGCCGGGCAGACGCCATCGTCCTGCCGGGCTCCAAGAACACGGTGGACGACCTCCACGCCCTGTGGCGGTGCGGGCTGGCCGACGAGATCCTGGAGAACCGGCGCAGGGGCGCCTGGGTCGTGGGCATCTGCGGTGGGTATCAGATGCTGGGCCGGTGGGTGCGTGACCCCCTGGGGGTCGAGAGCTCCCGGCAGGAGGCCCGGGGGTTCGGGCTCCTGGACGTGGAGACCGTGATGGAGCCCGAGAAGGTCACGGCCCAGTCCGAAAGCCGGGTCCGGCCGGGTGCACTGGACTGGTACCCCGACGACGACATCCTAAAGGGGTACGAGATCCACATGGGCCGTACCCGGCTCGGCCCAGGGGCGGCCCCCCTGCTGGAGGTTCGCCGCAAAGGGCACGGGTCGTGGCACCCGGACGGTGCGGTCAGCCCGGACGGGCGGGTGTTCGGCACGTACCTCCACGGCATCTTCGACAATGACGCCTTCCGGCAGGCGTTCCTCGGCCTGTTCCGCACCGGCCAGGCCCGGACCACCTCCTTTGCCCGCCGGAAGGAGGAGGGGTACGACCGGCTGGCCGCGCTGCTCCGGAAGCATCTGGACGTGGACGGCCTGCGCCGGATCCTGGACGGATCGCCGGACGTGTGAGGTCGGGCCTTCGGCCCGCTGGGAGGCTCCCAAACAACGCGCCTATTTCGTCGCCGGTTTGGGGCTTCCCCAGCCGGGGCGGACCCGAACGGTCTCCTCGCCGTGGACCACCACCCGGCCCGGGCCGGCCCCCTTGGGCTTGCGGACCCGGCCGGCCTCGACCACTATCACCTCCACCGTCCCCTCCCCCGACCGCCGGGACCTCAGGGCCGCCAGGCCGGCGGCTTCCCGGAGGGTGCGGTCGGGGCACCGGGCCTCCCGGCCCGGTTTCCGGATCAGCACGTGGGCGCCGGGCGCGTCCCGGGCGTGGAGCCACAGGTCCCACGGCCGGGCCTCGCGCAGCAGCCGGTCGTTCTCCCGGCCGTTGCGGCCTACCCAGATGGGCCAGCCGTCCGACGACACGTACCGGGCGAAGGGCCGGCCCCCGGGATCCGGGCGTGGAGGCGCCGCAGGTGGGGGGCCGCCGTCCGCCGCTGCCCCCTCGAACTCCGCCCGGGCCGCGGCCAGCCTCTCCGCGAGGATCTGACGGGCCCGCTCGGCCTTGGCCGCCCGACGGTACAGCCGCTCCAGGTTGTCGGCAGGGGACCGCCCCGGGTCCAGGGGCACCTCCACCTCCCCGCCGCCCCACGGGTCGGGCAGAACCGCTGTGTCGGCCCCCCGGGCCACTCGGTGGAGCCCCGCAGCCAGAGCGTCGGCCAGCCGCCGCAGCTCGGCCGGGTCCGGAAGCCGGGCCAGGTCCTCCTCGATGTTCCGGATCCTGCGCTCGACGCGACGCCTCCAACGACGAACGTCGGGGACGCCGCCCTCGGCCGGGGCCTCTGGCCCTTCCATCCGGGCCCCCAACCACCGGCCGGCTCCCTCTAGGGCCGAGGCCCACACGGCCACGGGCGCGGCCCCTTCCCGTTCTACAGCCGACAGCCCGTCCTCGTACTCCCACAGGGGGCCGGGCCGGCCGTAGGCCGCCAGGAGCTCGCCCAACGCGGCGGCCGGGCCCTTGCGGCCCATCCGGGCCCGGAGCTCCCGGGCCAGCCCCGGGGCCACCCCGAACAGGACCCGCTCCAGCGGCTCGCCCCGGGCGACCCACCGCTCCAGCTCCCCGGGATCTGCCCGATCCGGCAAAACCCGGCCCGCGGGCACAGGGGGAGGCTCGTACGGCTGGCCCGGCGAGAGGCCCGGCCGGGGCCGCTCCCCTTGGACCGCCCGAACCCGGCCGGACGGATCCAGCACCGCCAGCAGGGGCCGGCGGCCAGCAGTCTCCCACACCAGGGAGCACCCGTCGTCAGCCCGCCGCAATGCCAGCTCGAGCACCCGGTCGAACCGGCCCCAGCGCACCCCTTCGAGCCGACCGCCCACGGCGTGGGCCCGCAGGTACGCGGCCAGGGCCGGAGGGCGGGGCGGGGCCGCGGGCCGGCGCTCCACCAACCCAACCCCCACGGTCCGCGGACCCGCCGCCAGCATGAGCAGCCCGGTCCGCCCCGGGGCCCGCAGCCGCACCACCGCCCCCCAGTCGGGGGAGGCCCAGGCCCCCTGGACCCACGCCCCCCGCCAGTCCCGCTCCAGCTCCGCGCCGACCCGGGCCACCACCCACGGATCCATGTCCCGTTTCCTACCACCCGGGCAGGGCGTAGCGCAGGGGCGGGGCCGCGGCCTCCTCCAGGGGGGCCAGGGCGTCGGCGTCGTCCCCCAGCAGCCACCGCAGCACACCCCTCCGGTCGCGGCGCCGGTACTCCAGCTTGGGCTCCTCGGGCAGGCCGGCGAGCTGCCGGGCCCACTCCACGGCGTCCCAGAACCCGCCCAACCGGTCCACCAGCCCCAGATCGAGGGCCTGCCGGCCCGAGTACACCCGGCCGTCGGCCAGGGCCAGCACCGCCTGCCGGTCCATGCCCCGACCCCCGGCCACCGCGTCTACGAACTGCTGAAACAGGTCGTCGATCAGGCTCTGGAACACCGCCCGGTCCTCGGCGGTCATCTCCCGGAACGGAGACCCGGCGTCCTTGAGCGGACCGCTCTTTACCACCTGGGTCCGAAGGCCCAGCTTGTTGAACAGCAGGTGGACCTCCTGGAACTGGAGGATCACCCCGATCGACCCGGTGGCCGTCCCGGGCAGGGCCACGATCCCGGTAGCCGGGACCGACAGGTAGTACCCCCCTGAGGCGGCCAAGGCCCCCATGGACACGATGACCGGCTTGACCGCGGCCGTGCGCTTCACCTCGTCGTGGATCTCCTGACTGGGCGCGATGCCCCCCCCGGGGCTCTCCACCCGAACCACCACGGCCTTCACGTCCTCGTCCTTACGAAACGCCCGTAGGGCCTCCACGGCAGGGCGGGCGTCGGCGATGAACCCCCGCACCTCCACCACGCCGATCCGCTCACCCATGGGCAGGGCGCCCCGGCCGGCCCACCACAGGGCCGCACCGGCCGCGAGGGCCACCCCTGCGGCCACGGCCAACAGAACCCCCAAGAACCTCAAGCACCCTCGCATCGCACGCCTCCTCGAACGGGCCCTCCACGGAAAAGGCCGGGCGCGAGCCCGGCCTTCTATTTTTCATCTCCGATTGTCGCGGCCACCCCACGCGGGGCGCCCCCCTGCCTACTCCTCACCGTTCTCCTGGGCCTCCTTAGCCTGCTTGGCCAGGAGGATCTTCTCGCCGAGGGTCGTGGCGGAGTGGGCCGCCATCTGGCGGTTCAGCTCGTCCAGGGCCATCTTCTCGGCCCGGACCTTCTCGTCCTCGATAGCCTTCATCGACAGGCTGATCTTGCGTTCCTCCTGGTCGATGTTGAGCACCTCGGCCTGGATCTCCTGGCCCGGCTCCAGCATGGACTTCAGGTCGTCCACCTTCTCGCTGGACACCTCGCTCACGTGAACCAGCCCCTCCACGCCCGGCTCGAGCTCCACGAACACTCCGAAGTCCGTGATGTTCGAAACCCTGCCGGTGACGATGGAGCCCACCCGGTACCGAGCCGTGATGCCGGCCCAGGGATCGGGGGTGAGCTGCTTGATGCCCAAGCTGAACCGCTCGTTGTCCTTGTCGATGTGGAGGACCACCGCCTCCACCTCCTCACCCACGTTGTACAGGGTGGCCGGGTGTCCGACCCGCTTGGTCCAGGAGATGTCGCTCACATGGATCAGACCGTCGATGCCCTCGTCCACGCCCACGAAGATACCGAAGTCGGTGATGTTGCGGATCCGACCCCGCACCACGGCGCCCACGGGGTACCGTTCCTCCAACAGATCCCAGGGGTTCGGCTGGCACTGCTTCATGCCCAGGGAGATCCGGCGCCGATTCATGTCCACGTTCAGGACCATGACCTCCACCTGATCTCCCACCTTGACCACCTCGCTGGGGTGGTTGACCCGCTTGGTCCAGCTCATCTCCGACACGTGGACCAGCCCCTCGATCCCCGGCTCCAGCTCCACGAAGGCCCCGTAGTCGGCCAGGCTCACCACCCGGCCCTGGATCCGCGAGCCGATGGGGTAGCGGTCGTCCGCGCTCTCCCACGGGTCGGGGCTGAGCTGCTTGATGCCCAGGCTCACTCGTTCCCGCTCCCGGTCGAACGATAGGATCTTGACCTCGACCTCATCGCCGATGTTCACCACCTCGGAGGGGTGGTTCACCCGACCCCAGCTCATGTCGGTGACGTGGAGCAGCCCGTCGATCCCGCCCAGGTCCACGAAGGCCCCGTAGTCGGTGATGTTCTTGACCACGCCCTTCATCACCACGCCCTCCTCCAAAACCTGGAGGGTCTTCTCCCGTAGCTTCGCCCGCTCCTCCTCCAGGAGCACCCGGCGGGAGAGAACGATGTTGCCGCGCCGGCGGTTGAACTTGATGATCTTGAACTGATAGGTCTCGCCGATGAGCTTCTCGAGCTGGCGCACCGGCCGCAGAGCCACCTGGGATCCCGGCAGAAATGCGCGCACCCCGATATCCACGCTCAACCCGCCCTTGATGCGGGCCACGATCTTCCCCTCCACCACGTCGCCTCGCTCGGCGGCCTTGCTGATCTCGTCCCAGATCCGGATCTTGTCGGCCTTGTCCTTGCTCAGGACGACCATGCCGTCGGCGTCCTCCAGCCGCTCCACCAGCACCTCGACCTCGTCGCCCT
>Ga0256830_1000372_pt1 | contig 37379 bp, 36 predicted proteins | sample 128326metaG_FD_190537 | JGI IMG/M metagenome (GOLD analysis project Ga0256830, IMG submission 190537) | Hydrothermal vent microbial communities from Lau Basin, Pacific Ocean - 128-326 | ecosystem: Environmental > Aquatic > Marine > Hydrothermal vents | place: Pacific Ocean: Lau Basin | collected...
TGTTTCGGCCGCTGTGCGGTGCGGAACAACGGCATCCGGATCAACAGTCAGTGTTCTGCTGTCAAGGCCTGCATCAAGAGCATGCGGACTCCAGGAGGTTCCGGCACTGTTTGTAGCGCTTGCTTCCCAGGTGTAAGCAGCAAATCCAAGTGTCTGGGGGAATGAGTAAACAGTCCAGATATCTCCGCTTACGGTGTCATTAGGATCAGAATCAACAAGGCTGCCGTCTATGTATAAAGAAACATCGGTTACCGCAGGGTACTCACCACTACTACTATTAAAGAGCGGGCTTGGAGTCGGCTCAAGAACACCGACCGAAAAGTTTACACTTGTGCTGGCCACTGTCTCGCCGGCTGCAGGAGCTATAGAAAAGACCTGGGGAGGCATAACATCGCTGCCACCGCTATAATCGGTATATAACGGACCGACTTCTATTTGATTCCAGAGCTTCATACCGCCATAAGTGGATAGATCGCTGTTTACACTGCCCTCGATACCATCACTGTCAATATCAAAAAGATTGCTGAAGTTGCCATACGTATCGGTCCTGGCGTTATAGAAACCGGTCGGACCTTGATCCTCTATCCAGTGCAGCATAAGATGGCTTCTAACAGCGCTGCGGCAGAGAAGATGTATCTCGGTATTAAAATCTATAACACCGGCCGCAAGAAGATTTTCGATAATCGCTTTAACTTCATCCGGGTCTTCAGGGGTTCTCCTGGCACTTTCAGGGGAATTGCCTTGTGGCCAGTTGGCGGAAATCCAGAATGGTATGTTGATCGGCAGTTTAACCACCCCATCAACCACCCATGCCGGAGTTCCTTTAGGCGGTGTGGTGTCAGGACAAACATCACCCTGCCAAGGGGGCTGGCACCCGTTATGCTCATCCACTGAACGCACGTCAAAGATCACGGCTGTCGAGCCCGGGGCTGTAAGCGCCGCAAGTGTTTCGGCCGCGGTTCTATACTTTCCTACCGGCAGATCAGTAGCACGCACCCCCTGCGCCGTAAACAGCAGCAGGCCTGCCAGTGCCATAAACAACGCCAGAAATAATACCGTTGATTTCCTTCCTGTTGTACTCATTTAACAATTACCTCCCATTTAAATTATTTCCAAATATATTTTATCCGGCACGAGCCGGAACCAAAAAATAACCATCTTTTAAGGAATTTAAGCATCAATAAAAATAACCCTGAGTATTTATTAATTTTTTACAGCCTTTTAATTATTGTAAGTATGAAAAAATCAAGGGGAGCGGACCGTCGGCCTGCTCCCCTTGATTTTTACTGAGTGTTATACGGCTTAATAGTTTCTTTAGTTGTTTCTTCCCCTGGATGACCTGTTTTTTTAACTCCGTCATCCAGGCAGCTAAAGCCGTTAAAGCCTATCCCCCCGTCACAGTCATCAACCACATCCACAGTTAAACTCCTGGTGTCATGTCCGGCATATGTTGCGTTAGGGCTTGCCTGCTGGAGCGTGCCAAGAGAAGCGTGATAATTTTCAGCGCCTGATGTCCATAAATAATCACCGTTAGGCAATGTCAAACTGAATTTATAGTGGGTTACAACATTATTTGGAGGGGTATCAGCAGAGTCACAAAAATCTGCCGTTGCTAAATCATGCAGGGATACAGAGCCTATACATGTATTTAAAACCGGGGCATAGCTTATTGCACTATTGCCGGGCAGCGTCGGCTCCAGAATGGAAACGATGAAAGAGACCTTGTTAGTAAATGTTTCCGTATAGCCATCCTTATCAGGAGCGTAAGAGATGATCTGCGGCGGCATTGTTTTATCTCCGTAGTTGGACCACCTGGGAAGCCCCGTGGTGTTCCACTCATACATGCCGCCGAAACCGCCATCCGGGGCGCCATCGGCATCAATATTAAAAAGCTTCGAAAAGTATCCGCTGGTCCCGGTTCTGGCATTGTAGAATGTTTGATCGTCCATCCAGTCAGACATATAATAACTTCTGTAAGCCGTGCCGCTTATAAGGTATATTTCCGTATCAAAATCTATTGTGCCTGCAGCAAGCAACTCCTCGATAAGAACCCTGACCAGCGTCTCGTCCTCCGGCGGGCCAGGCACAACTCTTTTAACACCAGCATACCAGTAAGGGATATTAAACGGCAGCCTGGCTGCATCAGGCACGCCGCTTACAACCCACTTCGGAACACCGTTATATGCATCAGGATCAGTACACACACCATTGCTGGAGTCATTCCAGGGGCGCCCGCATCCATAGTATTCATCAGCAGTACGGGTATCGAAGATGACTCCGGCCGAACCAACCGCTGTAAGCTGATCGTAAGCCACTCTGGCCGAGACACTCTTAAAAGACGTTTTGGTCAATGCGGCACCTGCCGGATGCGGAGTAAAAATAAGTAGTAGCATAATCATCAATAACCGTTGTTTTTTCATTAAAAAGGCATAAATCCTAAAGCAAGCACATAAGTTCTTTCAATAAAGAAATGAGTTTGATTAATCGCCCAGGACACAGGTCAGGATCTGATAATATACATAATCTAAAACAAGCAACACCCATGCCAAATCTATAACTAATTGAAATTACAAAGATTTTTTAAGACAACAACTTTTACACCCCCATAAAGTGTTAATTTTACCAACACCAAGAGCCATGCACTATTTTCACTTATAAAACAATATGTTACAAGAAACAGCCTTAAAAAGAGCCTAATAATTAGGCAATTTTTAGCTCATTACAAGAAAAAAACAGTAAAAAAGTGTAAAATTTTCCGACATCAAAACCTGCCTGTTAATTTCATTTAAAAAACAGCAAGTTACAAGAAAAGCTACCAAAAACTGCCTAGTTTCTAGGCAGTTTTTGGCTTATTTAAAAGGTTAAACAACAAAAAAAGTGTAAAATTTTCCGACAATAAAACAGAGCTAAGAGATTATTATCTCTTCTTCCTCAGTTCCGCATCTATTATGGCCTTAAATCCATCAAGGGAACGATTTCTAAGCCTTATTCCATTTATAAAGATAGTTGGAGTTCCGGTCACCCCAACCATAGAGGCATCCTTAACATCCTTGGAAATAGCCCTCTGATGTTTCGGGTCTTTAAGGCTTGCGACAAAGGCCTCCATATCAAGGCCGAGTTCCCTGGCAAAGTCCAGGAATTTCTGGTCCGACAGGTTTCTATAGTCTGCAAATATCTTTTCGTGGTACTCCCAGTACTTTCCCTGCTCTCCGGCGGCCAGAGCGGCAACAGCCGCAGCACGCGCAAATTTATGACTGCGAATAGGATAGTTCTTGGCTACAACTTTGACCTCATTAGGATATTGCTCCAGCACCTGCTGAAGTAACGGCACAAGCCGCGCACAGTAAGGTCATTGAAAGTCTTCAAAAACCGCAATTACAACCGGAGCATCAGCCGGCCCAAGAAACGGAGATCCTTTAACATCAATCTGATAAAGAATCTTAAGGTTAATTACGGAAAGGGTTTTCCCGCTTGCGTTGGCCAGAAAAAGCCTGTCGCCTTTAGGAGAGACGGTGATGCTGTCAACTCCACGATCCACGGGAATCTGGTCAACAACAGCTTTTTTAGCAGGCGAATACAGCAGAACCTCACCAGGGGTCAGAATATAAACCCACTTACCATCAGCCGAAGAAGCAACATCAAGCGGTTTTTGTTCTATGTTCAACGTGGACTGAAGATTCCATTGCACATCCGCATGAACCCCGGCAGGCATCAAGCCGAAAACTGCAAGAAACAGAAAACAGGATAAAACTAGATACATTCCACTACTACTACTGCGTTTCATGATCGACCTCCATTTAAAAAGATAGTAGGGGGCAAAACCTGTGCGCTTCCCCCGTCTGTTAACGTGCTAAAGAGTTAAAACCGGGCCTGCTTGGAATTCAGGCTAGGGGCAGGAAACAGGAATTTAAAGAATCTCCTAAGAATTCTCCAGGAAAAAACAATAGGCAAAAAACCTGACTCCTGCTTAAGGTTGTTAACTTACACTATTGCATTTTTACAAGTCAAGAAAAACAAATAAGCCTTTTTAAAAAACTAATAGCTTTGACTGCAAATATTTATAATTGAAAGTTGAAGAAAATAAAACGTCCGGTTTTTTAAGGGCCCTTCCTCCTGACCTGACCTTGAAACTCGTAGAGCTTGTTAAGCGCCTCTATAGGCGTAAGCCTTGCAAGGTCCAGGTCGAGAATTTCGGTCAGCACAGGGTCAGGGCTCGCAGCAAAAAGATCCAACTGCCGGTTTACATCAGGCACTGAATCGGCCTTATAAGCCAGCTTCGGACGACCCTCCTCGTTTAACTCAGCCTTTTCCAGGTTGTCAAGAATCTCCTTGGCCCGCCCGATAACCCCGTCAGGAAGCCCTGCAAGCCGCCCCACCTGTATTCCATAGCTTTTGTCGGCCGGGCCTTCCTTGATTTTTCTTAGAAAAATAATCTCGTCGCCCCACTCCTTTACAACTATATTGTAATTCTTTACACCCTCCATCACCATCGCCATCTCGGTAAGCTCATGGTAGTGTGTGGCAAAAAGAGTACGGGCCTTTATTTTCTGGCAAATACGCTCCGCCACTGCCCATGCTATGCTGATACCATCAAACGTGCTCGTGCCGCGGCCCACCTCATCCAGGATTATCAGGCTGCGGCTTGTGGCGTTATTTAAAATATTCGCCGTTTCCGTCATCTCAACCATGAACGTGGACTGGCCTTTCACCAGCATGTCTGAGGCGCCGATCCGGGTGAAAATTCTATCGACAACACCTATAACCGCCTCGTCGGCAGGCACAAAGCTGCCTGCCTGGGCCATGAGTGTAATCAGGGCCACCTGGCGCATGTAAGTGGATTTACCGGCCATGTTCGGGCCTGTAATAATCAAAAGCCGGCTTTCGGAGCCGTCCAGTTCAGTATCGTTAGGCGTAAATCCCCCGGATTTATTTTCAGGTGTACTTATAGTCTCTATCACCGGATGCCTGCCTGAATCAATACGAACCCGGTCATCAAGGTTGACAACAGGCCTTGTGTAGCGGCGTCCCCTTGCAATATGAGCCAGCGATGCCAGGGCATCGATAGCAGCCACTGCCGAAGCCGTGCTTTGTATACGGCTTCCGGCCATAGCAACCGTCTCCCTTATATCCGTAAATATCGCGTATTCAAGCGCTTTTATCTTTTCCTCGGCACCCAGGATCTTGTTCTCATATGTTTTCAGCTCTTCAGTAATATACCTCTCTGCCGCTACAAGGGTCTGTTTTCTTATATAGTGCTCAGGCACCATACCCTGCTTTGCCTTGGGGACCTCGATAAAATATCCAAAAACACGGTTATACCCTATCTTCATAGCAGTGATACCCGTGGCTTCCCTTTCCCTTGCCTCCAGTGAGGCAAGGTAGTCCTTTCCGTGCGAGCTCAGCCCCCGAAGCTCGTCCAGGTCGGAGTTATAGCCGTCACGAATCAGCCCTCCCTCTCGAAGCGAGACAGGAGGCGAATCTTTTATGGTATTTCCTATCAGTTCACGAATATCCTCCAGGTCATCCATACGCCGTGCGATATCTGAAAGTTTTTTATCCAGAGCACCCGAAACCATCTCTTTTATAAAAGGTATCGAGGCAAGGCCTTCCTTGACAGCCACGAGGTCCCTGGCGTTTCCAAGCCCAAGTGTGATTCTCGAGACCAGCCGCTCCAGATCCGGCATACCCTTAAGCCCATCACTTCTGAGCGAATCAAGAGATTCCGGATCATCTTTAAGATACTCAACGCTGTCGAGCCTGGCGTTGATCTCATCCGGGTCCAGCAGGGGCTGAAGAATCCATTTTTTAAGAAGCCTGCCGCCCATCGCGGTCAGGGTTCTATCCATAACTCCAAAAAGCGTGGCCGCCGAAGATATGGAAGAACCATCGTTAAGGTTTTTTACCAGCTCCAGGTTGCGCTGAGTAGTCGAGTCAAGAGCCATGTACCTGTGCCTCTCCACAGGACGAAGCGACCGGATATGCTCCAGGCTGGATCTCTGGGTTTCTATCAAGTAGGCAAGAAGACTGCCTGCGGCCGAAACGCCAATGAGCATACCCTCGCAACCAAATCCGGCCAGGGAATCCAGGCGGAAATGCTCTGTAAGGGTTTTGTACGCGTTTGGATAATCATAATGCCGGTCATCCAGGAAACTAACAACAAATCCAGACAAAACACCGTTAACCAAGGCCTTGTCCGACGCCGTGCTTTCAGGTATAAGGATTTCGCTCGGCTCCAGCTTTGAGATCTCATCCTCCCATGAGCCGGTGGTCTCGTAGATGCCAAATTCTCCGGTCGTCAGGTCGGCAAAGGCGACACCGGTTATCTTGTCCCTGGGATAGAGGCTCAGCAGATAGCGGTTGGCCTTGTCAGAAGGCATATTTTCCGGCATATGGGTTCCGGGTGTAACCACCCGGATAATCTCCCGCTTTACAAGCCCCTTGGCCTGCTTGGGATCTTCCACCTGCTCGCATATGGCAACCTTCTTGCCGGCCTGTATCAGCTTCGCCAGGTAATTCTCAGAGGCATGATAGGGAATGCCGCACATAGGAACCGGGTTAGCCTTGCTTTTATCACGTGATGTGAGGGTTATCTGGAGAATGGCCGAGGCGGTAACCGCATCTTCACCAAACATTTCGTAGAAATCACCCATACGGAAGAATAAAATCGCGTCTTTACAACCGGACTTGATCTCAAAGTACTGCTTCATCAAAGGAGTGAGTTCAGGCATGTTTTTTTCTAAGGAAGCAGCCCCTTGACCGCCCAGCCATCCTCAATAATGCCCAGTGCGTCATAGTTGGTTAAGTCACGATGAAGAGGGGTCACCGAAACATATCCCTCGCCAACCGCATGTATGTCTGTCTCGGTCCCCTTCGTCCATACCGGAGTACCGCCGCCCTGCCAGTAGTGGGTTCTGCCGTGAGGATCTTCAACCACCTGTATCGCGTTATCATAGGTGCGCTTTCCCTGGCAGGTAATCCGCACGCCGGTAATCTCGCCAAAAGGCCTGTTAGGCACATTCACATTAAGAAGCGTGTCTTCAGGCAGCCCTCGCTTAAGTACCAGCCTGGCGATATAAACCGCCACTTCTCCGGCATCGTGATAACGAAAACGCGAACCGGCCACAAGCGAAACAGCTATCGAAGGAAGTCCCAAAAGAGTGCCTTCAAGAGCTGCGGCCACTGTGCCGGAATACGTAACGTCATCCCCCAGGTTTCCACCGCGGTTAATGCCGGAAATCACGAGATCCGGCTGCCTGGGCAATATCTCCTTTACTGCAATAACCACACAGTCGGTCGGCGTTCCGTTTATACTGTAAACCCCTTCCCGAAGCTCGTCACAGTAGAGAGGCCTATGCATGGTAAGGGCATGTCCCACCCCGGAACGTTCGCGGTCAGGAGCAACCACAACCACTTCCGCCCCCTCAAGGCTCTTCATCGCTTTTGAAAGAGCGATAATGCCCGGCGCATGCACACCATCGTCATTGGTTACAAGAATTAACGGTTTTTTCATAAGGCTTGTTCTGTTTTAGGTGAATAGACTGAAAAAGTGCTAAGATCGTCAGGAGACTTTGTTTTATTAAAGCCGTAGGACCGTGTTGCAATACAGTTCTGCAGCCTCCAGCCTAAATACCCGGTCAGTGATTTTTGTTATCCACATATATACTAATAAGGGCCATGCATGTAAGAGCCACCATCGGGCCGACAATCACACCAACAAAACCAAAGTGGCTCAATCCCCCAAGCACGCTTAAAAATATCACCAGCGTGTGCATCTTCGTCCTGGTTCCTATAACTATCGGCCTTAATACATAATCCACCATACTTATCAAAAACACTCCGACAAAAAGAAGAATAAACGCCTTGCCATGATGCCCGTAAACGGCAAATCCTATAACGGCAGGCCCCCATATGATTCCGGCTCCAAGTACAGGAACAAAAGCCAGAAACGCCATAACCGTTCCCCAAAGCACCGGCGCGTTTATGCCAAGCAGCCAGAAAGCCGTGCCGCCGATCAGCCCCTGCACCACCGCAACGCTTAGGCCTCCGTAAAGCGTTGCTATTATCATATCCTTTAACTGGCTTATCAGTCTAATGCGTTCAGAATGTTTAAACGGAAGCACAGTAGCTATACTCTTTAAAATCCGGTCGCCGTCGCGGAGAAAAAAGAAGAGCGCAATAATCATGATTATAAAATTAAACGCAAATCCAAGAACGTTCACAAACGCAAACGAGAAGTAATTCACAAGAGTTTTACTGGTGGTTTTCAGATACTGCAGAAGATTCGTGCCCAGAACATCGGCATCTGTCGGCATATACTTGGAAAGCTGTTTCCATAGGCCTGATATGATCGGTATATTAGAGGGATCCAGTTCACGAATTTTCGGCCACTCGCTGTCTATCCATCTATAAGTTTCTCCCAGTTCCACAATAAGCAGCTGAACAAGAAAGAAAAGCGGAATTAAAATGCCCACCATAATTGCGATCAACATAATAGCCGCGGCAAGGTTTTCATTTTCGGTGCGTTTAACCAGCCAGCCATGAGGAATAAATGAGACCACAGAAAAAACCAGGGCCCACATTAATGAGTCAAAAAAAGGCTTGAGCATCTCAAAAAGCAGGTAGAAAAAAACCAGGAATATTACAGCGATAAGAGAAGACTTTGCCCTGTCATGCATTGCCTGTATAGCCCCTTAAAATACGTCCTGGACGAACTTCCGTCAGGGATCCGTTTTTTACAACCTGAAGACCGTTTACAAAAACATGCAGTATCCCGTCGGAAGGTAAAAATGGTTTTTCGAATGTCGCCCTGTCTTTAACAGAACCTGGATCAACAATCACAAGATCTGCATATGCACCTTCATAAATACGGCCACGGCCCTGAATACGAAAAACCTCAGCCGGCAAAGAAGTTATCTTACGTACGGCCTCGGCAAACGGCATAAGCTGAAGATCACGGGAGTAATACCCCAAAAACTTCGGAAAAGTTCCAAAAGCCCTGGGATGCGGATGGCCTGACGCTGTAATGCCGTCAAAGCACCTGGCAGATGCATCAGAGCCGACCATTGTATAGTTCTTAGTTAAAATACGCTTCAGGTTTTCCTGGCTCATACCGAAAAATATGCCTCCGGCACGAAGCCTCTCATCAAGCAAGACTTCAATATAGGCATCAAACGGTTTTTTATTAAGCCTTCTGGAAACAGCAAGCATGTCAAGACCCTGCATCCAGATGTTTTCATCTCTGCTGACACTGGAAACACGTACATCCTTCCAATAGTCATCACCCATAATCTCAGTGCCCATTTCGTTCCTGATACGCTCAACAACAGCATCATTCCGAAGCCTGTCCATCTCGGCCCCGGCGCCTCCCTCGTAAACCCAGGCGGGAAGAAGAGCGTCAAGATCCGTGCTGCCGGCCACGTACGGATACCTGTCGCAGGTCACCTTATGCCCTTTGGATATAGAGTTACTCATCAGGCTGAAGATTTTATCGATCTTATTCCAGTTGGTTCTGCCTGCTGTTTTAAGGTGCGATATATGTACAGGAATAGAGCCCCTTGCCCCGATCTCAAGCGCCTCACTTACAGCCTGCACCACATCATCGCTTTCACTGCGCATATGAGTCGCATAAATTCCGCCGCTCAAAGCAACCTCTGAAGCCAAGTCCGCAAGTTCGTCCAGGTCAGAGTAGACACCTGGAGGATATATAAGACCGGTACTCAGGCCACAAGCTCCCTGAAAAAGAGCGGTTCTAAGAAGACTCTTCATCCGGGCCAACTCGGTTTCCGTTGCCGGCCTGTCGGCATATCCCACAACAGCGCCTCTTATATTTCCGTGGCCTACAAGTGTCTTAAAGTTAAGCGCAGGAGAGCGTCTTTCCAAGATAGAAAAGTACTCCTCCAGGCTCTGCCAGCGCTCACGTATGCCGAGCTCTTTTAGATCGTCTTCACGCCTTTCCGCGTAGGCGCCCAAAAGCGGGCCTCCGGAGAGCCCGCAGTTTCCATTTATCTCGGTTGTCACACCCTGGAGAATCTTTGCGGCAGCCCTCGGATCGGCAAGCAGCGTAAACTCCGAATGCGCGTGGGTATCTATAAAACCAGGACAGACGGCAAGGTTGTTAATATCCAGCACCTGATCAGCCACAGCCTGCTCCAGGTCTCCGATGGCTGCTATCCGGTCCCCGGCCAGACCCATGTCGGCTGTAAACGGCCGGCTTCCTGTTCCGTCAAAAATACTTCCGTTTCTTATAATAATATCGAATTTCAGAAGACTGCTCATTTAGAAGCGGCCAGACGACGCTGTTTAAGCCAGAAGCGGGCCGTTTTTGAGGAGCTCAGATAATCCAGTATGCCTGCGGATACGGCTTCAGAAACTTCGGCCCGATATTTTTCGTTCTGGAGTCTCATCTCATCCTCGGCATTGCTTATAAAGCCCACTTCAAGAAGAACGGCAGGCATCCTTGCACCCACAAGAACATGAAATTTAGCCCACTTGACACCGTGATCATAAAGGTTTCCGTAACTCTTCTTTAAAGAGTGTATCGTAGAGTCATGAACAAAATGAGCCAGGCTCATAGACTCCTCTATTTTATGAAACCTGCTTAGGTCTTTAAGAATTAAATCCAGTTCCGACACACCGGTTGAATCGCTTTTAGATATTTTGTTTTCACGATCAGCAACTTCCTGCCACTCTCTGTTATTGGTGGCGTTTAAAAACCATGTTTCGATACCACGGAGTTTACGGTTTTTAGCGGCATTTACATGAATGGAGACAAAAAGGTCCGCATCCTCTTTATTGGCGATTTCCGTACGCCTGGATAAAGGTATGTAGACGTCTTTGTTACGAGTCAGGATAACACTTATACCCTGACGTTCTTCCAGGTTTTTTTTAAGGCGCCTGGCAATATCCAAAGCGATGTTTTTTTCCTTCAGGCCGTTCCATCCGGTTGCGCCGGAATCCCTTCCGCCATGCCCGGCGTCAATAACAACTTTTAATACCGACCTGGGCGGCGGCGCCTTTACCGAAACCGGCAGGAGCTTATTAGGTCGCTTTACAGCAATCCGCTCCGGATTAAGACTTTTTGTTATACCGTAAATATCCACGATAAAACGGCCTGGAGCTCCGCTGACCTTGTAATTATCCATGCTTTCAAGATCAAAAACAATGCGTACAACATCTTCCGCATGCTCTCCGATACGGATAGATTGCAGGATTCCGTCGTTGACAACCGATATAGGTTTTATTGAATCAGATAAACCGGTTGAGGGAAGATCAAAGAAAAGCCTGTTAGGGTTTCTCAGCTTGTGAGCTGAATAGCTCAGATCGCCTTCAAAAGTGACTTCAACCCGAGTAAAAAAAACCTCGGACGTATACTTTACTGTTTTTATAAAAGCCTTAGGTTTTTCTTCTCTTTCTTTTGCCGAAATTAATTGTGCAGGTAAAAGAAAAATTATAAGCCCCAGAATCAAACGCATTAACATAATCATGTTTTCTATACTATCAGCCTTATTTTGTCAACAAAAACACAGTTTTTACTCAGGTCACCCCCGGCTCTTGATCCCTGACTTTTGAATCTCTCAAGTATTGGGCATTTGAAAAGCAGCGCAAGTGACCGTCATCGTAAAAAACCCTGAACGTCCCGCTTACCAAAAAATCCTTAAGGCAATCAGCCACACTAAAAAGAGTTAAAGGATGATTCACAGCCTCAAGCTGCCTGGCAAAGCGTTCGTAAAACAACCTGCCCTGGCCGTCCGGGCGGACAGGACGGTAAATATATATGAAGTCGAAATCCGCCGGAGAAACATCCATTATGTTTTTCCTGATCCACTCAACCCTGTCGCCTGGAATCTCCATCATTGCTTGCAGCTTCCGGCCTTTTTCCATCATGTAGCTGCCGAGTTCTATCTGGACAACCTTGCAGGGCCGGTACAGATACTGAAGCAAAAGGCCCTGAAGACCGTTGCCTGCGCCATAATCCGCAAGCCTTGTCTTACTTGTAATATAACTTCCCGCCATAAGAAGCGGTGTAAGTCCTCCGGCATAACACCAGTAACCATCCATTTTTTTAAGCTCTTTAAGCTCCGAGCCGGAATACCTGACATCCTTTTCATGTATCCGGCAGTAAATCCGGGTAAGCCGCTCTTCCAGGCCGTCGAGATCGTTTCTATCTTTAAATCGGTCTACACCAGAAAAAAGTGAAGACACCCTGGGGTAGGAGTCAAGAAAATCCTTATTTTCCGCCAGGCGGATGAACAGCTCCATGAGAGCAGCAAGGTGTTTGTGTTTGCAATCTTTATAGCTTATATCTGTTGTCATAAGAGCAATTTGTTATAATAACCGAAACTCACGAGGTAAAACGCGATGCAGAATAAACCGTTAGACTTAAGAGATATGGTTCGCAAAGATTACGCTGCCGTTGCCCAAGGGCTGGATAGCTGCTGTCTGCCATCCAGTTGCTGCGGCGCTGAGGCTGATATGGAAAGCCTGCTGGAAACCGGCAAACATCTTGGATACAGCGAGGAGGAGCTTAAACTTGGCCTGGGTGAGGCGAACCTCGGCCTGGGTTGCGGAAATCCGCAGGCAATAGCCGAGATTAAACCTGGTGAGGTTGTTCTTGATCTTGGAAGCGGTGCCGGGTTTGATGCCTTTCTGGCCGCAATGGCTGCTGGAAATTCCGGCCGTGTAATCGGGATCGATATGACGCCAGAGATGTTAAGTAAGGCAAGAAGCAATGCCGAAAATCTGAATGTCCCGAATGTTGAGTTTAGACTTGGAGAAATCGAGCACCTGCCGGTTGCCGATAATTCGGTTGACGTGATCATCTCAAACTGCGTAATCAATCTTTCTACCGACAAGCAGGCGGTTTTCAATGATTCCTACAGAGCGCTTAAGCCTGGAGGCAGGCTTGCCATCTCAGATATTTTAAGAGGCGGGGAGCTTCCTCAGGAAATTAAAGCGGATCCGGCTGCCTACAGCGGTTGAATAACCGGAGCGGTCTCCGTGGAGACCATGAGGCAGTACTTGGAAACAGCAGGATTTGAAAATATTATATTTATCAACAAGAAAAACAGTGACGAAATAATCAAGAACTGGAACTTTGGTGAAGGTGTGGAAAACGCAGTGTTTTCAGCCTATATAAAAGCGGTCAAGCCATATAATTAACCTGCCCTTGACTCATCACTGCTTTGGCGGCCTAAGCGGTTTGCCGTCCTTGTACCAGCTCTCCTGGATAATTTCTCCGTGTTTGTTCCACTGTGTGAATTTACCGTCAAGACGTCCGTTTACGTAACTTCGTTCCATGCTTTTCTTACCGTTTGAATGCCAGGTGATCCATAGACCATCAAGAACGTCATTTTTGTAGTGCTGCTGCTTCCATTTCTTTCCATCACGACTCCAGAAAGTCCAGGTGCCTTCTTTTTTTCCGTCTTTAAAGAACAATTCCTCTCTTTTAAAACCGTTGTCATACCAGTAGGTCCAGCGTCCTACCTTGACATCTTCTTTGCCTTCCTCAGGCCTGTATATCCAACCCTGCTCTTTAAGTCTTCCGTTTGAGTCGCCGACCTCGACTTTTTCACCGCAGAACAACTCGAAACATTTACGCATAATAGGGCTCTCATCAATAAAACGCGGCTCAGACATTGAAAAATCTTTTTTGTAAGTCCGTTTGTCTTCGTATATCATTGCACGCTCTTTACGAAACTCAAAGTACCTGCAAAACATCCGGTACCGGACAGAGGTAAGCTTGCCGGAATCATGCTCTGTTTTGAGCCAGAACGAAACAGTATCTTTACCATGTTCTATCTGGTCAATGTTTATAAAGTATTTTGCAGAATCGTCATATGCAACAAGCTTCCACCTGAAAGATGATGCGTTGGAGAGGGATACAAAGAGAAGCAGCAGATAAAATAGGGACAATACCGCAATAACCCTAAGGCGAAAGCGGAAAAAGCGGGAAAGACATATTGAAAACATCTGAGACTGCTACCCGAGAAGTTCGGCCTCTACAAGTATATCAGCCCCCGTATGCGTAACGGACATTGATCCCAGCCTGGCGGCTTCCTCAAGAAGGTTTATACCCGGACCGCCTACAGAGGGTATCGCGTTTCGTCCCCCGATTATTTTCGGAGCAATAAAGAACATCACCCTGTTTATCACCCCGGCCCTAAGCACTGCTGCATTGATACCGGAACCGCCTTCGATTAATACCGAACTTACACCTCTTTTGCCTATCTCGCGCATAAGCTCCTTCATGTCGAGCTTGCCGTTTTTACCTCCGACATAAAGGATTTCGGCCGCTTTTTGAAGTACCGGGCTTACAGGTCCACGTTTTGGAGACTTTACCGTAGCTATCCAGGTAGGCGCAAGGCCGTCCGTAAGAACCTTGCTGTTGGAGGAAATTTCGAGTTTACCATCCACTATTATGCGAATAGGGTTTTTTCCGGACCGAATCCGGGCGGTCAAGGAGGGGTCATCAGCTTTTACCGTACCGGCACCCACCAATACAGCCTGATTTTCTGACCGCAACCGGTGAACCATCCGGCGTGATACCGGTCCTGTAATCCACTTGGACCGGCCGTTTGCCGTAGCTATTTTTCCGTCAAGACTTTGAGCCACCTTCAAGGTAACATATGGTAGTCCGGTGGTAATAAAGCGGATAAAAACCCTGTTTAAATCCAGCGCTTCCTGCCGCAGGACTCCGGATATGACATCTATTCCTGCCGCACGAAGCTTACGAAACCCACGGCCCGAGACCTTGGGGTTCGGGTCTTTCATAGCGGCCACAACCCTTTTTACTCCCGCCCGGATAATGCCATCGGTGCAGGGCAGTGTTTTTTTATCCGTATGACAGCAGGGTTCGAGGTTTACGTAAAGCGTCGTCCCTTTCGCCCTGGCGCCGGCACGAGCAAGGGCAACAGCTTCTGCGTGAGGGGTTCCGGCTTTTTTATGATACCCTTCCGCAACCACCTCTGCGCCCTTAACCAGCAGGGCGCCAACCATTGGATTCGGGCTGGTTTTCCCTCTGGCTTTATCCGCAAGCGCAAGCGCGCGCTGCATATAGCGCTCGTGTATGCTCATAACAAAAAACGTAAGGTTAAACAGATAACGCGGTCGGGGCGCAGTCCTCTGTGTGTGAGTGCCCCCTACTGTATTGCTTCTTTAAAAGCCTTGCCTGGTGTAAATTTCGGGGCCTTTGACGCCTTGATATCGATTTCCTCGCCGGTCTGTGGATTTCGACCTTTTCTGGCAGCTCTTTTTGATACCGAAAACGTGCCAAATCCTATCAGGGTCACCTTTTCATCTTTCTTAAGCGCCTCCCCCAGACCTTCGGTCATTGAGTCTAAAGCCTTGCCGGCCGCCGCCTTTGTAATATCTGCATCCGCAGCCATCTTTTCAATAAGTTCTGCTTTTGTCATAGAATTAATCCTCCTTTTTTATGAAATATTGTTCATCAAAGTTATTCGAAAGCTTACTGCGCCATTAATTAAATCGTTAGCCTGAATTAGAAGAACGTTAGCATTAAGCCCAAATCATGTCAAGATTTTTCTTGCCGCCGGTTTGACAAAAAAATATTATTTCCCTATGCTAAGCCTGATGAAAAACCTGAAATTCGATAGGCCGATAGCGTTCTTCGACCTGGAAACTACAGGTGTTGATCCGCTCACCGATCGCATCGTCGAAATAGCCATAGTAAAAATATCTCCTGACGGCAGCCGCAACACTTTGTCGTTACGTCTGAATCCCCAGATTCCAATCCCGGCAGTTGCCAGCAAAATACATGGCATTACGGATGAAGATGTAAAAGGTAAACCTGCATTTCGTGAAGAAGCCCACAACATAGCATCCTTTCTTGAAGGCTGCGACCTGGGTGGATTCAATATCATTAGGTTTGATGTTCCTATGCTTATCGAGGAGTTTAAACGCGCCGGAATCGCCTTTCCTATTGAAAACGTATCCCTGGTTGACGCACAGGTTATTTTTCACAAAAAAGAGCCGCGGACCCTTGAAGCGGCTCTTCGCTACTACTGCAATAAAAGCCACGATAATGCCCACGCAGCACTTGCAGACGTTGAGGCAACTATAGATATTCTAAAGGCACAACTGGACCGCTACAGTGATATTCCAGAAACCGTTGAAGACCTGCACAAGTACTGCGACCAGAAAAACCCTTTGTTTGTCGACAGGTTCGGCAAAATGATCTGGTGTGACGGCGAAGCGTGTCTGAACTTCGGCCCCCATAAGAGTAAGCCGCTAAGGGAAGTTGTTGAACGCGACAGTGGCTTTCTAGACTGGATGCTCAGGAAAGACTTCTCCTCCGAGGTTAAGGAGATAATTTCCAACGCGATGGCCGGAACCTTCCCTTCACCGCCACCTGATGAAACAAAGCCCCCTGAACAGGGAACTCCTGAACAGGTAATCCCTGAGCAGGTGACTCCTGAACCTGTGGACAGAAAAAAGCAGGATAGCAGCATTACCGGCAGCGATAAACGACAGCCGTCGCTGTGGTAGCGATCTTCAGAAGGCGCAAAAAACAGGCTTTGTTGAATATTTAGAGTTTTTGATTTTTGTCTTTTATGTTCAGGATGTCGGAGTGTTATTATCTATGCAGAAAGAGGTATGCAGGATCAACAATGCCAAAAAATATTCAAGACTTATCAAGAATACTATTTACCCTTGATAAAAGTTCATCCAGGTTGTAAGGTTTTTGAATAAACCCTTCAGCCCCCATGTCTAAAATATCCCTTACCGGGCTGTCCTCATCATAACCGCTTGAGACCAGAACCTTTATCTCGGGTTTGAGCTTTTTTAGTTCCACGTACGTCTCCTTGCCGTTCATTCTTTTCATAATAATATCGAGAATAACAAGGTTGATATCCGGATTTGCTTTAACGGCTTCGATGGCATCATCACCATCCTCGGCAATTAAAACACTATAGCCGGAACCGCTGAGAATGTCTGTCGCCACCTCACGCACCACTTCTTCGTCATCCACAATAAGGATCGAGCCGGTGGGAGGCTGGGGTTGCTTGCGGCCTTCGCCGGGATGGGGTTCTGAGGTTTTTTCGACCGGAAACTGCATGTTGGTTGGCCAAATAAGCTCAATTTTGGTTCCAATATTAGGCTCGCTTTTTGCCTGAATCATTGCTTTGTGCTGCCTGGTAATACCGTATATAGCCGCCATTCCAAGCCCACGACCGGTTCCTTTGGTGGAATAAAAAGGCTCGAATACTTTTTCAAGAACACTCTGGGACATGCCGCATCCGGTATCCTGAACAATAATGGAGACGTAGACACCATCAGGATCAGCATCAGTAAAACTCTCAGGAATGAATTCGGCAAGCTTGGTTGTGATAATAATCTCTCCCTTGCCTTCAGTCGCTTCAGCCGCATTCATTATTATGTTGATCAACGTCTGGTGGAACTGTCCGCGGTCTGCCACTATCATGGGAAGGCCGGGCTGAAGGTTTGAAGTCACTGTTATCTGGCGGTCGATTATACGAGAGGTGAAGGCCAGTGTTTCTTCTACAAACTGGTTTATATCTATCTCTTCAGGCAGGAACTTACCACCCTGAGCGTAAGCCAGCAGGCTCTTTGTCAGGTCGGACATCTTCAAAGCCGAGTCCCGTATGATACAAAGAAGTTTATACTTGCTGTCATTGACATCCATGTTCTTAAGCAACAGCTCAGCACCACCCAGCACACCCACAAGCAGGTTGTTGTAATCGTGAGCCACTCCGCCGGCCAGGGTTCCGATAGACTCCATCTTCTGTGCCTGAAAAAGCTGGTTTCTAAGTATTTCCTGCTCTTTAACCGCCTTAATCTCATCGGTTATATCCATATGCTGGACAACCGTATTTTTCAACATTCCAGACGAGTCCAGCACCGGAAAGACCGAGAAGCGAATTATTCTTTCGCCTTTGCCGGGTATGTAGTAGTTTGTCTGAAACTCAGCCTGGTGATTTTCTTCGAAAACCATGCGTATGATATCAAGACGCCCGTTTTTACGAAGCTGGGGGTCATCAAAAATCCGATACGCGCCTATAGATCTCTCCTGCTCCACGTTGAATACCTTGGCATAGACATTATTGTGCAGAACACAGACGCCATCTTTATCGGTAATAAGAGTGCTTACAGGGCTCTGCATTATAATGCCCTCAAGAAAATGACGGGCATAGGCCTGCTCTTCCAGGGATACGGCAAGTTCGCGGCTGTATTCCCCGAGGTAATGGGCTTTCTTCTCAAGCGGCAGATCGTCCCTGTACCCGGCAAGGTAAGCATTAAGAGTGGAGACGAAAGTATCCACATCAATCGGTTTTGGAATGTAGCCGTCACAGCCTGCCACCAGGCAACGCTCCCTTGAGCCTGGAAAAGCGTTTGAGGTAATAGCAACTATGGGTATATTTGGAAGACCAGGTGTGCTTTTTATAATAGTTGTTGCTTCGTTTCCGTCAAGTCCCGGCAGGTTGATATCCATCAAGATCAGGTCGGGAATATCTTCTCCGGCTGCTCGTATTCCGCTCAGGCCGTCCAGGGCCTCAACCACCGTATGTCCGGCTGACTCAAGCAGCCTTCGCACAAGAAGCAGGTTCTCCGGATTGTCTTCAATATGTAGAATTTTAGCCATACACAAACTCTGAAGCCTTGCAACAAGCAGTAACAGAGGACTTTTGTTATTAAAACAGTAAAGATAAATAGTGTCAACCAAACAACGCCTATTCAGGTTTTTCATACTGTCAAAATAAAAAATATACAGCGATACAAGTTGACATAACGTCTTCATGACGTGTTAAAATTCAGCTACCGTGGGGGAGGTTTTAAGACCTGAGAATTCCCGGAAAGAAGCGGACCGGAAAGACCCCTTGAACCTGACTTGGATAATACCAGCGGAGGAAACGGAGCCGATACTTTTCCAACCTGCCAAACGCTCTTGTTATTATTTAAAAGCTCCCTAATAAAACAAGTTCAAGTTGATTGTGACTTAAACCAAAGCATCAAAGCGTTATGAAAATCAGACTAAACGGCAAGCTTATCGAAGCGCCTGATGATATTACCGTTTCAAATCTGCTTACAAGTTTAGGTATAGCTGAAGAGCGTGTTGCAGTCGAAGTTAACCTGAATATTATAAAAAAGAAATTTTATGAAACCCACGTGCTTCATGAGGCAGATGAGGTGGAAGTTGTAAATTTCGTGGGCGGAGGTTCTGTTTGATGAAAGAAGAAAATAAATTGGTAATAGGTGATATTGAGTTTTCGTCCCGTCTCTGGGTTGGGACAGGCAAATACAAAGATTTCGAGGAGACCGCTCTTGCAGTGGAGGCTTCCGGTACTGATGTGGTGACAGTTGCGGTGCGCAGAGTAAATATCACCGACAGGTCCTCAGAAAATCTACTGGATTTCCTGGATCTTAAACGAGTAAAAATACTACCTAATACAGCCGGATGCTATAACGTAAAAGACGCTCTTCGTTACTCGCGCCTTGCAAGGGAGGCCGGAATTTCGGACTTGATTAAACTGGAAGTAATCGGAGATGAAAAAACTCTTTTTCCTGATGTATTGGGATTACTTGAGGCCACGGAAACCCTTGCAAAGGAAGGGTTCATAGTTCTTCCCTATACAAATGACGATCCCATCATGGCTCAACGCCTGCTTGATGCCGGAGCTGCTGCGGTTATGCCTCTTGCCGCACCAATAGGGTCTGGCCTGGGAATTAGAAACCCCTACAATATAAAAATTATTCTGGAAACAATTAAGGCTCCGATAATCGTTGACGCCGGAGTTGGTACGGCATCTGACGTTACTGTGGCCATGGAGCTTGGCTGCGACGCGGTACTAATCAATACCGCTATAGCCGGGGCAAAAAATCCGATAGCGATGGCGGAGGCGATGAAACATGCAGTGATAGCTGGAAGATTGGCCTTCAATGCCGGACGAATTCCTAAAAAACTCTATGCCACCGCCTCAAGCCCTCTTGATGGAATGCTCCTGTAAATGTAACGATGCCGATCGGCTATTTAGTCTCTACCTTATTACAGATAGAAAACTCCTGCCGGAAGGCTGCTCTGTTGAGACGGCAGTGGAACAAGCGCTTAAAGGCGGCCTGCAAGCGGTTCAGTTAAGAGAAAAGGATTTTACCGCTACAACAAAGGACCTTCTTCGGCTTGCCGAGAAGATGCGTACACTCACATCACGTTATGGCGCCAGGCTGTTTATAAACGACCGCCTGGATATCGCCCTGGCGGTTGAAGCAGATGGTCTGCACTTAACCACAACAAGCATGCCGGCAAGCGCAATACGACGGGCGACAGGAAGAAATTTTCTAATAGGGGCCTCCACCCATAACATGACCGAAGCGCGCTTGGCAGCGGCAGAGGGCGTTGACTTCATAACATTCGGGCCGATTTACGATACACCGTCAAAGCGGCCTTACGGCAAACCCGTGGGAGTTGAGTTGCTGGGTAAGGTCGTCCGGGAAATACCCATTCCTGTCTTTGCCCTGGGCGGAATCAAACTCGAACGGGTGGAAGAGGTAAAACGATACGGGTGTTACGGAGTAGCACTGATATCGGGAATACTCGCATCTGATAACATTAAGGAAAGGACAGAACAGTTTCTGAAGGGGTTGCAAACGCCTTAACCTGTTTTTAAAGAAAGAAACAAACAGACCTCTTAAAACATTAGATATGACAAGAATAGAACATGCAAAAAAAGGCGATATAACAGACGAGGTCAGAGCTGTTGCAGAACGTGAATGCGTTAATGCCGAACAACTGGCCTCTGACATTGCCGATGGCCTCTCGGTTATTCCTATAAACAACAGGCACAAAATCCGGCCAATCGGCATAGGGCGGGGGCTTTCGACAAAAATTAATGCAAACATCGGTACATCCAAAGACAGCGTAATGTTTGAAGCGGAAAAAGCAAAGCTTGACCTGCTTATCAAGTACGGAGCCGATGCTGTTATGGATCTCTCGACCGGCGGCCCCATACGTGAACTAAGAGCGATGATAATGGAGCGCTCATCCATAGCCGTCGGCACGGTTCCGATCTATGAGACGGTGGTTCGCACTGTTCAACAAAACCGCAACATAGCCGGCATGACGGCTGACGACCTTTTCGGTGTGATAGAAGAACATGCTGAAGAGGGCGTTGATTTTGTAACCGTGCATTCCGGACTTACTCTTAAGGCGGTGGAACGGCTTAAGAGTGAAGGTAGAGTTTTGGACATAGTAAGCCGTGGAGGATCATTTCTGCTTGAGTGGATGGTGTTTAACGGGAGGGAAAACCCTCTTTACGAGGATTTCGACAGGCTTATTGAGATTGCTAAAAAGCATGATATGACACTTTCTCTAGGCGATGGATTGCGCCCCGGATGTCTGGAAGACGCCACAGATAGAAGCCAGCTTGAAGAACTTCTTACACTTGGCGAACAAAGAGACAGGGCAATCGAACAGGGAGTTCAGGTAATAATCGAAGGTCCGGGTCATGTGCCCTTGAACCAGGTCGAGTTAAACATACGGCTTCAGAAAGAGATCTGCAAGGGTGCGCCTTTTTATGTGCTTGGGCCTCTGGTAACCGATTCCGGCATGGGCTACGACCATATTACAGGAGCCATAGGCGGAGCAATCGCGGCTGCTGCCGGAGCTGATTTTCTCTGTTATGTAACTCCTGCGGAACATATCCGCCTTCCGAGTCTTGACGATGTACGAGAAGGGGTAGTTGCCTCGAAGCTTGCCGCTCATGCCGCTGATATTGCAAAAGGCATAAAAAGCGCAATCAACAGGGATAAAAAAATGGCTCGTGCGAGAAAGAACCTTGACTGGTCAGGCCAGATAGCACAAAGTTTTGATCCTGAAAAAGTTAAGGCCTGGCGTGCGGAAACACCTCCATCTGAAAGTGATGTTTGCAGTATGTGCGGGGAATTCTGTGCTATCCGTACCGTAGAGCGGGCACTCAAAAATGAATAACGACCGGCAAGTAATTAGTCTAACCGACTGCAACCTTTTTTTACTCAAGTTTCTGAAAAGGTGAAAACAGCTCTTTCTATTGCCGGAAGCGATCCTACCGGCGGTGCCGGGCTACAAGCCGACCTAAAGACATTTGCCGCATTTGGAATACATGGACTATCTGCTGTAACAGCGCTTACGGCACAATCAACTCATTCTATTTCCACGATTCATCCTGTGCCGACTGATTTTTTTGCAGATCAGCTTGAAACTCTTCTTTCCGATATAAAACCAGGCGCTCTTAAAACCGGTATGTTGCATAATGCCGGAATCATTGATCAGTTAATCTTATCGATCAAGAAACATGAACTGGTCAACCTGGTGGTTGACCCTGTATCCGTTTCTTCATCCGGTACTGAGCTTATTGATAACGAAGGCTTTAAAATGCTCCGTGACAGACTTATTCCCATGGCACGCGTTATAACACCTAATCTTATGGAGGCGGAAAGGCTCACGGGATTAAGAATCTCTGGAGAATCGGAACTCATCGATGCAGCCAAACGGTTAAAACAGATGGGGCCTGAAAGTGTAGTTATAACCGGAGGACACTGGAGAAAAAGTGAAACCGTGGATTTTTTTCTTGACGGCAGTGAATACGACTTTTTTCGGGGGGAAAAAATAAAGGGCGAATTTCATGGGACAGGCTGCGCCTTTTCGGCTGCTATCACAGCCGGCCTCGCAATAGGACAGAGATTGAAAAAAGCGGTGCATGACGCCCACCTCTACGTCCTTGGCGCAATCACTTCCGCTTTCAGGCCGGGCTCCGGAGCATCAATTCTTGGATCAGGGGGATTTTGATTATGCCTACAAAAGCCCGTAGACTTCTTATAATCCTTATGGGCCTGGTTATAGTAAGTACTCTTCATTTTTCCACACGAACCGACGGGGCGACCGTACACGCATGGCACATCTTTTTTCGAAAGCTCTATTTTATTCCTATTGTTGCCAGCGCGGTTTGGTTTGGAATTTCCGGAGCTTTTATTACCGCTTTTACCGCTATCTCCGTTTACAGCATACATATGTGGCTGAATTGGCCCTCGGCTCACATGGAAAGGATGAACCAGATCGGCGAGATGGGAAGTTTTCTTATACTGGCTGCTGTTTCCGGAGTTCTGGTAACTCTTGAAAACCGCTACCGGGAAAAAGCAGACCGGATCCAACGCGAAGCCGAAAGGGAAAAAATCGGTACAGCAGTAGCCGCCCTCACCGAAACGCTTGGTGCCCGTGATACCGAAACCCTGGACCATTCAAAACGAGTAGCCGGACTGGCTAAAGGGTTTGCTTCTTTCCTGGAATTTCCCGCAGAAGAGCTTCATGATATCTATCTTGCCGGAGTTCTGCATGATATCGGCAAGATAGGTATAAGGGACGATGTGCTTCTTAAACCGGATACCCTTACAGATGAAGAACGCCACAAGATCATGAAACATCCAGAGATTGCAGAACATATCCTTGCACCCATAGGGTTTGAGAAAGTGGTTAGATATATTGCCGCTCACCATGAAAACATGGACGGCAGTGGCTACCCCAAGGGAGTCAGCGGCGACCAAATTCCGGCTGCAGGCCGGGTCTTGGCAATAACAGACATCTACGATGCGCTCAGGTCCGGACGGTCCTACAAAGGCCCAATGAGCGAGAGTACGGTTCGACAGATCATGACGGAAATGGCAGGAAAAAAACTGGATAAAAATTTATTGAATAAATTTTGGGGTTATATCGATTCTTCAGGTTATACCGCGCCCCTTGAACCGGGGTGAACAAATACAATATTATTATAGATGTCCATTTATCTAAAGAGGCTCACACATAAAGCCTCCAGGAGGTTAGAGCACTGGCTGACAACTTAAAGCAGAAACATAAAAGCAGATTCCGGGAAACCCTGGAAGCTATCGGAACAGCCCTGCTTCTGGCTCTTTTAATCAGAACGTTTGTTGTACAGGCATTTAAGATTCCTTCGGGTTCCATGCTGGAAACCCTTCAGATTGGTGACCACCTACTCGTGAACAAAATGGTATTCGGTACCCCTGTGGACTTCCCTTTTACATCACGAACCATGTTAAATACCCCCGGCTTAAGTGATCCGGAACATGGTGATGTGATTGTCTTTAAGTACCCCGAAAGTCTAAACAGGGATTTTATAAAGCGGGTTATAGGAGTTCCCGGAGATAAAATAGAGATTCGTAACAAAGCGGTCTATAGAAACGACGTATTACTGGATGAACCATACGCTATACACAAAGATCCACAAATAGTGCCGAAAGGACACCCTAATTATCAACGGGACAACCTAGGCCCATTCGTGGTTCCTGAGGGAAAGTATTTTGTAATGGGTGACAACAGAGATCACAGCCTGGATAGTCGGTTCTGGGGTTTTGTCGATCGTGACCTTATACGCGGCAAAGCTATGATTCTTTACTGGTCTTGGGATAGAAAGGCAAACCGGTGGGGAGGTGTTCGATGGAGTCGAATTGGCAGTCTTATTCATTAAAAAACATGCCATGTAAAAAAATGCATGATAATGTCCGGGGTGAAGGTGGGGTAAAAGCTATTATCTGCCTATTAACCATCGGTTTGTCGATTTACGCGGCTATAGGCTTTGGGCTTCCCTACTATAAATACCTCGTTTTAAAAGACGATATGGAGCAGATTGCCAATATTACCGTAATGAACACCGACAAATTAAGGCAGAAGTTAATGGAGCAGATCGCAAGCCTGAACATCCCTATTAAAGCCAAAAATATTAAGGTTTTAAGGCGACACAAAGGTGACATATTTATGCGTGCATCGTGGAGGCACGACGTTTACCTTTTCGGTAGACTTGTTAAGACATATAATTTTAAGATCCAGGTCGGAGAGGAAGAGGTTCGCTAGTGTTTACAGGACTTATAGAGGCTCTAGGCACAGTTAAGGCAACCAGCTCCATAAGTGGCGGCAGGAGGCTGTCTATAAGCCCCGGCTTTGACACAAAAGACGTTGTAACAGGCGAAAGCATTGCTGTAAACGGCGTCTGCCTGACCGTAACCGGAGAAAATCCGGCAGGCGCTCTGTCATTTGATGTCTCTCCAGAGACACTAAAAAGCACAAACCTCGGAGAACTTAAGCCCGGTCAAAAAGTCAATATCGAACGGGCAATGAAAATCTCGAGCCGTTTTGGAGGACATATTGTTTCAGGCCACGTAGACGGAATCGGCACCATAGAGTCAGTGGAACCGGCTGGTGAATTTACCCTCTACAGAATTTCGGCGCCTAGTGATGTATTGACCGTCTCGATAAAAAAAGGGTCTGTAACGGTTGACGGAATAAGCCTTACAATAGTCGATCTTAGAGAGGCGGATTTTACTGTAGCAATAATACCGCATACGGCAAAGGAAACAACAATGGCCTTTAAACGGCCTGGAGACAGGGTTAACCTGGAAGCAGACATGGTTGGTAAATACGTGGCACGTCTCATGGAGCCTCAGGTCGTTGATAAAAACAGGGCTTTTATGGGGCTGCTGCAAGAGGAAGGTTTTATCTGATGAGCAAAAGCAAAAGCAAATTCAAGGTTAACTCTATAGAAGAGGCTATACAGGATATCCGGGAAGGAAAGATCGTAATCCTGGTGGACGATGAGGATCGGGAAAACGAGGGAGACCTCACCATGGCGGCCGAAAAGGTGACTCCGGAGGCTATAAACTTCATGGCCAGGTACGGTCGCGGCCTGATCTGCCTCTCCCTTACACCGGAGAGGGTAAAAGAACTGCATCTTCCGATGATGTCAGAGGTTAACACTTCGTCTTTCGGTACAGCCTTTACCGTTTCTATCGAAGCGGCCCGGGGAGTAACCACCGGCATTTCAGCGGCTGACAGGGCGACTACCGTTCTTACTGCAATAGATCCGAAAAGCACGCCGTCTGACCTGGCCCGGCCCGGACATATCTTTCCTTTAAAGGCCAAAGCCGGCGGTGTGCTTCAGCGAGCCGGACAGACCGAAGGCTCTGTGGATCTTGCCCGTCTGGCAGGGCTCTATCCTTCCGGCATTATATGCGAAATCATGAATGACGACGGAACAATGGCCAGAATGCCGGACTTGTCAAAATTTGCAGAAAAACATGGTTTGAAAATTGTAACTATAAAAAGCCTTATTGAATACCGCATGAAAAATGAAAGCCTTGTGCGCCGCGTAGCCGAAGCAAAACTTCCGACCAGCTTCGGAGAATTCCGGGCAATCGCTTTCGAAAACATGGTTGATGATAATACTCATGTCGCCCTAATCAAGGGTGACATAACCCATGGTGATGATGTTCTTGTAAGGGTCCACTCGGAATGCCTGACAGGAGATGTTTTTGGTTCAGTACGCTGCGACTGTGGAGAACAGCTTCATAAGGCCATGAAGGTTGTGGCAAAAGAAGGCCGTGGTGTGATCTTATACATGCGCCAGGAAGGCCGTGGAATCGGGCTTGCGAACAAGTTCAAAGCTTATGAACTGCAGGATGCCGGATATGATACGGTTGAGGCAAACGAAAAGCTTGGATTTAAACCAGACTTGCGGGACTACGGAATCGGGGCTCAAATCCTTGTCAATCTCGGCCTTAAAAAGATCAAACTACTAACAAACAATCCCAGAAAGATCGTCGGCCTAGAAGGTTATGGGCTGAAGGTGAAGAAGAGAGTTTCGATCGAAGGGGATCCCTGCAAGGGAAACTTACGTTATCTCTCCACAAAAAAGAAGAAGCTGGGACATATGCTTGAAAATGTGTAACTTACAACTTTGGAGGAACAAATGCAGACTATAGAAGGAACTCTTCAGGCAGAGGGACTGAAGTTCGGCATTATTGTCAGCCGGTTCAATGATTTTATTAATGGCAGGCTTCTGGAGGGAGCCATAGATGCGCTTATACGGCACGGCGCTGCCGAAAGTGACATTGATGTTTACAAGGTTCCAGGCGCTTACGAAATACCACTTGTTGCTAAAAAACTGGGAAATAAGGGTGGCTATGATGCTCTTATCTGCCTTGGGGCCGTAATTCGTGGAGCTACGCCGCATTTCGATTATGTTGCCGCAGAGGTTTCAAAAGGAGTTGCTACGGTCTCTCTTGAGACGGGCATGCCAATGTCTTTTGGTGTACTAACCACTGATTCTATTGAACAAGCAATTGAGAGGGCAGGAACCAAAAGCGGCAATAAGGGTGTTGATGCCGCTGTTTCCGCCATAGAAATGGCCAGTCTTCTTAAGAAGATTTAAGCGCTTGCACAAAAATAAATTCGTAGTTTTAGTATCCGTATGAGTCGCAGAAGAAAGGCCCGGCAGTATGCTCTTCAGCTCCTCTTTCGCCTGGATATCACACGTGAGAACATAAACTGGGCTGATTTTAATGAATTTTGGGAAGATATACAAGCGACCGAAGATGTAATTTCCTTTGCCAAAGAACTTGTAAAAGGCACCTGGGACAATTTGGAACGTATAGACAACGAGATTCGCAACTCATCTTCTCACTGGACACTTGAAAGAATAAACAACGTAGATCGCAGCCTGCTCAGGCTGGCGGCCTTCGAACTGCTGTACCGCAATGACATTCCAGCATCGGTTTCCATTAACGAAGCTTTAGAAATAGCCAAGAAGTTCTCAAGTATGGAATCAATATCTTTTATAAACGGAATTCTTGATAATATAGCAAAAAAAGCTGTTTAAAAATTTGATTTCCTTGGGGACATACTATACCTAAAGGTATTTGGATGTCATACCAGAACGGTCCTGGGAATCGAAAAGCCGTTGAACTCAGATGCGTAGCACGTGGTGTACGCGCCGCAGCCGAGTATTATCAGATGATCACCTATCTCGGGTTCAGGCAGCTCGATCTCGTGGTCGATCACATCGAAACTATCGCAACTAGGACCCGCAAGCGTCCATTTGCGTAAAGGGCCTGCACTTTCCGAAAGGTAACTGTAGCGAATCCCACCCACGCTCTCCATCAGGCCGTTAAAGACACCTACGTCCAAATACATCCAGTTCTCACCTATACGGTTTGCCTTGCCTATCACCGATGTCACAAAAAGGCCGGCGTCGCCGATAACCGCCCGGCCCGGTTCAAGCAATATCCGTATTTCCGGTGGAAAAATATTTTTGACACGCCTGTCTATCCTGCGCTCTATTGTTTCGATCTCCACAACATCTTTTGTGTAGTGGATGGGATATCCGCCCCCGATATTAAGCAGATTGAGCTTAAGACCGGCTTTTGCCGCCATCTCCCACAAGCGGGCGGCCTTATCCAGGGCAGCGTCCCAGTTGTAAGGATTGGCGCACTGTGATCCCACGTGAAAGGTCAGGCCTGCAGGTGAAAGCCCGGCTTCTCCTGCGTAAAGCAACAGGTCCCGTGCCTCTTCCAATTCCACGCCAAACTTCTTACTTAACGGCCACTGACTTCCCTCGTTAGGCACGGAAAGCCGTACATAGACATTCGAGCCGGGGCAGAATGAAGTCAGTCTATCCGCCTCATCACGTGTATCAAACGCGAAATACCCGATACCGGCTTCTCCTGCTTCCTGCAGAAACAGACAGGTTTTGATAGGATTACTGGATATTATACGGCCCGGAGATACTCCGAGTTTTAGAAGCAGGCGGAGCTCTCCCTCCGAGGCTACTTCAAAGCCCAGACCCAACTGATTGATAAGGGCAAGAACTTCCGGATGAGAGTTAGCCTTAACAGCATAAAAAACTTCCGCTTTACTGATGTTTCTACCTATTAACCTTGCCTTCTGCCGAATTTTAGCACTATCCAGAAGAAGAAACGGGGTTTCTGTAGAAGATGTCTCCAGGTAGTCCACCCCTTTTTTGATGGTGGAACGAACCGTCATGCCAGGGGGAATACACCTCAGGTTGAATCTTTTTTCTTTATGTCGCACGCCTTATCAATCTGCCTTACCGGTCGGGTCAGTGTCTCTTTTTGCTTAAGATACGCTTGACTGCCCCACGAACCAGATCCGGAATGTTCTTGTTTTTCTCAAGACGGGACAGGTCCGACTTTTTTATTCGCGACACAAAGCTAACGGAAACTCCAGGAGGAGTTTTAGGATTTGTAACCAGCCCAAATAAAATAGAGTAGTTTCTTGTCCATTCACGATTCTTGGATATAATTCTCAGGATTTCTTCGGGTGTGTTTCGGTTTACGGCAATAAGCTCCACTTCGCTCTCCGTAATCTTAGGATTTAACATCACCGTTCTAAGAACCTCTTTGTTTGAGTCTTTCAAAAGCAGGTTCCTAACTTCTCTTCCGCCTCTAAGTGCAAGATGAATGCGCTGTCCCACATTCATACTTTGTATGCACTGAAGCAGGGTCTGCTTACGCTCTTCCTTCGGCTTGGCCTCTTTCTCTTCTTTAACCGCCTGAAGGTCCGTCTGGGCCGGCACCGGAAGATTCAGCAGCTTGCTTGCCTCCTGCCTGATTTCTTCGGGTGTGCCGTAATGGTTAAGCAGCATCTTAAGAATCCCGGGCCTGTTTCTGTTTGCGAAAAATATGTCTGAGAAAAACGCGGAATCCAAACCACCTTCCCAAAGTATGATATCTAGCGCATCCTCTGAAATTGAACCAAGGTCAAGACCTATCTGCTTAAGTTTTTCCGTCATATCGTCTTTCTTGTAAAATAGATAAGAAATTCTATATTACCTTTTGCACCTGATATGGGTGAACATATTATGCCACGTGACAGTAGTCCAAGGCTTTCGGCAAACTCCCTGATACTATCAATCACCATCTCGTGTTTTTTGGGATCTCTCACCACTCCTCCTTTTCCGACCTCTCCCTTTCCGACCTCGAACTGGGGCTTGACCAGAGCTATAAGCTTACCTGTACTGGAAAGAAACTCAAGGATTTTTGGAAAAACAAGTTTAAGAGATATGAAGGAAACATCGATAACCACGATATCAACCGGCTCGCGCACCACGGCTTCTGACTCCAAGTACCGTATATTGGTTTTCTCAAGCAGCCTGACCCTGGGGTCTTGTCTAAGCGACCAGTCCAACTGGCCATATCCTACATCCACAGCAATCACACCGGCCGCACCGTGTTTAAGCAGACAGTCGGTGAATCCTCCTGTTGAAGAGCCGATATCCATCGCTGTCATACCTGTGGGATCGATCTTGAATGCGTCAAGAGCCGCGGCCAGCTTAATGCCTCCTCGGCTTACGTAAGGGTTATCTTGCTGAATTGTAATCGATGCCTTTGCGGGCACTGTTGCTCCGGCCTTCTCCACACGCCGGCCCTCAACAGCTACACGCCCGCTCATCACCAGAGCCTGGGCCTTATGACGGCTGCAAACAAGCCCGCGCTCCACCATTAAAAGGTCTATACGCACCTTTTTATTTGCAAAGGAGGACCGGGAAGATACAGGGCCGGTCGGAAGACCGGCCTTATCACCCGACGGTGATCTGTCTTTGTCCATCAGACTTCTTTAGAAATGCTTCGGCTGTTTCAGCTATTCCATCGGCATTTAGGCCAAGAAGGGCCATCAACGATGTTTGACGCCCCTGCTCGATAAAACGGTCCGGAATGCCTATTCTCTTTATTCGCAAATCATCGATATCACAATCTATAAGATACTCAGTAACAGCACTTCCAAACCCACCCTGCAGAGCATTTTCCTCAACCGTAAGCACTGTTTTAATTCTGCCGGCAAGAGATCCTATCAGGTCTTTGTCAAGGGGTTTTACAAACCTGGCATCCAAAACAGTAGCACTTATGCCTTTATGCTGTTTAAGCTTCTTTGCAGCCTCAAGCGCAGAACCTACCCTGCTTCCAATAGCTATTATCAGAATGTCATCACCCTCCTGCAGCACCTTGGCTGTGCCGACCGCAATAGAGGTTATTTCATCTTCCATTTCCACGCCCTTGGCCCGGCCACGTGGAAACCTTAAGGCAGAGGGACCTTTATGCTCCAGGGCCGTCTTAAGCATTCTGCACAGGTCGTTTTCGTCCTTAGGCGCCATTATCATAAGGTTTGGGATATGCCTTAAATAGCTCATGTCGAATACACCATGATGCGTCGGACCGTCCTCGCCTACAAGCCCGGCCCGGTCAAGCACAAAAACCACTGGGAGGTTCTGCAGACAGACATCGTGTACCACCTGATCGTAGCCTCTCTGCAGAAATGTAGAGTAGATGGCAACAACCGGCAGAAGTCCTTCAACCGCAAGGCCGGCGGCAAACGTAACAGCATGAGGCTCGGCAATGCCCACATCGTAAAACCTGCGCGGAAATGCATTGGCAAACTCGTAAAGACCTGTGCCTTCCGTCATGGCTGCGGTTATAGCCACCACCCTTTTATCATTGCGGGCCAGTTCGCACAATGCCTCGCCAAAAACACGGCTGTACGCAGGAGTTCCCTTTCTGCTGCTCGGCTCTCCTGTTTCCGTGTCAAACGGATCAACCCCGTGAAAAAGGCTGGGCTCCTTTTCCGCGGGCTCATACCCTTTACCCTTCTGGGTTATAACATGAATCAACGTGGGACGATCGAAGCCGCGCACCCTTTTAAACGTATGCACCAGGTCATCTATCCTGTGCCCATCCACAGGACCCACATATTCAAAGCCAAGTTCTTCAAACAGCATGCCCGGTGTAACCAGCCCCTTAACAGTGCCCTTGGCTCTATGGGCAATGCGGATCATCGACTCACCCACAGAAGGTATTCCTTCGAGCAGGTGCTTGGTTTCCTGCTTCAGCTTACTGTAAAGTGTGCCCGTCATCATACGCTTAAGATAGCTGGAAAGGGCGCCCACATTCGGAGATATCGACATATCGTTGTCATTAAGCACAACTATGAGCTTCTTTTTTATATGCCCTGCGTGATTCAACCCCTCGAACGCCAGACCGGCAGTCAAAGCGCCATCACCAATAACAGCAATCACATCACCCGGGGCATTAACCCGTCTCTTGCCTTCCATCATGCCCAAAGCAGCAGATATGGATGTTGAACTATGGCCTGTTCCAAAAGGGTCATGTATGCTTTCCGAACGTTTCGGAAAACCAGAGAGACCGCCTTCTTTTCGTATGGTATCGAAACGGTCCCGGCGGCCGGTAAGAAGTTTGTGGGCGTAAGCCTGATGCCCTACATCCCATATAATACTGTCTGTGGGAGACTCGAACACATGATGCAGCGCAATTGTGAGCTCGACCGAGCCCAGATTGGATGCAAGGTGTCCGCCGTTTAAGGATACCCTTTCTATTATCAGATCCCGCACCTCATCGGCGAGGCGACCGAGTTCATCCAGTGAAAGCGGTTTCAAGTCATCAGGATCGTTGATCTTCTCAATAATCGACATAATATATACCACATCTTAGCACGGGTGTATTGCAATACACCCGTGCTTTAGTTCTTTCTCTCCACGATATAGTCGGCGATGGTTCTAAGCCCCCAGGCTTGCTCGCCGAAAGAGTCCAGTGCGCCGACGGCTTCGGCTGCCAGCCGCTCTGCTTTCCGGCGGGCATTCTCAATGCCGTAGAGAGCCGGATAGGTTTTTTTGTCCCTGGTAACATCGGATGTGGATTTCCCCAGTTCCTCTTGGGTGCCGGTAACATCAAGTATATCGTCCGCCACCTGGAAAGCCAAACCAATTCGTGAGCCGTAAACCGCCATAGCGGAAACTTTGTCAGCGGCGGCACCGGCCAGGATTGCCCCTGAAACCACTGACGCACATATCAGGGCTGATGTCTTTCTCAGGTGTATATCTTCCAGTGCCTGCCGGTCAATACTCCTTCCTTCTGACAGGATATCAGCCACCTGCCCGCCCACCATGCCTGATGAGCCGGAGCTGCGTGCAATCTCTGAGATTATTTTACCTCTACGGTCCGGATCTATGTCTCTTAAAATTTTGTCGTCCGACAGAAGTTCGAACGCTTGTGTTAAAAGAGCATCCCCTGCAAGAATCGCCACAGCATCTCCGAAAACCTTGTGGTTTGTAGGGCTGCCACGGCGGAAATCGTCGTCATCCATGGCCGGCAGATCATCGTGTATAAGAGAGTACGTATGAATCATCTCTATTGCCGCACCCAGAACAACTGCGGCATCTTCGCAGGGTGTTTTTGTATGGCATGTTTCATAAGCGGCAATAGCCAGAATAGGCCTGAGACGCTTGCCTCCGGCAAATACGGAATATCTCATCGCTTCAAGCAGCCTGGAAGGCGCATCAATGGAAGAAAGGTATTTCTCGAGAAATGCGTCAACCCTGTTTTTCCGGCTCTTCAGGTATTGCTTGAAATCCATCACTTTCGTTTCTGCCGTCAAAGGGCACATACCGTACTCCTGCTTTGCTATCCTTTAATAACATCTCGACTTTACCCTCGGCCTCTTCCAGCTTGGCGGCAAGAAAGCGCGAAAGTTTCATGCCCTCCTCAAAGGCTTTAAGTGACCGGTCAAGAGACATGTCACCCCGTTCCATTTGTGCGACCACCTCTTCAAGGCGTTTCAGAGCATCCTCGAAGTCCATCGTGTATTATCTTTTTTTTAGGGCTTTGTAGTCAAGTAAACTTTCGTATTTTTTATGAAAAATCTCTTTAAAACAACCTTAATCTTTACTTTAAGGTAGCTTCTGTGTTAAAAATCAGCTATTTTTTATGGACTACTTCAGATACAAACAAGGTCAGCTCTATGCCGAGGATATAGAAATTTCCTCCATCGCGGAAAAAGTCGGGACACCTTTTTACGTATACAGTTACGCTACTGTTATGCGTCATATACATGCGGTTAAGGAAGCCTTATCAGGATATCCAAGCATTTTCTGTTTTGCTCTTAAAGCCAACTCCAACAGCGCTATTTTAAGAATACTTGCCAAAGAAGGCGTCGGCGCTGATATCGTCTCCGGAGGCGAGCTCTACAGGGCCAGGAAAGCCGGCATATCCGGCAGGAAAATCATCTACGCCGGTGTCGGCAAAACCGATACAGAAATTCGTGCCGCTATAAGGGCCGGCATTTTGATGTTCAACGTGGAAAGCAGCGATGAGCTGCGAACTATTGATCGCGTGGCCGGGCTGATGAACAGAAAAGCTCCGATTGCACTCCGGGTGAATCCGAATATCGACGCCGGAACACATCCGTATATCACCACCGGTATGAAAAAGTATAAATTCGGAATGCCGGTTGAAGAAGCCCTGGAGGGCTACAGGCTTGCACGCCGTTTGAAAAATGTCAAAATCATGGGCGTGCATAAGCATATAGGATCGCAACTAACCGAGTTGGCCCCGTTTCTGGAGTCGGCAAAAAAAATCGTGGCTTTTATAGATCAGCTGAAACACGAGGGCATTGATATTAAATACCTTGATGTCGGAGGAGGCCTCGGTATCCGTTACGGCGAAGAGATTCCGCCGCAACCCGCAGAATTGCTTGCCAATCTAATCTCTATAATACGCCCGACAGGATGCACGCTGATCACAGAGCCTGGACGCTCCATAATGGGAAACGCAGGTATACTGGTTACACGGGTACTGTATCTCAAACAAAATGAGCTAAAGAATTTTGTGATCGTGGATGCCGGGATGAACGACCTTATACGCCCCAGCCTTTACGAAGCGTTTCATAAAATCGAGCCGGTTGTTAAAAGGAGGCGTACCAAAATTAGTGCAGATATCGTTGGCCCTATATGTGAATCAGGAGACTTTCTTGCCAAGGACCGTCTGCTAACCAGGGTAAAACAGGGTGAGCTTCTGGCTGTTCGCTCGGCAGGCGCTTACGGTTTTACCATGTCATCCAACTACAACTCGCGTCCCCGTGTGGCAGAGGTTTTGGTAAAAGGCAACAAGTTTTATACCATCAGAAAACGTGAATCGTACGCTGACCTAATCAGACATGACAGTATACCAGCCTTCCTGAAAACAGCCGGTGACAGGTAGTATCCCACAAGTTAAAATATCGTACAAAATATCGTGAAGATTCATTTTACAAAAATGCATGGCGCAGGCAATGATTTCATTGTTATCGACTGCAGAAGAGATGCGCAGGCATACAAATTTTTTAACACGCCCAGCAGTGCCGGTGATACAGCACGCAGGCTCTGCCGACGGAGGTTTGGAGTAGGGGCCGATCAACTGCTTCTTTTACTGGACTCGGCTCAGGCTGATTTCAAGATGAACATATATAACGCCGACGGCAGCGAAGTAGAGATGTGCGGAAACGGAATCAGGTGTTTTGCAAACTATATATGGAACCGTGGTATTTCGAGTAATGAAATTTTAAATATCGAGACAACTGCCGGAATCATCCGCCCTAAACGTAACGGAAAGCTCGTGGAAGTGGATATGGGAAAACCGGTGCTTGATGGTAAAAACATACCGGTAAATATTGACGGCAGGGTGATAGACTTTCCGGTAATAATAGAAGGAAAAGAGATCAAAGTTACTTGTGTTTCCATGGGCAATCCACATGCTGTTGTTTTTGTGGATGATGTCGAAGAATTCCCGGTCGAGCGTATTGGTTCCACCTTGGAGACCAACCCGCTATTTCCAAACCGAACGAACGTTGAGTTTATAGAGGTTGTTTCTGAGAGAGAACTGAAAATGAGGGTATGGGAAAGAGGGGCCGGCGAAACTCTAGCCTGTGGTACCGGGGCATGTGCATCTGCAGTTGCGGCCTCTTTAAAAGGAGTGACGGGCAGGGATATTACTGTACATCTCAAGGGAGGAGATCTTACGATCCGATGGAATAAAGATGATCGGGTTTTTATGACCGGACCTGCGGTAGAGGTTTTTGAGGGAATTATCGAGACCGCAGAACTCAAAATAAAAGTATAATTAATATTATTATAGATTTAGTTACGCCCAGATTGATAGATGCAAAGATATCTGCTAAGATTTTGAGCCTACCTGGTTCCATATTGGGCTGATCAATATTAACAGCAGATCAAGCAAGCAGGTTGCCCGGCCTGGATTATAATAAAAAACAAAGAGGTGATATCTATGTTTGAAGGTTCCATAGTTGCTATTGTTACACCGTTTAAGAAAGACAAAGTCGATGAATCAGCCTTTAAAAAGCTGATAGAGTGGCATATAAAGGAAGGAACAAACGCTATCGTACCCTGTGGTACAACCGGAGAATCCGCCACCCTGGATTACGAGGAACACCATAGAGTAATTGAGCTTACAGTAAAAACAGTAAAAGGCAGGTTGCCTGTTATCGCCGGAACAGGAGCAAACTCGACCGATGAAGCGATAATGATCACAAAACGAGCTATGGATGTAGGTGCAGACGGTGCTCTTCTTGTTTCTCCTTATTACAACAAGCCCTCTCAGGAAGGTATTTATCAGCACTACAAGGCGATTGCAGAATCGGTTAAAGGGTTTCCACTGGTCCTTTATAACGTGCCCGGCCGAACAGCGTCGAATATATCACCCACTACTGTGGCAAGGCTCGCCCGTATAAAAAATATTGTTGCGATAAAAGAAGCTACCGGAGATATGCGGCAGACCAGTGACCTTGTACGCCTCTGCTCGAAGTCAAAAAAGTTTAATATTATTTCCGGTGATGATTTTACAACCTTTTCCATGTGCATGCTTGGGGGTAAAGGCGTTATATCTGTTGTGGCAAACGTAATGCCAGGAGCTGTCAGCAGGATGATGGCTGCAATAAAGTCCGGAGATATTGACGAGGCCCGCAAAATACACTTTATGTTAGAGGAACTAAACGGTGCAATGTTTATAGACAGCAACCCGGTTCCGGTAAAAACAGCGCTGGCCATGATGGGAATGATAAAGGAAGAATTCCGTCTTCCTCTATGCCGTATGACTAAAGAGAACAAGGCAAAACTTAAAAATGTACTCAAAAAATACGGCCTGATCCGGTAGCTGGAGCCGGCTATAAAATAAAATAAAATTAAATCTGCACCTGTATAATTTGCGGAGAAACCTTTCTTCTATTTAAGGAATTAGTCAAAATAGTTAGAAGCACAACAACTACACAGGTAGGGACGTGTTTTAATGCGTCCCTGCAGTTCCATACCCCCTCTTTCTTAACTTTTTACTTGTGTTTAAAAGAAACTAAAAAACTGAAATAGCCTGAAAATATTTTTAAATTCATCACCGGAAACCCGGAAAAAATGTCCAGACAAAAGCGCAAAAAGAAGACAGGAAAATCCAGGGGTGGATTATGGCTTAAACGTACCAAAAGAATCCTGTTTTGGATTTCTGCCGTAGTGGTTATCATTGCCGGCCTTTACACAGGTTTTCTGGCAGCCGATATATACGACAACTTGGAAAAGCTCAGCCAAAGACCCGTATCACGTTTTTACGCGGCTCCACTTAAGCTCGAAAAAGGCAGTAATATAAGCCGTGAGAGCCTAGCTGAATACCTGCATCTACTTGGATACTCAGAGCAGAACTCGGTCGAGCAGCCGGGCCGGTTTAACCTTTACGGAAATGAGTGG
>Ga0256830_1000373_pt1 | contig 37371 bp, 31 predicted proteins | sample 128326metaG_FD_190537 | JGI IMG/M metagenome (GOLD analysis project Ga0256830, IMG submission 190537) | Hydrothermal vent microbial communities from Lau Basin, Pacific Ocean - 128-326 | ecosystem: Environmental > Aquatic > Marine > Hydrothermal vents | place: Pacific Ocean: Lau Basin | collected...
GCGGCCCCACCTCGAAGAGTTGGACCGCATCTGCGAGACCTTCGTCCTGGCCTATCCGAACGCCGGCCTCCCCGACGAGCTCGGGAACTACGTGCTCGGGCCGGAGGCCATGGCGGAGCACGTCGGCGAATGGGCGCGCGCGGGATTGGTGAACCTGGTCGGCGGTTGCTGCGGGACCACCCCGGAACACGTCCGCGCCTTGGCCGAGGCGGTGGCGGGGGTCGCCCCGCGTCGTCCCAAGGGACGCCCTCCACGGCCCCGCTTCGCCGGGCTGGAGGAACTCGAGGTCCGGCCGGACTCCAACCTCATCGACATCGGCGAGCGCTGCAACGTGACCGGGTCACGGCGCTTTGCGCGGCTGATTCGCGAGGAGCGCTACGAGGAGGCGTTGGCGGTGGCCCGAGACCAGGCCGAGAACGGCGCCCAGGCGCTCGACGTGTGCATGGACGAGGGCATGTTGGACGGCCCGGCGGCGATGCGGCGCTTCCTGCGCCTGGTCGCCTCCGATCCCGAGGTGGCGCGGCTGCCGGTCATGGTCGACTCCAGCCGCTTCGAGACCATCGTCGCCGGGCTGGAGCAGCTGCAGGGCCGTTCCATCGTCAACTCGCTGTCGCTCAAGGAAGGCGAGGAGGAGTTCCGCGCGCGGGCCCGCGAGGCGCTGCGGTTCGGCGCCGCGGTCGTGGTCATGGCCTTCGACGAGGAGGGGCAGGCCGTGGACGTGGAGCGCCGCATCGCCATCGTCGAGCGGGCCCACCGCATCCTGCGGGAGGTCGGTTTCGCCGACGAAGACCTGATCTTCGATCTGAACGTGCTCGCCGTCGGCACCGGGATCGCCGAGCACGACCGTTATGCACGCGACTTCCTCGAAGCCCTCGCCGTCCTGAAGCAGCGCTTTCCCTCCTGCAGCTTCAGCGGCGGCATCAGCAATCTGTCCTTCGCCTTCCGCGGCGCCGAGCGCATCCGGCGTGCGCTGCACAGCGTGTTCCTGTACCACGCGGTGCGGGCCGGCCTGACGATGGGCATCGTCCATGCCGGGCAGCTGGACCTCTACGAGGACCTGCCGGCCGAGTTGCGGGAGAAGTGCGAGGACCTGATCCTGGCGCGGCGGCCCGAGGCGGCGGCGGAGCTGCTCGAGCTCGCCGAACGCGAGCGCCGTGAGGGCGCCGGCGAGGCTCCGGCCCCGGAGGAAGCCGAATGGCGGCGGCTCGACGTGGACGCGCGCTTGGAGCACGCCTTGGTCCACGGACAGGATGCCTTCCTCGAGCAGGACCTCCCCGAGGCACTGGCCCGGCACGGCGCCGCCCTCGCCGTCATCGAGGGGCCGCTGATGGTCGGAATGGATCGAGTCGGCGAGTTGTTCGGCAGCGGCCGCATGTTCCTACCCCAGGTCGTCAAGTCGGCTCGGGTGATGAAGAAGGCCGTCGCCTGGCTCGAGCCGCACCTCGCCGCGGTGGGGGACGAGGCGCCCGCGGCCCGCGGCAAGGTACTCCTGGCCACCGTCAAGGGAGACGTCCACGACATCGGCAAGAACATCGTCGGCGTCATCCTCGGCTGCAACGGCTACGAAGTCATCGACCTCGGGGTGATGGTGCCGGCGAACCGCATCCTGGAGGTCGCATGCGACGAAGGCGTCGACGTGGTCGGCCTGTCGGGGCTCATCACGCCGTCGCTCGACGAGATGGTCCACGTCGCCGCCGAGATGGAACGGCTCGGCATGGACCTGCCGCTGCTCATCGGCGGCGCCACCACCAGTCCGGTCCACACCGCGGTGAAGATCGCGCCACGGCGCTCGGGCCCCGTGCTCCACGTCCCCGACGCGTCCCGGGCGGTGGGGGTGGTCGGCGACCTGCTCGACCCCCGCCGCCGCGCCGCCCTGCTGGCGGCGGCCGCCGCCCGTCAGGAGGAGCTGCGGCAGCGGCGGACCGCTCGCGAAGCCGGGCGCGAACTGCTGTCGCTGGCCGAAGCCCGCTCTCGGGCCCCCCGACTCTCGTTCGACGACGACGCCAGGCCGACGCCGCGCTACCTCGGCGTGCGCCGTGAGGCCTGGAGCGTGGCCGACCTGCGTCCGTTCGTGGACTGGACCCCGTTCTTCGCCGCCTGGGAGCTGAAGGGCCGCTATCCGGAACTCCTCGACGACCCGTCGGTGGGGGAGCAGGCCCGTTCGTTGCTCGCCGATGCCGAGGACCTGCTCGATGCGTGGGAGCGCTCGGGTCGAATCCAGCCGCGGTCGGTCCACGGTTTCTTCCGCGCCGCCGCGCGCGGCGACGACGTGGTGGTCCGGGATGCCGACGACCGCGTGCTCGCGGTGCTGCCGATGTTGCGCCAGCAGCGCGCCGGGCGTGGTGACGCGGTCAACCGTTCCCTCGCGGACTTCGTCGCTCCCGAGGAGTCCGGGCTCACGGACCACCTCGGCGCCTTCGTGGTGACCGCCGGCTCCGAGGTGGACGCCGAGGCCGCCCGCTTCCGCGACGCCGGCGACGACTACCGCGCCATCCTGGCCCAGGCGCTCGGCGACCGCCTGGCCGAGGCGCTGGCCGAGGCCCTCCACCTGCGCATCCGTCGTGAGGACTGGGGCTATGCCCCCGACGAGGACGCCGACCCGGCGCGGCTCCTGCGCGAGGAGTTTCGGGGCATCCGTCCCGCTCCGGGCTATCCGGCCTGCCCCAACCACGACCTCAAGGAGGACCTGTTCCGCCTGCTCGATGCCGAGGTCCGCATCGGGGTCGGCCTCGGCGATTCCTGGGCCATGTCCCCGCCCGCGACCGTCGCCGGTTTCTGGCTCGCCCACCCCGAGGCCCGCTACTTCGGCATCGGCCGCATCGGAGAGGACCAACTCGCGGACTGGGCGGTGCGACGGGGGGTGTCGCTGGAGGAGGCGCGGCGGCGCCTCGGACCCCAGCTCGGATGAGGGAAACCGGCGGCACGGAGTACGCCGGCCGGAGCTGGTCGGCTAAGCTGGTCCCGGCACGCCTCCCGGGGCGGTTCCCCCGATGACCCTCTCCGCCTTCCTCCTCGCTTCCCCCTTCCTCCTCGCACCCCAGACCGGTCCGCGCCACGACGTCCTGACCGCGGCCGAACTCGCGGCCCGGAGCGGGATCGGACGCCTCGAGGCCGACGGTTCCTGGAGTCTCGCTCCGGGCGAGCGGGCGGTCCTGGCCGTCACCGCGCCGCAGCCCTTCCGCTCGTTCGGCGCCTTCTGGCGCGGCGGGTTCGCAGCGGCGACCACGCGTCTGGTCCGCAACGACGGCTCGACTTCGCCCGTCTCGCCCCTGGTCCGCAACGACGACCTCACCGCCGGCGCTCGCGGGCCCGGGGCCGCAGCGCCGACCGGCGCGATCGTCGGCGCCCTCCACCACGGCTACGGCGGTGATTCCCACGCGGTCGTCCTGACGGTCACCGGGCCGGCGCGCCTCCGCGACCTCGCCCTGGTGTGGGTGCCCGGGGCCGGGGAGGGCGCGCGGCGCCCGGCGCCGCCGCCGTTTCCGGGCGCGGCGGGCTACCCCAAGCCCTTCGTGTACGACCGCGGCTCCTGGGGGGCCGACCCGCCGCAGTGCGGTTACTCGTACTGGAGCGTGGACCACGTCGCCATCCACCACACCGCGAGCGCCAGCGAATACTGGAGCACGAGCTGGTCCGAGTGCGCGGCGAACGTGAAGGCCACGCAGTCCTACCACATGTACGTGAACGGCTGGTGCGACATCGGCTACCACTACCTCGTCTGCGTCCACGGTGACCTCTTCGAGGGCCGCGGCGGCGGCGACGACGTGGTCGGCGCCCACGACGCCTACAACCTCGGGTCCATGGCGATCTCGTGCATGGGCTACTTCCACCCGCCCTACTCGCAGACCCTGACGCCGGCGATGGAGGACGCCATCGCCGAGCTCGGCGCCTGGAAGTGCGACCAGAAGGGCATCGATCCCCTGGGGGCCTCGTGGTACGACGGCTACGGCGGGGTGGTCGCGAACGTCTACGGCCATCGCGACGTACGTTCCACTTCCTGCCCGGGCGACCAGGCCTACGCCCGGCTCGACGCCATCCGCCAGGCCATTGCAGCGCGGCTGAACGGAGGCGGCGGCCAGGTCGTGCTCGATACCGACCAGCTCCACCTGCTCGGCGCCTGGAGCCTGGGCTCGTCGTCGTCCGACAAGTACGGGCCGGACTATCGCTGGACCAGCACCGGCACCGGTTCGCGGCTGGTGGCGTGGTGGGAGCCCGACGTCCCATCCGCCGGCTGGTACGACGTCTACCTGTGGTGGCCGCAGGGCTGGAACCGCAACCCCCAGACCCTGGTCGGCGCTCGAACGCCGTCCGGCTTGACGACGACCACCGTGGACCAGCAGCACGACGGCGGCCGTTGGAACCTGATCGGAACCTGGTGGCTGCCCCAGGGGCGTCTCTCCAAGGTCGGCGTGGCCAACGACGGCCCCGCGGGATGGGTCGTGGTGGCCGACGCGCTCCGACTCGTGAAGCGCTGACCGCGGGTCAGTCCGCGAGCGCTGCCAGAGCGGCGGCGAGTTCCTTCGGGTCCGGACGCAGGACGGTCTCGGTCGGGCCTCGGGACGGGTCCCATGCGACGACGCCGAGGGCGACCGTCCGTCTCGCGCCGTCTCCGCTGCGGAGGCGGAGCTCGGCTCGCCACTCGCCGCCGAACGGAAGGCGGAAGACGGCTCGATGGCGGTCGTCCAGCTTCCGGATCGGATGCCGGTCGCGTTGCGCCAGGACGACTTCGCCGACCACCCCGGGGGGCAGCGCATCGCATCCCTCCACCGTGACGCCCAGGACGGGCGCCGGCGCCAGCGCGACTTCCGTGGTGGGCGGGGTCAGGGTGACCACCCGGTCCAGGCGGCCGGATGCGGAGACCCGACCTTGGACCCGCTCGCCGGTGGGTAGCCAGAGTCGGTAGGGGCGCCGGGCGTCGAACGAAGCGGCGCGCGCGAAGGCGGACGCCTCGAAGTCCGGGGGGACGCGCAACTGGGCGCGCCGGATCACCCCGCCCTCCGCGCCGCGCACGACGAGGTCGCACCAGGTGAAGCGGCCGCGGAGGTCCCAGGGGTCGAGGCGCGGGTCGTCCGCGCCGCCGACCTCGATGCCCTCCAGACGGGCCAGGGCGAGCGCGGGCAGGTCCTCGTGGAACAACTGGGCGGCGGCCAGGCCGGGAACCAGTCCGTCGAGCACGAAGCGACCGTCGTCGTCCACCCCGTACGCGAGCCGCTGCTCCGACCCGTCGGGCCGGGTCAGGGTCGACTCGATGCCGAGTCGGGCCCACGGCGGATGGTCCGCGTCCAGCAGCAGACGTCCGGACAGCGCGGCATGGCGCCAGGCGGTGAGACGCAGCGTCTCCCCCGGGACGAAGGACGTCTCGGGGGCCCAGGCGTGGGGCGAGGTGACGACGAGGAAGTGCTCTTCCGTCCAGGGGGCCGGATGGGAGCGAAGTTCGAACCGTCCGTCGGCGTCGGTGCGCAGGCCGCGGCCCACCGTCATCCGCCAGGCCTCCTCGTCGCCGTAGCGAGCCGGCGCCGTCACCTCGAGCAGGAGGTCGGGGAAGGGTCGGCCTTGCGGGTCGAGGACGACCCCCGCGACCAGGAGCGGGATCGGCTCCAGCCGCAGGTCGCCGAGGTCGGCGGGCCGGCCGGGAACGAGCGGGGGGAGAGTGGCGCCGGCGCCGATCGCCGGATCGCCGCGCAGGCGAACGTCCAGCCACGCCGGCGGGCCCTGGGCGGGGTCCGTCACCGGCGTGAGGGTGAGTGCGAACCGCCCGGTCTCGTCGGTGGCCACCACCACGCCGCTCTCCGCGAAGGCCCAATCGGGAAGCGCCTCGACGAAGAGTTCGGTCGCGGCGAGCGGACGGCCGCCGCCGTCCACGGCGCGGCCGGTGACGATCGGGTCGGCGCTGGGGCGGCGCAGCGCCACCGTCCGCGTGGCGCCTGGACGCTCGGGGCCGTCCGTGGCGACGGGGTCGGCGAAGGGGACGACGTCTGCGACGAAGGCCTCGACGACCAGCGATTCACCGAGGGGAACCACCGGAAAGAGAGCGGTTCCGTCCGCGCTCCGCTCCCGCGGTCGTCGCCACCGCGGCGGCGGCCGCTCGCCCGCCTTCGGCCGGGGGTAGGCCGTCACCGTCACCGGTCCGGGGTAGGGTTCGCCCGCCTGGGTGAGCAGGCGCACCTCGAGCGCACCGTGCGCCGGGAGGCGCAGGACGATCGGCTCGTCCGGCAGCTCCCCCCAGGCGAGGTCGGTCCGAGGCGGTTCGCGCAGCGGCGCCGCCACCACGAAGGCCACCCGCCGGTCCGATCCGGCGTCCGGCAGGAAGACCTCCAGGTTCGGGAACACGGCGAGTCCCGAGCGCGGGTCGGTGCGCACGGTCCACCGCGGACGCGTGCGGCCTTCGTCGCCGATCTCGGCGAAGACCACGGGCACGCCGCCCGCCGGCGCGCCGTCTTCCTCCTCGACCCGAACCACGACGGTGCGGGCCGGCGGAAGCAGCAGGACCACCTCGCCCTCGGGGGTCGGCTCCGGTTCGAGCACCATCACGAAGCGCCCGCCGTGGCGCGCCGCCAGCGCCCACAGCAGTCCCGTCTCGGGGCGCGGCACCGCCGCCCGGCCCTCCCCATCGGTACGCCGTCGTGAGCGAGCCAGCGCCGCGTAGGTGTCGGGAAGGTTCGCCCCCTCGGCCAGGCTCTCCTGGACGCGGTCCAGGTCGTCCGCTTCCAGGACGAGTTCGAGGACCTCCGCGCCGGCCACGCCACGGTCGGGTGCTTCGGTGACGGCGACGCGCACGGTGACCTCGCTTCCCTTTCGTGGAGGAGGCCAGGATCGAGTCTCGCCCTGCTCCGTCTCCTCGCTCGTCCTCGGGAACTCGCGGAGGGGCTCCGGAACGCCGTCGGAGGCCGTCACCTCGTTGCCGGCGGCACCGGCCCGACGGGCGGCGCCGTCTCCCCTCGTCGGGCCGCCGTCGGAGCCCGAGCGGTGGGAATCGCGCCACAGCAGGGAGAGCGCGAGCGCGAGCAGGACCAATCCGGCCCCGACCCAGGTTCGGGGGTTGCTCACGCTTCCATCCTAGTCCACGCTGGCAGGAGCGGGGCCGGGGGGCTCGCCTCGGAAGCCGCCGCTCCTGATTGCTACCTTGGAGGCCTCGGCTGCGTGCCCCACCAGGGAGACGGCCCCTTCCCATGACTCCAGGCGTCGAGGACACCGACTTCCTGCTCCTCTACCGGGAGCTGCGCGGGCTCGCGGAGGGCTACCTCCGACGGGAGCGGCCGGACCACACCCTCCAGGCGACGGCGCTGGTCCACGAGACTTGGGAGCGCCTCGAGCGCTCGGGGAGCGGAGGCTTCCAGGACCGCCACCACTTCCTGGCCACCGCAGCGCGGGTGATGCGCCGCATCCTGGTGGACTACGCGCGCAGCCGCCGCGCCGCCAAGCGCGGCGGCGGCCGCGCCCGGGTCCGGGTGGACGTCCACGACCTCGCCGCCAGTCAGGGCACCGACCCCGACGCCTACTTGGTCGCCCTCGACGAGGCGTTGGTCCGCCTCGACCGGGTGGACCATCGGGCGGCCCGTCTGGTCGAACTCCGCTTCTTCGCCGGACTCTCCATGGAGGAGGCCGCCGGCGTCCTCGACGTCAGCCCGGCGACGGCTCACCGTGACTGGGCCTTCGCCCGCACCTGGTTGCACCGCGAGATCACGCGGCACGGAGAGTCGTGAGCGAGCCGCGCGAGGTCCTCGACTGGGAGCGCGTCAAGGCGCTGTTCCTCGAGTTGCGCGAGCTCGCGCCGGAGACCGCGGCGACGCGGCTCGACGAGCTCGCCGCCGAGTCGTCCGAGCTCGCCGACGAGGTCCGCTCGCTGCTCCAGGCCGACGGTGCGCTTCCGGGGTTCCTCCACGGCACCGCCGAGGAGGCGCTCGGCGCCTTCCTGCGGCCCGACCCCGACCTGTTGCACCCCGGTCAGGAAGTCGGGCGCTACGTCTTGGAGTGCCGCATCGGCACCGGCGGCATGGGGTCGGTGTGGAAGGCGCACCTGCGTGACGACCCGGAGCGGGTGTTCGCCCTCAAGTTCATCCGCCGCGGCCTGGACACGGCCATCATGCTGCGTCGCTTCGCCCAGGAACAGCGCACGCTCGCCCTCCTGAACCATCCCAACGTCGCCGCTCTGGTGGATGCCGGGGTCACCGCCGACGACCGCCCGTATCTGGTCATGGAGTACATCGAAGGGGCGTCGCTGGTCGAATGGTGCGACGAGCGCCGCCTCGGGGTGCGCGATCGGCTGCGTCTGTTCGTCCAGGTCTGCGAAGCGGTCCATTTCATGCACCGCTCGCTGGTGGTCCACCGTGACCTCAAGCCGAGCAACGTCCTGGTCACCCGAGACGGCGTCCCCAAGCTGCTCGACTTCGGGGTCGCCAAGATGTTCTCGGCGGAAGGGGGAGCCACCGCTCCGACCGAGTTGGGCCCCGGGCTCCTCACCCCGCGCTACGCCAGCCCCGAGCAGCTGCGCGGCCTGCCGGTGTCCACGAGTTCGGACGTCTATTCGCTCGGGGTGGTGTTGTTCGAGCTCCTCACCGGCCGCCGACCCTTTCCCCGGCGCGAGGGATCGTTCGAGGAGGCCCGCCAGGGCGCGCTCGACCCGCCCCCGCGGCCGAGCCAGGTCGTGACCGAAGCCGCGGCCGAGCTGCGCGGCACCAAGCGCGACCTCCTCCGGCGCCAGCTGCGGGGCGACCTCGACACCATCGTCCAGACCGCATTGCGCATCGAGCCCGAGCGGCGCTACGCCTCGGCCGGCCACTTCGCCGAGGACCTGGAGCGCCACCTCCAGGGCCAGCCGGTGGTGGCCCGCGGGGATTCGCTGGGATACCTCACGGCGAAGTGGGCGCGGCGCAACGCCCATCTCGTCGTCGCCGCCCTCCTGGTCCTGCTGACCGTTGCCGGCGCCTTCGTCGGCATCGCCCGGCAGGCCCGTATCGCCCGCGAGGAGGCCGACTTCGCCCGCCGGCAGAGCGACAGCCTCAATCAGGTGGTGGACCTCCTGGTCGGGCTGTTCGAGAGCTCCGACCCGGGGGCGGGCAATCCGCAGGACCTCCGCGCGCGCGACCTGGTCGAGCACGGCGCCGAGCTCCTCCGGGGTGACCTCGGCGGAAACGAGGCCGTACGCGCCACGTTGCTGAATGCGCTCGGCCGCGTGTTCCTGAACCTGGGGCTGCCCGACCGCGCCGAGAGGCTGTTGCGTGACAGCCTCGAGCTGCGACGCCGGACCTATGACGAACCCCATCCTCAGATCGCCGAGGCCCTGGAGCCCTGGGGCGAGTTGCTCCGGGCACGGGGGCGGCTGGCCGAGGCCGAGGAGGTGCTACGCGACGCCCTGCGGCAGTGGGAAGCCACTTGGGGGCTCGACCATCTCCAGGCGTCCCGGGCCGAGAACGCCCTGGGCCTGGTCCTGATGGAGGAGGGCGAGCTGGGTGAGGCCGAACAATGGTTCCAGCGCGCCCTCGAGGTTCGGCGCCGCGAGCTCGGGCCCGATCACCCCTCCACCCTGGTGGTCCAAGGCAACCTCGCCAGTCTGCTCTATCAGAGGCGTCGTTGGGCCGAGGCCGAGGCCGCCCTGCGGTCGGTGCTCGCGGCGCAGCGGGCGGTGGCCGACGGGGGAGACGACCTCCACACCGCCAACACCCTCAACAACCTCGGTCTGGTCTTGATGGAGCAGGGGCGTCTCGCCGAGGCCGAGGAGTCGTTCCGCAAGGCCCTCGACGTCCGTCAGAGGCTGCTGGAGCGGGGGCACCCCGACCTCGCCGCGACCCGCAACAACCTGGCGGTGGCGCGGTACCGGGCCGGCGACTACTCCGGCGCGGCCACGGCTTTCCACGAGGCTGCCGCGGCGACCGCCGAGCGGCTCGGCGACGACCACCTGGCGACGCTCTTGCTCCAGCTGAACGAAGCCCGCAGCCTGCTCCGGCTGGGCCGGACCTGGGAGGCCCGCAGTCTGCTGGCCCAGGCCTGGGAGCGGGCCCGACGCAGCGTTCCCGAGGGCAACGCGGTCCGCGTGGACCTGCTCCAGGCGCTCGGGCTGGCCTACCTCGCCGAGGAACGCCCCCGCTCCGCGGAGAGCGTGTTCGAGCGAGCCGTGCGCGAGTACGAGGCGCAGGACGATGCCGACCCGGTGCGCCTGGCGCGGCTCCTCCTGGACCTGGGGCAGGCCCGCGTGGACCTCGGCGACGCCGGGGGAGCCGAGACGGCCTTCCGCGGGGCGCGGGAGCAGCTCGTGGGAGCCGAGGTCGAGGTCGCCGACGAACTCGGGGCCCGGGTCGCGGACGGCCTGGCCCAGGTGGAGCAGCTGCGGGCGGCGGGACGGAGCGTCGGCGGTTAGGGGCCGCAGCGGGGGGTCGGTCGCCCGGGAGGCCGGGAGCGGGCGCTCACCGGCCGCCCCGGGGCCGAAAAGGAAGACGGAAGGAAGTCCGTGGGGTTGGAGGGGCTCCTCCTCCGTCCTGTCATGCGGATTCCGGGTGCCGGGACTCTCACGAATCCCGGAAAACTTTCGCGGTCGCGGTCGGACTATTCGGGCAGCGTGCCGAGCCGCAGTCGCGGCGTTCCGACCTCACTCCAACCCTCGCCCTCGACGACCTCGAGGATCCGGTCCATGGGGAGGCCTTCCAGGACCTCGGGGGGGCCTTCCACCGGCCAGTCGAGCTCGACCCGGAGCAGGCGCTCCGCTCGGCCCAGGCCGAGTTCCACCTGGAGCGAGTTGCCGCCGAAGGAGGCTCCAGTGCCGGCGATGGCGTGGATCTCGCGCTCGCGGCCGTCCTCGAGGACCACGGCCTTCACCCGGGTGCCGACGCCGAAGGAGTTGGACCTCCGGCCGCGCAGGCGCAGGGTCAGCCAGTGGTGGCGGGGGTCGCCCTCGTTGCGGAACAGGGCGTTGTAGTAGCGACCGTCGAGGTACCAGCCACCGAGCTGGGCGTAGAGGTCCACGTCGCCGTCGTTGTCGACGTCGCCGAAGGCCACGCCGTGCCCCTTCTGGAAGTGGCCCAGGCCGCTGGCCACGGTGGCGTCGCCGAAGCGTTTCCCGTCCACGTTCCTGAACAGCACGTTCGGGACGATGACCTCGAACGAGGGGGCGCCGGTGCCGAGGTAGATGTCTTGGAAACCGTCGTTGTCCACGTCGGCGTAGTTGGCGCCCATCACCGGCAGGGTGCGGAGGAGGCCGTACTCCGCGGTGACCTCACGGAACCCGCCCCGGCCGTCGTTGAGCCAGAAGCGGCAGACCTCCTCGGTGGGCTCCAGGCCGAAGTAGCTCCGCGCCGTGCCCTCGACGCTGCCGCCGACTCCGCCGAGGGGATAAGGGGCGCAGAACAGGTCGAGCCAGCCGTCGCCGTCCACGTCGAAGAACCAGCTCTGGAAGCTGCGCTGCTTGCGCGGGTTGTCGGTCTGGAGGTCCACGCCGAGCTCCGGGGCGACGTCCTCGAAGGTACCGTCGCCGCGGTTGCGGTAGAGCCGGTTCGGTTGCCCGAAGTTGGAGACGTAGAGGTCGAAGTCGCCGTCGTTGTCGTAGTCGCCCCAGCAGACGCCGCGGCTGAATCGGTCGTTGGTGACCCCGGCCTCCTTGGCCACGTCCACGAAGGTGCCGTCACCCTGGTTCTGGAACAGTTGCGACGGAGCGAACCGACCGCGGCTCAAGCGTTCGTTGCCCACGTAGAGGTCGAGGTCGCCGTCCTGGTCGTAGTCGCACCACGCGGCGGCGAGGCAGGGCCAGGCGGGGTCGGCCAGGCCGGCTGCCTCGGTGACGTCCTCGAAGGTGCCGTCGCCGCGGTTGCGGAGCAGGACGTTGGGGATGCGCCCATCCTCGGCCATCCAGGCGCCGCGGGCCACGAACACGTCCACCCAGCCGTCGCCGTCGTAGTCGCCCTGGACGATGCTCAACGAGCCGGTCACCTGGTCGACCCCGCTGCGGTGCGACCAGTCGCTGAAGGTGCCGTCGCCGTCGTTGTGGTAGTACACCATCGGCACCTCCTGGTGGAGGCAGCTCGCCATCAGGTCGAGGAAGCCGTCGTTGTCGAAGTCCTCCACGATGGCGCCGCCGGAGATGCTCAAGTGGTCCACGCCGAGTTCCTGGCCCACGTTGACGAAGACCGGCGCCCGCTCGACCGGTTTCCAGGCCGACTCGGGCAGGAGCCAGCGTTCGGGCACCCCCTCGGGGAACGTCCCGGCCACCATGTGGGCGACGTTCAGCAGCCATGCCGCTCCGACCTGGCCCGGGTCGAGGTCGAGGATCCGCGACAGGAAGTCCTGTGCCGTGCGGGCGTCGATCGGGTTGGCCCAGATGCCGGTGCCCCGCAGCGGGTAGATGCAGCTCAGGGGGTTGTACTGGTCGATGCAGAACTCGGCCTCGCCCCGGCGCAGGTTGGCGACCGCGAGCCAGCGCCAGGTCGAGGTCAGGTACTTCTGGTAGAGCTCCTCGGGCACCTCGTCCCGATGGGCTTGGAGGTTGTCGAGCGCCGCCTGGAACTGGGACAGCGCCTTGCGGTACTCGCCGATCCGCAGGAAGTAGTCGCCGAGCCGGAGGTGGACGAAGTAGGCTTGGCGCGCCACCGAGGGCCTCCCTTCCAGGCGCTCGGCGAAGGCCTCGGCCCAGGCCAGGTACTCGGGTGGCGCGGTGTACTGTGGTGACCCGTTGCGCCAGAAGGCGAGGCGCCGGATGGACGACAGCCCGACCTCGGCCTCGGCGCGCGGCCAGGACCAGGCCGAGGCGACCACTGCGAGGGCGACGGCCAGGAGACCGAAGCGGCGCGAGCGCAGCCGCGGCGCCAGCGTCGTCAGGATCGCGGCGATCCCGAGGACGACCAGCCCGGATTGGGCGGCGACGAAGACGGCGGCGGGCCCGACGTCGAAGGGGATCTCGCGGGAGAGGCCGATGCGTTCGGCCAGGGCCTCGAAGGGGAGGAGGCCGACGGCGACGAGGAGGAAGCCGAGGCCGCCCAGGGCGAGGGGGCGCAACATGGGGCGGCTATTCTAGCCGCGGCCCCGACCGCCCTCCCCCGATGGACCCCGTCGCCCGCCACCTCCGCACCTCGGTCTTCCTCCTGGGCCTCATCGCGACGGTCCTGTTCGGTTGGGTGCTCCACGTCGGCGCGGGCATCCTGCAGCCCCTCGTCATCGCCCTGCTGTTGGCCAACACCCTGGCGCCGGTGGTGCGCACCCTGTCGCGGTGGCACGTGCCGCCGGCATTGACCGTGGTCGCCTTGGTGGTGCTCCTCTTCATCGGGCTGGCTCAGGCCGGTCTCCTCCTCCAGGCCAACGTGGCGCAGTTCCTCGGCGCCGCGCCCTCGGAGGCGCACTCGATCGATCCCTTGAGCCCGGAGCAGGTCGAGCGTTCCAGCGAGTTCGGATGGAGCGCCATCGTCGAGAACGTCCGCCAGCGGCTCGAAGCCTCGTCCACCCCCAAGCCGGTGGTCGGGATGATCACCGACTCGCTCGAGGGCGTGGATCCGGCGACCCTGGCGCGGGGCGGCATCTCGAGCGGCATCGACTTCACTCGGGTCCTGGTGATCGTGATGATCTACATGATCTTCATGTTCGCCGAGGCGCGCATCTTCCGGCGCAAGATCCTCGCCATTGCCGGCACCCGCCGTGACTCGGCGGAGGAGACCCTGCGCCACCTCTCGCTCGGCATCCAGCGCTACCTCTCGGTGAAGACGGTGATCTCGTTGCTCACCGGCACGCTGTGCTACCTGCTACTGGTCGCCTGTCAGGTGCCCTATGCGCTGCTCCTCGCCTTCGGCACCTTCCTGCTCAACTACATCCCGACGTTCGGCAGCATCGTCGCCGGCATCTTCGCCAGTCTGATCGCGCTTGCCGCGACTGGGTCGTGGGAGGTCACGGCGATCGTGGCGACCGGCTACGTCGCCGTCAACCTCGTCCTCGGCAGCTATCTCGAGCCGAAGATCCTCGGCCGCGAACTGAACCTCTCTCCACTGGTGATCATCGTCTCGGTGGTGGTCTGGGGCGGGGTCTGGGGCATCGTCGGCGCCTTCCTGGCGGTCCCGCTGACCAACGCCCTGCAGATCGTCCTGTGGAACTTCGAGCGCACGCGACCGATCGCGATCATGCTCTCCAGCGGGCGCACCATCGGGGAAGGGGGCGACACAGGGGGAGCCACCGTCGCCTCGGTCCCTTCGCCGGCTTCGGGAGAGTGAGTCATCCTGCGGCGAGGCCGGCCGTCTCCAGGGCGACGCGGATCGGCAGCGCCAGGTTGTCGGCCGCCAGCCAGAGACGGAACCTGCTGTCGCCGAGCGGGCGGAGGCGCGCGACGAGGACCTCTTCGCGATCCCGGACCCCCGCTACGTCCCAGGCTTCGGGGCGGCTCGCGCAGCGCAGGCGGGGCGATGCTGCGAGGGCTGCGGCGAGGTCTTCGACCGGCGCCGGGGCCGCGGTCTCCACGACGAGGTCGGCGGCGTGCCCGACCTCGTGTGCGCAGCGTACGGCGGTGAAGTGGCCGACGAGCTCGGGCAGGCCGAGGACCCGGCGCAGCTCGGCGGTCAACGCCCGTTCCTGGCCCCAGTCTCCGGTGCTCGGGTCGGGGGCCTCGCCGCAGGCCGGCGTGGCAGTGAGGCCGGCGGCCCGAGCCGCGGCCATGCCGCGCCGCCCGAGGCCACTTGCCGCCTGCAGCGTCGTGGCGAGGACGCGTTCCGGCGTGGCGACGGCTCGGATCGCGTCGAGCACGAAGGCGATGGGCGTCACCATGCAATCCGGGGTGGCGACGCGCCGGGCCCCGCGCGGCGCCGGGGCGACGCCGGGCAGCACCAGGGGCACCTCCGGGCGGAGACGGGCGGCATCGGACAGGTCCACGATGCGGGTGGTCTGCGGCGCTGCGTTGGCGAGCTCGTCGGCCGCGGCCGCCGGCACCGCCAGGAACAGGAGGTCCAGGTCGGTGAGGTCCGCGGCGGTGCGCCCGATGCGCCGCACCTCGGTTCGTCCCCGTTCCGCCAGCCGTGCAGTCAGCCGCCGGCCGAGCAGGCCGCCGGCGCCGGCCACGCCGCAACGCAGGGGGAGGGAGGCCGCGCCCACGAGCCCATCCTCGCGGAACGCCCACTTCCCGTCCATCCTGCCTTAGACTCATGGGGATGCTGGCCATCCACCCCGACGCACCGACCGCTGCGGCGCGACTCGCCGACGCGCTCGAGGCCGAGCTGCGGGGAGCGGAACGCCGACGCGGCCGGGTGGTCTGGGCGTTGCCGACGGGGCGGACCGTGTTGCCGCTCTACGAGGAGCTCCTGCGCCGCCATCGCGAAGAGGGCCTCTCCTTCGCGCGCGCCGTCGTGTTCCACCTCGACGAATTGTGGCCGACACCCCCGGGCGGCGGGTTCGGCGCCTTCCTCCGCGAGCGACTGCTCGGAGGTGCCGACTTCCGCGAAGAGAACCTCCACTTCCTCGAGGGCGCGGCCGACGAGGCTGCGTGTCAGGCCGTGTGTTCTGAGTACGAAGCCAGGATCCGTTCCGTCGGTGGGCTCGGCCACGTCGTCCTCGGCATCGGCATCAACGGGCACCTCGCCTACAACGAGCCCGGTTCGTCGCCCGACTCGAGGACCCGACTGGTGCGCCTGCTGCCGAGCAGTCGGCTCGCGGCCGGAGCCATGGACCCGGCGTGGCAGGACGTCCGCCATGCCCTGACGTTGGGGCTGGGCACCATCCTGGCGGCGCGTCGGGTGTCGGTGCTGGCCACCGGCGAGGCCAAGGCCGCCGTGGTCGCCGCCGCGCTGCAGTCACGTCCGTACGCGGACCTCCCGGCGAGCTGGCTGCAGCGGCACCCTGCGGTGACGTGGTACCTCGACGAAGCCGCCGCCGCCGTGGTCGCTTCGCGGCCCGTTTCGCGATGATTCCCTGCCCGGAGTGTCGAGGCCCACTGGCGGCCGTCGAACATCGGGGGGTCGAGCTGGACGTCTGCCCCGCGGGGCACGGACGTTGGTGGGACCGGGACGAGCTGCGGATGTTGGTGGAGCGGAGCGGTGGAGATGCGCTGGCAGGCCTGGAGGCGGAACTCGCCGCTCTGCCCGCTTCCAGAACGGGGCGTCCCTGTCCGCGGTGCGACCGTCCGATGGAGCTGGTGCGCCCGGAGGCGAACGACGCACCCTGGCTGGACCGTTGCCCGGCGGGTCATGGCCTGTGGTTCGACCCCGGCGAGCTCGCTGCCCTGCTCGCCGCGCGATTGGACGGTGACGCCCTCGTGTCGGTCCGCGACTACCTCGCCGACTTCCTGGAACCCGCCCCCTGATTCCGTGTCCCCACCCCTGCTGGTCGCCCTCGTCCTCGCCGTCCTCTTCGTGTGGGGCGTCTTCCTGTGGAACCGTCTGGTGCGGTCGCGCAACGACGTACGCAACGCCTGGTCGCAGATCGACGTCCAGCTGGCCCGCCGCCACGACCTCGTGCCCAACCTGGTCGAGGTGGTCAAGGGCTACGCCAGGCACGAGGCCGACCTCTTGCGTGAGGTCGCCGAGGCGCGGAGTCGAGCCGTTCGCCTGGCCTCGCGCGGAGCCGATGCAGCCGGCGAGCTGGGCGAGGCCGAGACCACCCTCGGCCTCGCCATCTCGCGCCTGCTCGGCATCGCCGAGGCCTATCCCGAGCTCAAGGCGAGCCGGAACTTCCTGGCGTTGCAGGAGGAGCTGGCGAGCACCGAGAACCGGATCGCGTTCGCGCGACAGGCCTACAACGATGCGGTGGCACGATACATGACGCTGCGGGAGAGCTTTCCCGACCGGCTGCTGGCCGGCGGCTTCGAGCCTTATCCGTACTTCACCATGAAGGACGAGGCCGCGCGCCGTACGCCGGACGTCACGCTCGACGACCTCGCCGGACGGTCCGCGGTCTGACCGTTTCGTCCCATGTGGGAACAGATTCGATCCAACCGGACCCGCAGCTTCCTGGTCGTCACCGGGATGGCGGTCCTGCTCGGAGTGGTCGGCGCCGCGCTCGGGCTGCTGTTCGGCGGCGAGGGCGGCACGTGGATCGGTGTAGCCGCTGCACTGGCCGTCTGGCTCGCCCTCTGGGCGACCTCGGTCTCGCGCGGCGACGACCTGATGCTGCGCATCGCCGGCGCCCAGGAAGTGAGCCGGTCGGACTTCCCCATGCTGCACAACGTGGTCGAGGAGATGGCGATCGCGGCCGCGCTGCCCGTCAAGCCCCGGGTGTTCGTGATCGAGGACGATGCGCCGAACGCCTTCGCCACCGGTCTGCGGCCGGACAAGGCCGCGGTCACGGTGACCACGGGTCTCCTCCGTCGGTTGGATCGCGACGAGCTCCAGGGCGTGGTCGCGCACGAGATCGGGCACGTGCGCAACCGTGACGTCGCCCTGATGGTGACCGCCGGCGTCATGCTCGGTTCGGTCGCCCTGCTGGCGGCGGTGGGGAGGCGCGCCTTGTGGTGGGGCGGGGGAAGGGTGCGCTCCCGCTCCGGCGGCGACGGGGCGCCGCAGGCCGCCGCCGTCGCCCTGGCCCTGCTGGTGGTCGTCCTGGCGCCGATCTTCGCCCAGCTCCTCTACTTCGCCTTGTCGAGGCGACGGGAGTACCTCGCCGACGCCTGCGGGGCCGCCTACACGCGCTATCCGGAGGGTCTGGCCCGCGCCCTCGAGAAGATCTCCGGCGTCCGAGTGCCTGCGCGCTCCGTGGACCCCGTGACCGCCCCCATGTACATCGTGCCGCCGCTGCCGCCGGGGGCGATGGCCGCCCGCGGCGCCCGCCGTCCGGCCTGGTTCTCGACCCACCCCCCGGTGGAGGAGCGCGTCCGCATCCTGCGCAGCATGGCGGGAGCCGGCATCGCCGACTACGCCGCCGCCTTCGAGCGGGTGCGGGGCCGGCGCCTGGTGCGCCACGCCGAGGCCCCGGGCCCGGGGCTGCCGGCCCACGCCTCCGCCGTGGCCCCTGCGGCCGCGCCTCCTGGAGCCCCCGGTCCGGCCGAACGGGCCCGCGCCGCGAGCGATGCCCTCCTCAGGGCCCGTGGCTACCGCTTGGTCCAGTGCCCGGCCTGCGGGGCGGTGAACAAGCTGCCGCCCCCGCTCGCCGGGACCGTGGTCCACTGCCTGCGCTGCGGCGAGCGGCTGCCGGGGGGGCATGGCGGCCCCGGCTCGGAAACTGGGTGCGAAGATTGTTCTACTCCTCCTCGCCATTCCGTGTAAGACATTGACTGGCAGGAGGTTGCGGCGTTTTTGCCGCCCGGGCGAGCCCGGCTCCGTTCCCGGCCTCATGCCCCCCGGTGCGGGGGACTTGAGTCGAATCCAGCACATCCTGGACACCCAGTTTCCGCTATACTTCGCTCGTGCACCGCTTCCATGCGTGGTCGTGGCCCGACGGGCCCGGGGTCTTCCCGGGCGCCGGGGTCGCTGGTTGACCTCGCCGCCCCTGGAAGCCCGCGGGCCCCGGTTTCCCACCGGGGCCCGCTTCCTTTTTCGGCCCGGAATGCCGATGAGAACCCACTCCCCGATGCCCCCGCCCGCCCAACGCCCGATCGTCCTCGAGCGGTCGCGTCCCGAGGACGCGGACCACCACGGCCTCGTGTGGATGGTCCTCCCGGCCGACTTCCTGACCCCGGTGACGGCGTTCCTGCGGCTCCGAGCGGGAGGGCGTGAGCCCGGACTGTTGGAGTCCGCCGAGGGGCCGGAGCGGCTGGCCCGCCACTCGTTCCTGCCGTGCGACCCCGATGCCCGCCTCCTCGCCGACGAGGACGGTCGGGTCCAGGTCGAGGGAGTGCCGGGAGCCGACGGCGCCACGGAGGGGCCGCTCCTGGCCCGTCTCGTTGCGCTCGCCGCGCCTCGCGTCGCCGCTCCGCCGCCCGGCCTGCCGCCCTTCCTCGGGGGTTGGGTCGGGGCCCTCTCCTACACGTGGGCCGGAGAGCTCGAACCGCGCGTCGCAGCGGCCGCCCGCGCTGCCGGGCAGCGCCCGAGCGGCGAACCCATGGCCGACTTCCGGCGCTATCCGACCGTGGTCGCCTTCGACCACGCGGCACAGCGTCTCTACCTGGTGCGCCGCTGCCCCGAGGGCGGGACCGGGTTCCAGGACGCCATGACTCGGCTCGAGGGCATCGCCGAAGACCTCGCCCAGCCGGCTCCGCCGAGCTCCGCCTTCGAGGTCGGCTCTCTCGAACCCCGGAGCTCGCTCGACCGCGCCGGCTACGTCGCCGGGGTCGAGGCGCTGGCCGAGGCCATCCGCCAGGGCGAGGTCTTCCAGGCCGTGCTGGCGCGGCGCTTGGAGTGGGACTTCGTCGGAGATCCGTTCACGCTCTACCGCATGCTGCGTCTGACCAACCCGGCGCCGCACATGTTCTACTTCTCGTCCGGCGGCCGGACCCTGGTCGGTTCCTCGCCCGAGCGGCTGGTCTCGGTGACCGGACGCCGTGTCCAGAACCGGCCCATCGCCGGGACCCGCCCACGCCACGCCGTCGAGGCCGAGGACCGGCGGCTCGGCGCCGAGCTCCTGGCCGACGCCAAGGAACGCGCCGAGCACGACATGCTGGTGGACCTCGCCCGCAACGACCTCGGCCGCATCGCCCGCACCGGCACGGTCGAGGTCGTGGAGCGCGCCGTCCTCGAGCGCTTCGCCCGCGTCCAGCACCTGGTGAGTCGGGTCGAGTGCGACCTCGCCGCGCCCTTCGGACCGCTGGACGCCCTGGCCGCCGCCTTCCCCGCTGGCACCGTGTCGGGGGCGCCCAAGGTCCGCGCCATGGAATTGCTCGCCGCCCTCGAGCCGGTCGCCCGCGGTGCCTACGCCGGCGCCTTCGGCTACCTCGACGACTACGGCAACCTGGACACCGCCATCGTGCTGCGCACCTTCGTCGCCAACCATGACGCACCCTCACCGGACGGGGGAAGGCACGAGGTCCGCGGCACGGTGGCCATCGGCGCCGGCGCCGGCATCGTCCACGATTCGCGCCCCGAGGCCGAGTTCCTCGAGACCGAGCACAAGGCGCGCGCCGTCGCCGAGGCCCTGGAGCTCGCTGCGCGCGAGGGAGACCTGCGATGATCCTCCTGCTCGACAACTACGACTCCTTCACCTGGAACCTCTACCAGGCACTGGCGGCGCGCGGCGCCGAGGTCGAGGTGGTCCGCAACGACGCCTGCAGCGTGGACGAGCTGCTCGCCGTCGGCCCGGTCGCGGTCGTCTCCTCGCCGGGGCCGGGGCGCCCCGAGGACGCCGGCGTCCTGCCGGAGCTGATCGCCCGCATCCCCGACGAGCTGCCGTTCCTCGGCGTGTGCCTCGGCCACCAGGCCCTGGTCCAGCACCACGGCGGACGCCTGGTCGTGGACGACGTTCCGGTCCACGGCAAGGCCTCGCTGGTCCATCACGAGGGTGCTCCTCTGTTCGCGGGTCTGCCTGAGCCCTTCCCCGCCGGCCGCTACCACTCGTTGCGGGCCGAACGCGAGAGCCTGCCCACCATTCTGGAGCTCACCGCCTGGACCGAGGACGGCATCGTGATGGGGGTGAAGCACCGCGAGCGCCCGCACTGGGGCGTGCAGTTCCACCCCGAGTCCATCCTCACCCCCCAGGGCGAGCGCCTGCTCGCCAACTTCCTCGACCTCGCCGGGCTGCCGGCGCCGCTTCCGTGAACGTCGCCGAGGCCCTGGACCGCGTCCGCGGCGGCGGCGTCCTGACCCGCGACGCATCGCGGGCGCTGTTCGCCGCCGTGCTGGCCGACCCCGGCGACGAGGAACTCCTGGGCGACCTCCTCACCGCCCTCGCCGCCCGCGGTGAGACCGCCGCCGAGATCCTCGGCGCCGCCGAGGCGATGCGGGGGGCGATGGTGCCCTTCCACGCCGCATCCGCGGCCGATGCCGTGGACACCTGCGGCACCGGCGGTGACGGCCTCGGCAGCTTCAACCTCTCGACCGCGGCCGCCCTGGTCGTGGCGGCCTGCGGCGTGCCCGTGGTCAAGCACGGCAACCGCGCCGCGTCGTCGCGCTGCGGCAGCGCCGACCTCCTCGAGGCCGCAGGCGTGCGCCTCGCCCTGACCCCCGAAGCCGCCGCCGAAGTCCTCGAGCGCTGCGGCTTCGTCTTCCTCTTCGCCCCGGCCTTCCATCCCGCGCTCGGCCGCCTGGCCCCCCTGCGCCGCCGGCTCGGGGTGCGGACCATCTTCAACTTCCTGGGTCCCCTGTGCAATCCGGCGGGGGTGCGTCGGCAGCTCCTCGGTGTCTCGGCCGCCGACCGCCTCGACGACTACGCCGCCGTCCTCGCGGAGCTCGGCGTCTCCGCCGCTGCGGCGGTCCACGGCGCGGGCGGCGCCGACGAGCTGACCCTCGAGGGGCCCGCCGAAGTGCGTTGGGTCCTCCCCGGCGGAGTGACCGCCGAGCGCCTGGACGCCGGCGCCCTCGGGCTCGACGCCGCGCCGAACGCCGCGCTCCGCGGCGGCGACGCCGCGACCAACCTCGCGTTGCTTCGCTCCGTGCTCGACGGCGAGCCGGGACCGCTGCGCGACGCGGTGCTCCTGAACGCGGCGGCGGCCCTGGCCGTGGCCGGTTGTGGGACGACCCCCCCGGGGTCGGATCGGATCGCGTCCGAGCTGCAGCGCGCCGGCGAGGCCGTGGACTCGGGCCGCGCCGCCGCCGTCCTCGAGGAACTCGTTGCGGCGACCCGGGAGGTCGCGGCAGGAGGGAGCGCCCGATGAGCGCGCCGGTCCTGCCCGGACGTCTCGGCCCGATCGTCCGCGACGTCGCCCGCCGCGCCGCGGCCCGCCGCGCCGAGTCTCCGCTCGCTGCGCTGCGTCGCGAAGTGCGTCCCGAACCCGCCCGGCGCCAGCGCTTCCTCGACGCTCTCCTCGCCGGCCCGGGCCCGGGCGTGATCGCCGAGTGCAAGCGGCGTTCGCCCTCCGCCGGAGACCTCGCTCCCGGAGTGGACCTCGCAGAACGCGCTGCCGCCTACGCCCGCGGCGGGGCTTCCAGCCTCTCGGTGCTGACCGAGGAAGACCACTTCGCCGGTTCTCTCGCCGACCTCCGCGCCGTGGGCACCACGCTGCCGCGCTTGCGCAAGGACTTCCTCCTCGACGAGGGCATGGTCCTGGAATCGGCCGCGGCCGGCGCCGACGCCGTGCTGCTCCTCGCCTGCGTGCTCGACGACGCCCGCCTCGCCGAGCTCCGCGCCCTCGCGGGCGAGCTGGGGCTCGCCGTCCTGCTCGAGGTCCACGACGAGGCCGAGCTCGACCGCGCCCTGGCCGTCTCGCCCGACCTGCTCGGGGTCAACGCCCGCGACCTGACGACCTTCCGCGTCGACCCAGAACGAGCCGCCGAGTTGCTGGCCCGGGTCCCGGACGCCGTCCCCGCGGTCGCCGAGAGCGGCATCCGCTCCGCCGCCGACGTCCGACGCGCCGCCGCCGCGGGGGCCCGTGCCGTCCTGGTCGGCGAGACCCTGATGCGCGCGCCGCGGCCCGACGCCGTGCTTCGCGGCTGGCGCTCACAGTTCGCGCCGCCGCGCACCAAGGTCTGCGGCCTGACGCGCGAGCAGGACGTCGCCGCCGCCGTCGCCGCCGGCGCCGACGCCGTCGGTTTGGTGTTCGCCCCCGCCTCGCCGCGCGTCGTCACCCCCACGCGGGGCGCGGCGCTCGCTGCGGTCGCCTCCGACGCGTTGGTGGTCGGCGTCTTCGCCGGGGTCACCCGCGGCGAGGCCGAGCGCATCGCCGCCGAGGTCGGCCTGCACGCGGTCCAGCTCTGCGGCGACGAACGACCCGCGGACTTCGCCGACTTCCCCCTGCCGGTGTGGCGTCGCCTCCCCGTGGACGCCGTCACCGGGCCGCGCGAGGCCGCGGCGTGGCGCGACGTCGCGGCCCTGTTCGTGCTCGACCATCCCGCCGCCGCCGGGGGGACCGGCCGCCGCGTCGAGCTCGAGGTCGCCGCCCGCCTCGCCGCCGACCTCCCCTGCCTGCTGGCCGGGGGCCTCGACGCTGCGGCCCTTCCCGCAGCGGCCGCCGCGGGAGCGCTGGGCTTCGACGCCTCCTCCGCCCTCGAGTCCGCTCCCGGGCGCAAGGACCCGGAGCGGGTCCGCGCCTTCGTCCGAACCGCCCATGAGCTCCTCGCCTGACCCCGTCTTCCTCCACGACGCACCCGGCCCGGGTTGGTTCGGGCCTTGGGGCGGGCGCTTCGCCCCCGAGACGTTGGTCGCGAACCTCGAGGAGCTGGAAGCTGCGTGGCACGACTTCCGCAGCGACCCGGCGGCGCGCGAGGAGTGGGACGCCGTCCTGCGCGACTTCGCCGGCCGGCCCACTCCGCTGTTCCCGGCGCGTCGGCTCGGCGCCGAACTCGGCGTGGAGCTCTGGCTCAAGCGCGAGGACCTGCTCCACACCGGCGCGCACAAGCTCAACAACGCGCTCGGCCAGGCGCTGATCGCGCGCCGCATGGGCAAGACCCGCATCCTCGCCGAGACCGGCGCCGGCCAGCACGGCGTCGCCACGGCGACCGCATGCGCCCTGCTGGGTTTGGAATGCGTGGTCTACATGGGCGCGGTGGACGCCGCGCGCCAGGCGCCGAACGTCGAGCGCATGGAGCTCCTCGGCGCGCGCATCGAACTGGTCGAGGATGGCCAGACCACGCTCAAGGATGCGGTCAACGCCGCCCTGCGCGCCTGGGTCGGCGACCCCGAGGCGCACTACCTGCTCGGCAGCGCCCTCGGTCCGCATCCCTTCCCGACCATCGTCGCCGGTCTGCAGGAGGTCATCGGCCGCGAGGCCCGCGCCCAGGTCCTCGACCAGGCGGGCGCCCTCCCGGACCTCGCCGTCGCTTGCGTCGGCGGCGGCTCCAACGCCATCGGGCTGTTCCGCGGCTTCCTCGACGACCCGGTGGAACTGGTCGGCGTCGAAGCCGGCGGCACCGGGACCTCGCCGGGCCTCCACGCCGCCCGCTTCTCCGGCGAGGGCGGCGCTCCGGGCGTACTGCACGGCTGCCACACCCGAGTGTTGCAGGACGCGGCCGGACAGGTGCTGCCGACGCACAGCATCAGCGCCGGGCTCGACTACCCCGCGGTCGGGCCCGAGCACGCCGAGCTCGCCCGCACCGGGCGCGCCCGCTACGTCGCCGCTGGGGACGACGAAGCCCTGGACGCCTTCCTGCGGCTGACCCGCACCGAGGGCATCCTGCCGGCGCTCGAGAGCTCCCACGCCCTGGCCTGGGTGCTGCGGGAGCGCACCGCGGGCCGTCTGGCCGACGGCCTGCGCATCGTCGTCAACCTTTCCGGCCGCGGCGACAAGGACCTCCACACCGTGCTCGCGCGGCTGCGCCGCGGGGAGGAGGAGTCGTGAGCCGCTTCGCCTCCGGCCTGCGCGGTCTCGCCCCCTTCGTGATGGCGGGAGACGGCGGCCTCGACCTCCTGCCCGACCTGCTCCACGGGCTCGAGGCGGAAGGCGTCGCCGCGGTCGAAGTCGGCCTGCCCTTTGGCGACCCCATCGCCGACGGTCCCGAACTGCAGGCCGCGGCCGCGCGCGCGCTCGCCGCCGGCGCCGACCTGGACGGCGTCCTCGCCCGCGTCGCCGCCTACCGCGCGGCCGGCGGCGGTCTCCCGCTGGCGCTCATGTCGTACCTGAACCCGCTGTTGCGCCCCGGCTTCGCCGCCGCCTGTCGCGCCGCGCGTGATGCGGGCTGCGACGCCCTGGTGATCCCCGACGCGCCGCTGGACGCGGCCCCCTCGCTGACCACGACTGCGGCGGAAGCAGGGCTCGGCGTCGTCGGCTTCGTCGCTCCGACCACGCCGCCTTCGCGCGCCGCTGCCGTGACGCTCGCCAGCACCGCCTTCGTCTACGTGGTCGGTCGGGTCGGGGTGACGGGTGCGGCGACCCGACTCGACGGCGACCTCGACGCCCTGCTCGCGGCGGTCCGCTCCGCAGCACGGGTCCCCGTGGCCCTCGGATTCGGGTTGCGGGACGCGAGCACCGTCGCCGCTGCCCTGGAGCGCGCCGACCTCGCCATCGTCGGCTCGGCGCTGGTCCAGCACGTGCACCACGCCGCCGAGGCCGGCGGGGACCGGGTAGCCTCGGCGCGCTCCTTCGTCCGCTCCCTCCTCGCTCCCACCCGACGATGACCGACCTCCCCGAACGCGTCCAGCTGCGCCGACTCGACCTCGCCCTCCTCGCCCTGGTCGAGGAGCGCGCCCGCATCCGCGCCGCCCTGCCCGCCGCCGACCCCGCGCGTCGCGCCGCGGTGGGGGACCTCCTGCGGCGCCACTGCGGCGACCTTCCGACCGAGTCGGTGGAGCGTCTCTTCCGCCTCCTCGACGACGCCTGCGACGCAGCGGAGGAGGGGGTGTCGTGATCGTCCGCTTCACCCCCTCGGCGGTCGCGCACGCGGTCCAGGAGGTCGTTGCCGAGCTCGAGCGCTCCGGCGCCCGGGTCTGGCGCTCCACCGAATCGGCCCGCCCCATCGTGGCCTCGGCCGGCGGTGGGGGCGACGACCTCGCCGCCGCCCTGGCCGACCGCCCCGAGGTCGAGGAGGTGGTCGCGCCGCCCGGGGGGCTTCGCCTCGCGGCCCGCGCCTTCCGCGAATCGCCGACCCGGGTCCGCGTCGGGCGCGGCCCGGGCGCCGTCGTCATCGGCGGCCCCGAGGTCCCGGTCATCGCCGGTCCCTGTTCGGTGGAGGGGCGCGACTTCATGACCGAGGTCGCCGCCGCCGTGGCCGCCGGAGGAGCGCGCATCCTCCGCGGCGGCGCGTTCAAGCCGCGTACTTCGCCCTACTCCTTCCAGGGCTTCGGCGTGGAGGGGCTGGCGCAGCTGGTCGAGGCCGGCCGCGCCCACGGTCTGCCGGTCTGCGCCGAGATCATGGACGCGGCCCACCTGCCCGCCTTCCTCGATCACGACGTGGACCTGCTCCAGGTCGGCGCGCGCAACTCCCAGAACTTCACCCTGCTCAAGGCGATCGCCGCGGCCGGGCGTCCGGTCCTCTTGAAGCGTGGCCTGGCGATGACCCTCGACGAGTGGCTGCAGTCGGCCGAGTACCTGATGGCCCACGGCTGCGACCAGGTGGTGCTGTGCGAGCGCGGCATCCGCACCTTCGAGACCGCGACACGCAACACCCTCGACCTCACCGTCCTGCCGGTGCTCCGCGAGCGCACGCACCTCCCGGTGGTGGTGGACCCTGCGCACGCGGTGGGCATCGCTCGCTTCATCCCGCCGCTGGCCCGCGCCGCCGTGGCCTGCGGCGCCGACGGCCTCACGGTGGAAGTGCATCCCCGGCCCGAGCAGGCGCGGAGCGACGGCCCGCAGGCGCTCCTGCCGGCGGAGCTGGCGAGCCTGGTCGCCGAGACCCGCATCCTGGCCGCCCTGACCCCGCGGGCGGGGAGGAGCGGATGACGGCCGCCTGCCGGCCTCGGGTCGGGTTGGCCACGACTCGACCGCTGCCCGAACCCGACCCCGACGAGTTCCCCCTCGTAGCTGCGCTCGAGCGCGAGGGATGTTCCGTTCGGCTCCTTCCCTGGCGTGACTCCGCGGCTCCGTCGCCGGAGGACTTCGACCTCGTCGTCCTGCGGAGCACCTGGGACTACTCCCGCGCCGGGGAAGCCTTCCGCGCCTGGCTGGTTCGTGTCGCTGCGGCGACCCGGCTCCTGAACCCCTTGCCGGTGGTCGAGTGGAACCTGCACAAGCGCTACCTCCTGGAGCTCGGAGCCGCCGGGGTCCCCGTGGTCCCGACCCGGCTGCGGCGCCGCGGCGAATCCGCCGCCGTCGGCGCGGCCTGGGACGAGTTCGGAGCCGAGAGCATCGTGGTCAAGCCCGCGGTCTCGGCGGCCTCGCGGGACACCCGTCGTTTCGACCGTTCCGAACTCGAGGCGGCCGATGCCTTCGCCGCAGCTCTCCTGCGGAAGGAAGACGTCCTCCTGCAGCCCTTCCTGCCCGCCTTCGCCGACCCCGGCGAGCGCGCCGTCGTCTGCTTCGACGGTCGCCCCCACCACGTGGTGGTCAAGCGGCCCCGCTTCGCCGACGACGCCGAGTCGGTGGGGACGGGGCGGCCTCCGACCGCGGCCGAGTCGGCCTTCGCTGCCGAGGTCCTCGCCCGCGTCCCCTTCGAATCGGCGCGGCCGCTCCTCTATGCTCGCGTGGACGCCGTGGCGGATTCGGAGGCACCGTACGGCCTCCGCCTCTCCGAGCTGGAGCTCGTCGAGCCCTCCCTCTTCCTCACCCACCAACCCGGCGCCGTCTCCCGATTCGCCCGCGCCGTCGCCGCCCGCGCCGGGGCCGCCGTCCTTCCGGAGCAGTCCCCTTGACGTCCCTCCTTCCCGGCCTCCTCGCGGCAGCATGCGTCGGCATGGTCCTGGCGGCGATGCACTTCGCCCCGGTCGAAGCCTACGCTTGGTTCCGCGAAGGGGCGCTGGTCGAGGACGCCCAGGCCCAGGCCTGGTTCGGCTCCTGTCTCGGGCTCCTCGTCCTGTTCCGGCGCGCCCGGCCGCCACGCTGGCCCCTCGGTTTCCTGCTCTTTGCGAGCCTGCTGGTGTGGGTCGAGGAGATCAGTTGGGGGCAGCGCCTCCTCGGGTTCGACCCGCCTGCGCTCATGGCCGAGGTCAACCGCCAAGGCGAGTTCACCCTGCACAACCTCGGCCCTCTCCAGCAGATGCGCCACGGTTTCCTCGCCTTCGCTGCGGTCCTCGGCCTGGTCGGTGTGGTCGCCCGCCGAAGGCTCGCCCGGTCCTTCCCGGCGCTCGGCCCGGTCCTTCCCGGTCCGCCGCTCGTGCCGGTGTTCCTGCTCGTCCTCGCCGGCATCCTCGCCATGCTCCGAGGCTGGTTCTGGTTCGACGCCCGCTCTCTGGGGTTGCCCCCGGCGGCCCCGGGCCGCTTCGTCTCCGAGACCCTGGAGTTCTTCCTGGCCGTGACCTGGTGCGGTCTGGTGTGGTGCGGCGTCCTGCGCGGTGGCCCGTCCGGTCAGCTCCCGGCTTCGCCCTCGTCCGCCTCCACCAGCGGGACGAAGCGGACCTCGTAGAGGTCACGCACCCAGAGCCGCCGGCCGTCGGGGTCCTTGCGCAGGACCTGGAGCTTCTGCTGGTGGTCCTGGTGGATGGGCGCGACCATCCGTCCGCCGGGGGCGAGTTGCTCGATCAAGGCGATCGGCCAGCGCGCCGCCGCGGCGTTGACCAGGATGGCGTCGAAGGGGGCCTCCTCGGGCATCCCCTTCCAGCCGTCACCGGCGACCACGAGATCGTCTCCATAGCCGAGCGCTGCGAGCCGCTCGTTGGCCTTGCGCGCTTCGTCGGCGTCGAGTTCGATGCCTCGCACCCAGCGCACCAGTTCCGCGAGCAGGGCGGTGGTGTACCCGGTGCCGGCGCCGACGTCGAGAGCCTTCTCGTCGCCGGTGAGCTCGAGGGCCTCCAGCATGCTGGCGACGACCAGCGGTTGCGACAGGGTGATGCCCTCCTTGATGAACAGGACCTGGTCTTCGTAGGCGAGGTCTTCGGCGCCGGGGGGCGCGAAGACGTGCCGCGGCACCTTGGCGAAGGCATCGAGCACGCGCGGGTCGCGGATGCCTCGGCTGCGGAGGTACGCCGCGAGTCGTTCCGGTCCGTGTCGGAGATGGTTGGACATGGGTTCGCTCGGACGGAGAGTCAAACGGAGAAGTAGGACTCGCCCCAGGCGAGCAGCCCGCCGAAGTGGGCGGCGACGGCCGTGAGGCCGGCCAGGGCGAGGAGGGCGAGCCCGAAGGCCCTCTTCTCACGATGACGCGCGAACGCCGCCAGGAGGAGGAGGGATGCCGCGGCAGTGGCGACGCCGAGCCAGCGGTGGAGGGTCAGGTCGGATTCAGGGGCGAGTTCCTCGGCGCGCAACCAGCCCGTCGGGGCCGCGGCGAGGGCGCCGAGCGCGCCGAGGGCGAGGGACCAGCCTTCCGCGGTGCGCAACAGGGTGAGCAGGCTCCGGCCCCGGGGGCCGCGGTGTGTCGACCAGGACAGCATCCGCGCCAGCGCCGCCGAGAGGAGCAGCGCGATGGGGAAGTGGACCAGGCGGACGTGCTGGCGCCCGGCCAGGGTCAGCGCGCGTCGCCCGAGGCTCGGTGGGGGCGGAGGGGGCGGGCGCACGACCTCGGCGTCGCCGCCGAGTGGCGCTCCCGCTTCGATCCAGGTGCGGACCAGGGCGAGTTCCCACTCTTCCAGCGGCGGTACGTCCGAGTCGTCGGGCGGCATGTCGCCTTCCTCGAGTACCGCCCACAGGTCGGACAGGAGGAGGTCTCCGGGTTCGACCAGCTCCTCACGGGTCGCGGCGAGGTCCCGCGCCCCGTCCCACTTCCGCCGGGCCTTGCGCTCGTCGGCATCGGGGGTGTGGCAGCTCGCGCAGCGGTCGAGGAAGAGGTGCTCGACTTCAGCAGCCAACCGGGCCTCGGCCGAGGGAACCGAATGGTGTTCCTCCGGGGTCTGGACCAAGACGGCCAGGGCCAGGACGGCGAAGACGCTCAATCCTCGTCCTCGTCGGGGGGGATGAAGGTGTCGTGGCCCTTCTTCTTGATGGAGATCATCTCCCGATAGAGCCCGCGCGCCTCGTCGGCCTCGCCCAGGACCACGGCCCGCTCGATCCGGAGCAGGTGGTCCACCACGTCCAGGATGCGCCGCTGGAAGGCGATCCGCCACAGGATGCGGTCGTCGTCGCTCATCTCCTCCCACGGCTCCGGCGGCAGCGTCGCTGCTTTCAGCGCCAGGGTCTGCATCTCGTGCAGCACCTGGAACATCTCGGCGCGGTCTCCCTCGCCTCCCAGGAGCTTGCGCAGCCGCTTCTGGTGGTCGCCGAGCTCCTCCATGATCTCATGGAGCGGCGAGTCGTCGTCGTGCTCGTGGTCGCCGTGTTCATGGGCCTCGGCGGCGGGCTCCTGGGGCGCGGGGTCGGGCGCGGATTCCCGGGCGTCGTCCACCGGGACCAGGGCCCAGGGCATCAGGAGGAGGGTGGGGACGAGGAGGAGGGCGGGGATTCTCATCGGGGTCAGGCTAGCGGCTCCACGGGGGTGCATTCAGGGTTTCAGGGTCGCGGCGGCGACCGGCAGGAACGTCCGGTCGAAGCGCTCCGCGAAGTCCTCGAGCAGCGTACGCGCGGATGGCCGCAGACGCAGGGTTCCTTTGCGCTTCCCGGCGCCGCGCCAGCCGAGGCGCGGATGGTCGGCGGCGAAGGCGGCGGGGAACAGGAGTCGGAATTCCCGCACCCCCTGCCCCTCGACCACGACCGTGGGGCCGTCCGGCCCCTCTTCCAGGCGCAGCGTGGCATCGGCGGTGTGCAGGTCGGCCAACTCCATGACGAAACGCACCTTGCCTTCGTGGTCGAGGCGGTTCCAGCGGGCCGGCTCGACCTTGATCGGGAAGGTCTCCTTCACCGAACCGTCGAGTCGGGTCGCCTGCGCCCACCACCGACGGGGGGACTGCTTGCGCGCCTCACGGATGCGGATGCGGCTCGGGAACGGGTCGCGTACCCGACTTCCCAGGTAGTCCACCCAGTCCACCGCGGTGAAGTCGTAGCCGTGCAGCAGGCCCTCCTGGAGGACCAGTCTGGCGTCGGCGGCTCCGGCGGCCTCGAGGCGTTCGAAGGCGATGCCCAGGTTCAGGAGGAGTTTCGGATCGTCGCCGGCGCCCTGCAGCTGCAGCAGCGGCACGTCCGCCAGGTTCTCGACGTAGCGCAGCGAGTTGCGCCCCTCGGAGATCACGAAGGTCGGTCCTCCGATCATCGGGGTCACGCTGGCCCAGAGGTCGGGGTTGCGGACGGCGAGGTCCCAGACCAGGTGCCCGCCGCGGCTCTGGCCGGTCAGATGGATGCGGTTCTCGTCCACGTCGAAGTGGCGTCGCATCCAGCGCAGGGCGGCGAGGGCGGACGCGCGTTCTTGCGGCGTGAAGCGGTAGCCCTGGTTCGGTCCCGTGTCGTCGGGAGCGCAGACCAGCGCGCCGAGTTCCTCGGCGACGCTGCGCCATTGCTCCACCATGCCCGCCCCGTTGCCGCCGGCTCCATGGTGGGCGAGGATCAGCGGGCGCGGCCCGTCGGCCGGCGCGGAGGGCACCCAGAGGTGGAGGCGCGTCGGCACGGTCTCGCCGCCGACCACGAGATCCACCTCGATCCGATGCCGCCCCGGCCGGGCGAGTTCGGGTGGGGGCGGCAGCGGCGCGAAGGAGGCGGCCGCCTGCAGCCACGACTCCAATGGGACGTCCTGGCGTCGGGCCAGCGCGACGGCCTCCTTCCTGCGTTGCTTGGCCGTCGGCAGGTCCACCAGCCGCTGCAGGCTCTCGGCGGCGGCGTCCAGCGGTGGCGCGGTGGCTGCCGCCGGCGGGTCCTGCGGCAGGAGCGCAGCGAGGAGGACCAGGGGCAGCGCAGCGAGGGGTGTCATCTTCCCCTGCGATCCTCCGACGGATGGTCGGCGGCCCAGGCGCGGCCGACCCGCTCGAGCAGCGTCTTGGTGGCGCGGATGCCGTCTTCCTCGGAGAGGCGGGCCCCCTCGTACTCCACCCCGATCCAGCCGCGATAGCCGGCGTCCAGGACGATGCCGAGCAATCGGGGATAGTCGAGGGTGGTCTCCCACCCTTCCGCATCGAAGTCGTAGGACTTGGCGCTGACCGCGCGGGCGAAGGGCATCAACTCGGCGACCCCGCGGTAGCGGTCGTACTCCTCTTCGGGGCCGACACGGAAGTTGCCGAAGTCCGGCAGGGCCCCGACCCTCGGGTGGTCGGCCGCGGCCAGGGTCTCGGCGAGCCAGCGCCCATTGGAGGACAGCCCGCCGTGGTTCTCGACCAGGACGTCCAGGGCGAGCGGATCGGCCAGGAGCGCCAAGGCATGCAGGCCTTCGGCTGCGCGGTCGCGCTGTTCGTCCCAGGATCCGGAACTGCGTGCGTTGACGCGGATGGAGTGGCACCCGAGGAAGGCTGCGGCCTCGAGCCAAGGGCGGTGGGCTGCGACCGCCCGCCGCCGTGCCGCCGGGTCGGGATCGCCGAGCGCCCCGAGGCCGTCGCACATGATCAGGAGGCTCCGTACCCCGGCGTGGTCGCAGCGCCGCCGCAGCTCGCCGAGGTAGCCGAGGTCCTTCACGTGGTCGCCGAAGAAGACGTTGACGTACTCGATACCGCGGAAACCGAGCTCACGGGCGCGCTGCGGGAAGTCCAGGTTGGCCATCCGACCGGACATCAGAGCGCGATGGAACGACCACTCGGCGAGCGAGATCGAGAACGGCAGTGGGCCGTCACTGCGGCGGAGCCGGAACCGGGGCAGCGCCAGCCCGGCGAAGAGGGCGGCCGAGCTTCTGAGGAAGGCGCGTCGACTGGAGCCGCGACTCACAGCTCTCGCACCTCCACGTTGCGGAAGGCGACCGGGTCGCCGTGCCCGGCGAAGCCGAAGAAGCCTTCGGTCCGCATCCTGCCGGGGTGTTCCTTGCCGTCGGCGGTCTCCTCGATCTCCCACAGGTCGGCGTCCAGGATGACGGTGCCGTTCAGCTCGACGCGGACCCGCCCGCCCTGGACCGTCACCTCCTGGAAGTTCCATTCTCCGACCGGGCGTTGGTAGCCCCGGAGGGAAGGCACCATGCCATAGGCCGAACCGTGGTACTGGTAGGGGTGGAGGCCGGCGTAGCGTTCGTGCGAGTCGTCGAGGACCTGGAGTTCGCACATCCCGACGTAGGCGGTGTCCCCCTCGCCGGGATAGCGGATGGCCAGCCCGTTGTTGCCGCCCGGCGGGAGCAGGAACTCCAGACGGACCTGGAAGTCGCGGAGGACCTTCTCGGCGTAGATGGTGCCTCCCTGACCCGCTCGGCAGCGCACCATGCCGTCCTCGGGGAACTCCCAGCCCGCGAGCGGCCCGGCCCAGCCCTCACCGTCGCGTCCGACCAGCAGGGGATGGAAGGTGTCGCCTCCGGCCGCCGGGCGTCCGCGGCCGAACGCCGTCTCGGGGGGAATCGCCCGCAGCACGGCGTTGGCCTCGTCGGCGGAGAGCTCGCGGACGCGGACGCGCCGGAACTCGATCCGGCCGCCGTGGGTCTGGAATTGGATCGGCCCGCTCGGCGGCAGCGGTCGGGAGCGGTCCCAATAGTTCTCCAGGGGCGCCCAGGCGACGACCAGACCGCCGTTCAGCCACACCGCGACCCGCTCGCCGACCTGGACGATGCGCATCTCGTTCCATTCGCCGGCGGGGCGGTCACGGTTCTCGAGCGGGAAGCGCGGGTGCACCCGATCGTTCCACAGGCCGCCGGAGCCCCAGGCGTTGCCGGCGTCACGTTGGGTCGGATCGGCCGGGTCCCAGAGCTGGACCTGGGGGGTCGCCCGCAGGTAGATGCCGCCGTCGGCGCCGGGTTCCATGCGCCACTCCAAGCGCAGGTCCACGTCGCCGAAGGCGTCGCGCGTCGTCAGGTAGGGGCCGGCGCCGTCCGAGACGAAGACCCCGTCCTCCCAGGTCCAGTGTTCGCGCAGGGCCTCGTCCCATGCGCGCTGGCGCCGCTCCCGTTCTTCCGGCGTCCAGGTCCCTTCGCTGCCCGGCGCCAGGTGGGGCCGGCCGCGCCAGGCCGAGAAGCCTTCGGCGCAGAGGTCGCGGAAACCCTCCTCCACGAGAGCGGCCGGACCCCTCTCGGAGTCCGGCCGCTGCACCGGGAGGACGGCGAGGCAACAGAGCGCGACGCCGGCCGAGATCATGGGCCGATGAGGCTACTTCGCCTCGAGAGCCTTGGTTGCGGAGGAGATGATGTCCTCGACCAGCGACGCCATGGGCTGGGGCAGATCCCCCAGCTCCTTGGCCTTCCTGGCGAACATCAGCGCCATCTCCGGGTCGTCGAGGAACTGCATCGCCAGACGCGCCGCGTTGGCGAAGATCTCCTGACACATCTCGCGGTCATGGTAGTTGCCGGACTCGGCGAGTCGCTTGGCTTCGACGGTCCAGCCCTCGAGCTGCTCGGCCTTGCTCAACTGCATGAGGTCGTGCATGACCAGGGACTCGAGGACGCCGGCCTCGTTCTTCGGGTCGACCTTGCGCGCCGCGGCGATCTCGTCGTCGGTCGCGATGCCTGCCTTCAGCAGCACGGCGAGGGCGGCCGTCCGCAGGCCGTTGGAGCCGTCGGGATCGAGTTCGAAGGCCTTGCGTACGACGGAGGCATAGTCGGCGATGCCGGGGCTCGATGCGTCCATCCCGGACACGAGTTCGATGGCCTGGCGCACGTAGCCCGGCTTGTCCTCGGCGGCGGCGTAACCGGTCGCAAACTCCTTGGCCTGCTCCAGGGCCTTGCGACCCTCCACGGCGAGCTCTCGGAGGTTGTTCAAGTACTCATCGGCCGGGATGCCGAGATAGCCGGTCTGCCCGACCACGTCCCCCTCGGGGGTGAGCACGAAGACGGTCGGGAAGCCGCGGACCCCGAACTGCCTCATGATCTCTTCGTTGCGTTCCGGATTCGGAACCTTGGCCTTCACTTCCTCGCTCCTCGGGAAGTCGAGCGAGACGAAGACGAATTCGTCCGCGGCCTTCTCCTGGAAGCCGGCGTCTTCCCACACCTCTGCACGGAGGCGCTTGCAGTAGCCTCACCAGTCGGAGCCGGAGAACTCGAGGACCACCGGCTTGCCGCTCTTGCGGGCGGCCTCCATGCCGGCGTCGTAGTCGGCGAACCAGTGGATGGAGGAGGCCGGTTCCTGGACCTCCAGTGGGGCGAGCGGACCGGCGGCGAGCAGCAGTCCGAGGGTGATCAGGGTGTTCATGGTCGGGTTTCGGTTGGGGGCCCCTCGCATCGGAGCCGGAACGGAAGGCGCGAAGGGCGCCCCGTTCGGCTACGGGAGAGGCCCGTGGGCGTTGGCGGGAGCCGGGGCCGGGCCCCGGAGGGTCGGCCCCATCCTACGGCCCCGGCTCCCGGCGGTGGGAGGGGTCAGGAACGTTCGCCGGCGCGCTGCGCCTCCAGGACCCGCTTCACCGAGGCGCTGGACGGGGCCCAGTAGCGCTCCCACTCCTCCGGAGGCGGCGGTCGGAGCGGGCGGACCACCCGGAAGCCGACGAAACGGGCGTCGGTGTGGTACCAGATGGACTTCGGGAACTGGGGGTCGCGAACCTTCCACGTCGGGTCCGACCCCCGCCGGGCCGCCGAACGGGTCGCCGGAGCGGGGTCGGTCCAGCCGCCGCCGCGGACCACGCGGGGATACACCTTCTCGGGCCACACCACCGGGTCCGTCACGGGCTCACCGGCCGCGGCCCAGCGTGCATAGGTTTCCGGGTCGTAGGCGTCCAGCACCCACTCGGCGACGTTGCCGTGCATGTCGTAGAGACCCCAGGGGTTCGGCTCGAGGGTCATCACGAGGTGGTAGCCCTCGCCGGCGTTGCCGGCGTACCAGGCGTGGCGGTCGAGCGCTTCCGGGTCGGCGCCGAAGGACCAGGGCGTATCGGTGCCGGCGCGGCAGGCGTACTCCCACTCGGCTTCGGTGGGGAGGCGGTGGAAGCGCCCGGTCTTCATGGTCAGCCACTTGGTGTACTGCCGCGCCGCGAGCTGGGTCATGCAGATCGCCGGGTAGCCCTCCACGCCCATGCCGAAGTCCATCGGAACGTAGGGAGGCGTCGGCCGGCTGACGGCGTCGGCCCAGGGATCCTGTGGGGTCGCTTCGCTGCGGTCGCTGCGGTCCAGGGCGAACTGGAAGACGCGGTACTCGTCCCAGGTGACCTCGTGCTCCTCCATCCAGAACGGCGACACCCGAACGCGCACCCGAGGGCCCTCGTCCGGTGCGCGCCCCGGTTCGTCCTCGGGGCTGCCCATGGTGAACTCGCCGCCGGGGATCGGGATCATGCGGAACGAGACCGCGGTGCCGGGGACGTGCTCGACGTAGGCCGCCATGTCCTCGGGGGTTGCGGCCTCGGCCCCTTCCAGCGGGACGACGGGGGGCGGGCCGTCGGGTGCGGAGGGGGTCCCCCGCTGCGGCAGCGGGGCGGCGGGGGACGGACCGAGCAAGGCCAGGAGCAAGGCCGGGGCGAGCATGGGAGCATCCTACCCTCCGATGGAAGCTCGGCGCCGTCGCGCAGGCCGGGGGCGGCCGCCGCGGACCGCTATCCTCGGGGCCGTGGAATCGGAACGCGACCTCCCCTCCTCCCGCCGCAGCTCGACGCTGGACCGGGCCGTCTGGAAGGAGTTGACCCTGTACGGCAAGTTCGAGCAGGTCGTCGCCCTGGTCCTGGCCTTCGCCATCGCCCTGGTCATCGCGGCCGCCATGGTGGACCTGGCGCGGGAGCTCGTCGGCGGGCTCTGGGCGGAGGCCGGCGCGAAGGACCCCTTCCACGTCCTGTTCGGCAAGATCATGACGGTGCTGATCGCGTTGGAGCTGAACCACACCATCATCGACGTCGCGAAGCGCACGGCCCACGTCGTCCAGGTCCGTACCGTCTTGCTGGTCGCGCTCCTGGCGGTGGCCCGGAAGTTCATCATCCTGGACCTGAAGGCGACCACCCCGTCCGCGGTCTTCGCCCTCGGTTTCTCCGTGGTCGCGCTGACGGCCGCCTACTGGGGGTTGCGGCGGTGGGGTGACGATCACGAGTAGCCGTACCGGAGAGCGGCGGCTTGCGAGTTCACCGACTTCGGCTACCATGGCGTCACCACGTCTCCTGGCCCCATCGAGCTCTTCGTTGCCATGATCCCGTCCCTGCTCCTCGTCGCTCCCGCCGTCCAGGGGGCGCTGCACCCCCCGTCCGCCGGACCCGGGCCGGCCGCCGCGGTCCGCGTCCTCCCCGATTGGCAGGTCTCGTCCGGCCTGGACTCCCACGTGCTGGTCCAGGACGGTGCGGGCGACTCCTGGGCCTTCGCCGTGAGCGGCAGCGCCGGATATCTGACCCGATACGACGACCAGGGCATGGCCCTGTGGACTTCGACCACCACGAATACCTTGAGCGCCGAGGCCATTGCGATGCGATCCAACGGTTCCGTCGTGTGCGCAGGCCACTGGGGGTCGAACCCTTGGATGAGCAGTTGGGATGCTGCGGTGTACTGTTTCGATGCCTCGGGCTCGCTCCTGTGGTCGAAGGTCTTCGATCGCGGAAGCCAGGACGACGTCGTGGACGTCGTCGTGGACGACCAGGACGTCACCTACGTGTTGATGATCGACGAGCAGTACGACATCGGCGGCTGGGGTGACGTCTACCTCTTCGCCCTCGACCCGGCGGGAGTCCTGCTCTGGGAGACCGTCTGGACCGGTCGGGGCGCCGGCTACGGCTACCGTGACGTTCCCTACGACCTGGCCTTGGACCCGACGCTCGATCGCCTGTACGTGGTCGGCGCCAGCCGCACCCCTGCGACCCTGCTCGACCAGGCGGTCCTGGCCTTCGACACGACGGGCAACCTCCTGTGGACCTGGTTTCGTGACGGCCCCGCCTGGAACAGCAAGGACTGGCTGACCCACGTCGGGATCGTTCCCGGGGGAGGCGTCGTCGCCACCGGACGCAGCGAGTCGACCTCGAACAACGGCATCGACGTCTACACCTTGCGGCTCACCGAGTCC
>Ga0256830_1000374_pt1 | contig 37326 bp, 25 predicted proteins | sample 128326metaG_FD_190537 | JGI IMG/M metagenome (GOLD analysis project Ga0256830, IMG submission 190537) | Hydrothermal vent microbial communities from Lau Basin, Pacific Ocean - 128-326 | ecosystem: Environmental > Aquatic > Marine > Hydrothermal vents | place: Pacific Ocean: Lau Basin | collected...
GCCCTTCTACACGCTGGGGCCGCTGGTCACCGACGTCGCGCCCGGCTACGACCACATCACCTCGGCCATCGGCGCGGCCAACATCGGCTGGCACGGCACTGCCATGTTGTGCTACGTGACGCCGAAGGAGCACCTCGGCCTGCCGAACCGCGACGACGTCAAGCAGGGGGTGATCGCGTATCGCATCGCGGCCCACGCCGCCGACGTCGCCAAGGGGCACCCCGGGGCCCGGGCCTGGGACGACGCCCTGTCGCGGGCCCGCTTCGAGTTCCGCTGGGAGGACCAGTTCGCCCTGTCGCTGGATCCGGTGACGGCGCGCTCCTACCACGACGCCACCCTGCCGGCCGAACCGGCCAAGACGGCGCACTTCTGCTCGATGTGCGGTCCGAAGTTCTGCTCGATGCGCATCACCGAGGACGTGCGCCGCTACGCCGCCGAGAAGGGGTGGGGCGACCACGAAGCCCTGGTCCGCGGGCTGGCCGAGAAGGCCGACGAGTTCCGCCGCACCGGGGCCGGCGTGCCCTACGTGGAGGAGGTCTGACTCACTCGCGCGGCGTCGGGTACCACGCGATGCCGTCGGGCTCGCGTCCCGTAGCGAAGGTGCGGAGCACGACCAGGTCCGACACGGCGACCTCGGCGACGCGGTCGGCGTGGGCCAGGGACACGTAGGCGCGACCGCCGTCGCCGGAGAGGGTGATGCCGATCGGGGTCGGACTGTCGCCCATCGCGGAGCCGAACAGGCGGTCGGCGCCGTCGCCGCGGGCGAGGGCGCCGAAGTCGAGGGTTCCCGCCGCTTCGGGGGCCGGGCCGGTCAGGTCGTAGGCGCGGAGCACGCCGGCGCGGGCGCAGCTGACCAGGAGCCGCGCCCCGTCGGGGGTGACCGCGGCCCGGATCGGGAACCCTTCGGCCTCGAGACGGTGGCGCACCGACAGGTCCTCCGGGTCGAGGGCGACCACGTCGTCGGCCTCGCGGTCGGTGACCCAGAGGAGGCCGTGGACCGGGTCCCAGGCCAGGCCCTCGGACCCGGCGCCGGTCGCGACGAAGCGCTCCACCACGTAGTGGAGGACCGGACGCCCGTCGGCAAGGGGCGGGCCCGCCTCGGCGCGGACCCGGGTCACGCCGCCGTCGGCGAGGTGGGCGACGTAGAGGCGGCCGTCGTCGTCGCTCGCCACCATGTGCCCGAGACGGTGGGGGAGGGCGACCTCCTCGCGGACCACCCAGTCCAGCGGATCCAGGCGGAGCAGCGAGCGGCGTTCCTCGGCGGTGACCCAGAGCTCTCCGGTGGTGGGCGTCACGGCCAGGCCGTGCGGGCGGGCCGGCTCGCCGAGGTCCACGGTGCGCAGCGCCCGATCGCGGCGCAGGTCGAGCACGGTCAAGGTGGCGCCGGGCGTGCGCCCGCCGTAGTTCGCCACCACGGCGCGCCGCGCGCCGGGCAGGACCAGGACCTCGTGCGGGCCGACCCCGGTCGGGATGCGGGCCAGGGTGGCGCCGTCGGCGAGGTCCACCACCTGGGCCGCGGCCTCGGACTTGAGCAGGACGACGAGGCGGCCGGGATCGCGGTCCTGGGCCGGAGCCGGGGCGGCGGCGAGGAGGAGCGTGAGGACGAGGGCGAACGGTCGGGACATGGCGGGACGCGAACCGGGGGCTTCCGTATCCTTACGCAGCGGAGGCGCCCATGGCCGTAGAAATCACCGTTCGCTACCTCGGAGAGCTGCGCTGCGAGGCCGTCCACGGCCCCAGCGGGACCTCCCTCGTCACCGACGCCCCGACCGACAACCACGGCCGCGGCGAGAGCTTCTCGCCGACCGACCTGGTGGCCACCGGACTCGGCAGCTGCATCCTCACCATCCTGGGCATCGTCGCCGACCGGCACGGCTGGGACCTCTCCGGGGCGCGGGTCCGCGTCGTCAAGCACATGACGGAGCAGGGGCGCCGCCGCATCGAGCGCCTGGAGACCGAGGTCTCCCTGCCCGGCGCGTGGGACGCGGAGCAGCGCCGCTTGCTCCAGCGCGCCGCCGAGACCTGCCCCGTGAAGTCCACCCTGGAGGCCGGCGTGGCGATGCCGATCGCTTGGCGTTTCGGCGCGGAGGAGGCGGAGTCGTGAGCGACGCGGCCAGGACCTACCTCTCGGGCATCCAGCCGAGCGGCCTGCTCCACCTCGGCAACTACTTCGGAGCCATCGAACGGCACGTCGCCCTGCAGGAGCGGCCGGGGCGGCACTACTACTTCATCGCCGACTACCACGCCCTGACCACCGTCCACGACGCCGAGCTGCTGCGGCGCAACGTGTTCGAGACCGCGGTGGCCTACCTCGCGCTGGGCCTGGACCCCGAGCGCGCCGTCCTGTTTCGACAGAGCGACGTCCCCGAGGTCACCGAGATCGCCTGGTTGCTGGCCTGCGTGACGGGGATGGGGCTCCTCGAGCGCGCCCACTCCTACAAGGACAAGGTGGCGCGCGGCATCAAGCCGAGCGTCGGTCTGTTCACCTACCCTGTGCTGATGGCCGCCGACATCCTGGCCTACGACAGCGAACTGGTCCCGGTCGGACGCGACCAGGTCCAGCACGTCGAGATGACCCAGGACATGGCGACCCGTTTCAACGAGACCTTCGGAAGCCGCGTCTTCGTGCGTCCGGAGATGTTGATGCCGGAGACCGCAGCGGCGCGCAAGGTGCCGGGGCTGGACGGCCAGAAGATGTCCAAGTCCTACGGCAACGACCTCTGGATCTTCGAGAGCGGCAAGAAACTGCGGAAGCGGGTCAACCGCATCGTCACCGACAGCCGTCCCCCGGAGGAGCCGAAGGACCCGGACGAACTGTTCCTGTTCGACCTGCTGGCCCTGTTCCTGCCGCCCGACGAGCTGGAGGGGCTCCGCGACGCGGTGCGCCGAGGCGGCCCGGGGGCGCCGGGCTACGGCGACCTCAAGGCCCGCCTCGCCGAGGCCATCGAGGAGCGCTTCGCACCGGCGCGCGCCAGGCGCGAAGAGCTGCTGGCGCACCCCGAACGGGTCGAGGAAGTCCTCTCCGCCGGCGGCGCCGAGGCGCGCCGCAAGGCGACCGAGGTGCGCGACCGGGCCTACCGCGCCTGCGGCCTGCGCTGACGCCCTCCCTTCCCGGGGTGCGCTCCTAGTCGATCCACTCCGCCACGAACAGGTTGGTGTCGTGCGGATGGGCGTTGTTGCGGTTGCTGGCGAAGATCAGCCGCCGGCCGTCCTTCGAGAACATCGGGAACCCGTCGAAGCTGGGGCAGTAGGTGATCCGCTCGTTGTCGGAACCGTCCTCGGAGATCATCCAGAGGTCGAAGTTCCGACCGCCGCCGGCCTGATTGCTCGAGTAGATGATGCGACGACCGTCGGGATGCCAGTAGGGCGCGAAGTTGGCCGCTCCGTTGTCGGTGACCTGGCGCTTGTTGGAGCCATCCACGTCCATCACCATGATCTGCAACGCCATCGGCTCGATCACGTCCTGGTCGAGCAGTTCCTGGTATCGCGCGATCTCCTCGGGGGACTTGGGGTGGTAGGCCCGATAGACCAGCCGCTTGGAGTCCGGCGAGAAGAAGGGGCCGCCGTCGTAGCCGAGCTCGTCGGTGAGTTGGATCAGGCCGGTCCCGTCCACGTTCATGACGTAGATGTCCAGGTCGCCGTTGCGGCGGCTGGTGAAGGCGATCTTGGTGCCGTCCGGCGAGACCACGGCCTCGGCGTCGTAGGCGGGCGAGGGCGCCAGCGGGGTCAGCTCCCAGGTGTCCAGGTCACGGACCCACAGGTCGAACTCGGGGTAGATCTTCCACACGTAGCCCATCGAGTAGTCCGGCGGTTCCAGGCAGTCGTCGGCCGCGGCGTGCGTACTGGCGAACACGACCTTGCGATCGCCGGGCATGAAGAAGGAGCAGGTGGTTCGCCCTCGACCGGTGCTGACCAGCCGGCGCGCGCCGGTGAGGAGGTCGAGGAGGTAGATCTGATCGCATTCCGCGTCGCCCACCTTGGCCTGGTAGACGATGCGGGTGTCGTCGCTCGAGAAGTAGCCCTCGGCGCTCTCGCCTTCGGTGGTGAGGCGGCGGATGGCGCCGAAGTGCCGTTCACCGGCGAAGCGGAGCGGCTCCGGGGTCGGCAGGCCCGGTTCGGGGTCCACCGGCAGGGGCACCGGGGGCTCCTGGTTCGGATGCGGTTCCTGTGCGCTCGCGGTGAGGGCCAGGCTGGGTAGGAGGAGGAGGGTCCACATGTTCGTCCTTGGGGCGAGGGGGAGTCGGCCGCGGCAGCGGCACGGGATCGTATCCGCCCCGACACAGCGGATGACAGCGCAGGATACGGCGCAGGGTCAGCCAGCCGCCGCGCAGCGCTCCGTGCCGCTCCAGGGCTTCCAGGGCGTAGGCCGAGCAGTGCGGGACGAACCGACACTTGTCGGGGCCGAGGAGCGGTGAGACCAGCAGCGCGTAGGCTCGGACCAGGAGCTGGAGGAGGCGGCGGGTCACGGATGCTCCTCCGCCGACGCGGCGTCCGGGCCGCGCGCCGCGAGGCGCTCGGCGAGTTTCCCGGCGAGGGTGACCAGCTCCTCCTCGACGGCCCGGACCCGCTCACCGTGGAGGGCGGGTAGCGGGACCAGCACGAAGTCCAGGGCCGGGAGCTCGGGGCGACGCAACCGGAAGGCTTCGCGGAGCAGGCGGCGGGCGCGGTTGCGGGCCACCGCCGAGCGATCGTACTTGCGTCCGACCGACAGTCCGAGCCGGGGCTCGCCGGTCGGGGACGGCGCGGCGACGGCTAGGATGAGGCGACCTCGGGCGCGAACGCCCTCCTTCCACACGCGCGAGAACTCGGACTTGCGACGGATCCGCGTCGTCCGCGGCAAGCGCAGGGGGCGGGGCCGCCGGGGCCCGGCGCCGTTCCCTTGGGGCGGGGCCTCGAGCATGGACTGCCCCCAGGATACCCCCGCCAGGAGGCTGCTTCGCCTCGTCGAGCCGGCCCCCGAGCTGCCGCCGGCCCAGACCGCCGACTCCCTCCTGGCCGCCTGGGCGGACGGGTGGCGGGAAGCAGGGGTCTGGCTGCTCCTGGTCCCGGAGACCCGGCTCGCCGCGTGGGAGGAGGCCTTGACGCCCCGGATGCGACGCGCCGCGGCCGTCCCCGCCGCGATGGGGGAGCGCGGACGGGCCGCGCTGCGGGTCGGCCTCCACCATGGCGGAGCCCTGCTCGCAGGCGGTAGGATGGGCGCCGACGGCTGGTCCCCCGCCCTCCTCACCCGGCTCCAGCCGGGCCCCGGGCTGGTCGCGGGATGGGCCGCACCGGCCGCCGTCCTCGGCCTGGCCGCGTGCGAGGACTTCCCCGCCGAGCTCGCCGCCGTCCGTCCCGAACCCTTCCCCGTACGTACCCGTCCCTGCCCCATGCCCTTGACCCGCTCCGCCATCACCCCCCAGGACGTCCACGAGATCCTCGGCCGCTGGATCCTCGCCGACGGCTATCCCTTGGTCGTCGACCTGGAGCGCAGCAGCGGCACGGTGTTGGTGGACGCGCGCGAAGGGCGTGAGTACCTCGACTTCTTCGGCTGCTTCGGCGCCTCGCCGTTGGGCTGGAACCCGCCCGAGCTGCGTGACCCGGCCTGGCTCGCCAAGGCCGCCGACGCCGCGGTCAACAAGCCCAGCAACTCGGACCTCTACTCCGTGCCGATGGCCGAGTTCGTCGAGCGCATGGCGGAGGTCGCGCGTCCCGAGGGTTACGAGGACATGTTCTTCGTCGACGGCGGCGCCCTGGCGGTCGAGAACGCACTCAAGATCGCCTTCGACTGGAAGGTCCGCCGCAACCGCGCCAAGGGCGTGGACGCCGACGTCGGCCAGCGCGTGCTCCACTTCGAGCGCGCCTTCCACGGCCGCAGCGGCTACACCATGTCGTTGACCAACACCTCGCCCGAGAAGACGGCGTACTTCCCCAAGTTCGAGGGGTGGCCGCGGGTGGCGGCGCCGGCCCCCGAGTTCCCGCTCACCCAGGAGCGGCTCGCCGACCTGGTCCGCGACGAGGAGGAGGCCCTGGCCCGGGTGGATGCGGCGTTCGAGCGCTACGGTGACGACATCGCGTGCATCGTCGTCGAGCCCATCCAGTGCGAGGGCGGCGACCGCCACTTCCGTGGCGAGTTCCTCCGTGGGCTCCAGGCGCGCGCCGAGCGCTGGGATTGTCTCTTCGTCCTCGACGAGGTCCAGACCGGTTTCTTCACCACCGGCAGGGCGTGGTGCTTCGAGCACTTCGACGACCTGCGTCCCGACGTCTTCGCCTTCGGCAAGAAGTCGCAGCAGTGCGGCGTCATGGCTGGGCCCAGGGTGCGTCAGGTGCCGGGCAACGTGTTCGAGACGTCCAGCCGGATCAACTCGACCTGGGGCGGCAACCTGATGGACATGGTGCGGGCGACCCGCATCCTGGAGGTGATCCGCGACGAGGACCTCGCCGCCAACGCCGCGGCCCAGGGGGCCCACTGGCTCGAGGGCATGCGCGAGCTCGAGAAGCGCCACGACGTGGTCCGCAACAGCCGCGGTCGCGGCCTGATCATGGCCTTCGACCTGCCCGACGGTCTGCAGCGCGACCGCATGGTCGAGGCCCTGCGCGAAGGCGGTCTGCTCGGCCTGCCCTGCGGGGAACGCAGCGTCCGCTTCCGTCCGCACCTGCGCGTCCGGCGCGACGAGGTGGACCGCGCTCTCGAGATCACCGAAGCGGCGCTGGCGCGACTGTAGCCGCGCCGAGGGCGGCTTCGGCTTCGGCCAGGGCCGCCGGCACGCCCGCGACGCCGGCCTCGCCGTAGAGGGCGTCCTCCATGGCCCGCACCGCGGCCAGGAGGTCCGGGTCCGTCCCGGCCCCCGCCTCCTCGAGGAGGGGGCGGATCTCGGCGGCGTCGCGGCCGCGCTCGGCGAGGAGGGCGGCACGCTCCAGCTTCCCCCAGAGCCGCCGCGCCGCGCGGTGGGCCGCGCCGCGCTCCAGCGCCTGCGCCCGCTCCGCCGCCAGCTTCCCGAGGGGCAGGTCGGGGAACTGCTCGGCGACGCGCCGCCACAGCCGGGCGGCATGGAGGACGCGCCCCCGTTCGGCGGCGGCCTCGGCGGCGGTGAACCAGCGCCTTCCGACGGCTTCGACCTCGGCCAGGAGGTCGCGGGCCTCGAGCACCGCCGGGTGGAAGTCGTTCGCCACCGCGGCCAGCGGTGCGAGGAGGGCGGTCGCTTCGGCGAGACGACCTTCGCTCCACGCCCGGCGCGCCTTCTCCAGGTCACCTCGGTGGTCGGCGATGGTCCACAGCCCGCGGCGGTCGGTGAGTTCGTCCAGCGCCGTGTCCACCGGGGTCAGGGTGGGGTCCTCGGGGTCCCAACCGGCGCCGATGGCGAGGTTCGGGTCGCCCTCCCAGGCGACCCGGCCGTCCACGTCCACGATCACGATGCGCGGCAACTCCCAACCGTCGGCGCCGACGTGGTAGGCGTGGTAGTTGGCCAGCTGGTCGTCCCACAGCACCGCCACGCCCGGTAGGGGGTGGTTCTCGAGCCACGCCGCCACCATGTCCTTCGGCTTCTCGTTGGTGTGGATCAGGACCACCTGCAGGCCGACCTCGGCGTAGTCCTCGGCGAGGCGCGCATAGTAGTCGGCGGTCGGGATCGCCTCCTCCTGGGGCAGGGTCCAGAACGCGATCAAGGTCGGCAGGCCGCGGCGCTCGGCGAGCGTGACCGGGCCGCCCTGGAGCCAGGTGCCGCCGGTCGGCTCCGGCGGAGGGAAGCCGAGGAACACTCCGGGAGTGCGCAGCGACTCGTCCTCCTCCAGGCGCTTGCGCGCCAACTCGCGCTCGATCCTGGCTGCGGGATCGTAGGGGTCACGCGCCAGCACCCGGACGTTGCGGAACTCGGAGCCTCCGGTCCCGGCGATCAGGCCGAAGGCGCCGCGGACGCTCTGTCGCGGCATGCGCACGCTGCGCAGCCAGCGCCCCTCGAGGTACAGGTCCACCACCGCTTGGTCGCCCTCCTCGGCGACCACGTCGATGCGCAAGAGGGTCCATTCCTTCGGGTCCACCGGAACCTGGAGGTGGTCGCGCAGCGTCCACTCGGCCCCGTTCTTGGTCGCGACGTCCAGGAAGCCCTTGGTATGCAGCAGCACCGCGTGGGTGTGGTCCTGGTCCTTGCGCCCGAAGCAGAGCCCGGCCATCGTCGGCTCCTTGGTCAATCGCAACTCGGCTTCGATGCTGAAGTCGCCCTCGAACGGCGTGTCGTAGGCGAGCTCGTGGGTCATGATGGCGCCCTCCTCGGCGAGTGCGGGGTCCATCTCGACCCAGGCCCGGACGACCTTGCCGTAGGCCGAGAAGGCGGGGTCGTGCGACCAGCCGTCCAGCCCGTACTCGTCGTAGGCGAGCTTCCAGCGCGCCAGGCTCTTGCCGGTCTCGCGCGCGACCTCGGCGTAGAGTTCCAGCGCCTCCGGAACCGACCACGACGCACTCATCCGCCGGGCGATCTCCATCGCCATCAGCGGCATGCCGCGCTCGCGATAGCGGCGGGCCAGCGCCAGCCCGTCCTCGGCCAGCTTGCGCTTGAGCTGGGCCTGGCGCCGCGCCAGCGGGTCGAGGTCCACCATCCACCGGCGCGCCTCCTCGAGGCGCGGGTCCTCGGTGCGTCCCCGCAACTCCATCTCGCGGACGAAGCCGCGGTAGAGCGCCGCGGCCCGGTCCTTCTCCTTCTGCATGCGCAACGCCTCGGCCTGCTTCCACAGGATCTCGGGGTCGCTCGGCGACTGCTGGAAGGCCTGCTCGTAGAGTTCCGCGGCCAGTTCCACGTCGCCGCGCTCCAGGGCGGCGTCGGCGAAGGCGAGCACGTCGTCGGCGGCCTCGCCCTTGCCGAGCTGGGCGTCGCGCAGCCGCAGGATCCAGTCCCTCCAGATCCCGTTCAGTTCGGCGACCGACCGCGCCGGCGCCTCGGGGGCGGCGAGGACGATGGACTCGAAGTGCTCGACGCGCTGGTCCGAGGGCACGTGCGCCGCACCGGAGAGGTAGTACTCGTGCAGCGGGTCGCGCAACACCGCCCGACCGGTCTCGGGGTCGCGCCAGTTGTAGAGGAAGTAGACGACGCCCCAGGTCGGCGCGTACCACGGCGGTCCCCACTCGTACTCGCCGCGGATCAGGATCTCCAGGGTCGGCGCGGTGGGGGGAGTGGCCCATTCCCCGCTCTCGTCGCGGACCCCGTCGCTGGGCCCCGACATCCAACCCTGGTCCATTCGCTTGGCCAGGGCGAACAGGCGTCCGGGGTTGACCTGGTTCCACTTCACCGAACCGTTGGACAGGATGATGGTGCCCTCGAAGAAGCTGGCGTAGGCCTCGTTGAGCCAGCCCGGGACCCCGCCGCGGCCGGTCAGCGCCACGAACTGGTGCGCCGCCTCGTGGAACAGGGTGTGGTACATGCCGCGGATGGAGTCGTCGTCCCGCACCGGGTCGTCGCCGCCGGAGACGTAGGTCTCCACCGCGTCGCCGGTGAAGTGCCCGGCGGACCACTTCACCGGCGGTCCCTTGCCGAGGGTGAGGTACTCGTCGCGCGTCTTGAAGATGTGGACGTCGATCCGCGGCGTCGGGTCGCCGTCGAGCTCGTAGCGGAAGAACTGCCGATAGGCCCGGTTCATCTGCTCCATGGCGATGGCGGCGGTCTTCAACACCAGGTAGCCGGCATTGGTCCGAACCCGATAGTTCTCGGTCTCCTCCACCCAGGCGTCCTCCCATTCCAGGTGCTTGGGGTCCTCCTCGGCGAGCCACTCGGGGTCCACGCCCTCCAGCGGATCCGACCCGGCGTACAGGTCCTCGACGGCGACGTCGGCCCCGCCTTCGCGTCGGATCGCGCGCATCCGCGCCAGGGCGCGCGCGTCGTGCGGGTCGAGGTGGAGGATCTCCTCGAGTACGGCGAGCGCCGAGTGGTAGCGCTTCTTGCGGCTGTAGTCCTTCTCCAGCCGCGCCAGCTCCTTCAGGTAGTCCGCGGTCAGTTCGCGGAATCGTCGGGCGTCGGGGTCGAGCGCCGCCAGGCGCTCCTCGACGGCCTTGCGCACCTTGCGATCGACCCTCCCGCGCTCGGCGGCGTCGGCCACCGACAGCCAACGATGCAGCGCGTAGACCGCGGTGTCCAGGTCGTCCAGCGCCTCGGCGGCGTCGGCCCACGCCAGGAGCACTCCGAGGTGGCGGTCGTCGCGTTCGAGCGCACGCTCGACCTCGCGCAGGGCCCGCTCCGGTGCGCCGACGACCAGGGCCTCGCGGGCGGCGAGCAACTGCTGGTCCAGGAACGGGTCTCCGCCACCCGCCCCCTGGGCCCGGAGCGGCGCAGCGACCGTTCCGGCCACGAGGAAGCCGGCCAGGGCGAGGGGCAGGGCGGAGCGCTTCATACCGGAGCGGCGGGAGGACGACGGCGGAGTTGCCCGCAGGCGGCCTCGGCGGAGCGGCCGAGGCTGCGCCGCAGCGTGACCGAGAGCCCGGCCTCGCGCAAGGTCGCGGCGAAGGAGCGCCGGTCGGCGAGGGGAGGACGCGCGAAGGGCAGCCCCTCCACCGGGTTGTAGGGGATGAGGTTGACGTGGCAACGTCGTTCCCGCAGCAGTTCGGCCAACGCCTGGGCCTGCTCCGGCCGGTCGTTGACCCCGGCCAGGAGGACGTACTCGACGGTGTACTCGCGCCCGGTGGCGCGGAAGGCGGCGTCGGCCTCGTCGAGCGTCTCGGCGATGCTGCGTCGGGCGACTCCGGGCACCAACTCTCGGCGCAGCGCGTCGTCCGGTGCGTGGAGCGACAGGGCGACGTGGACCGGGCGTCCCCACGCCGCGAGCGTCTGGAGCGCCCCCCGCGGCCCCACCGTGCTCACCGTGACCCTTCGCGCGCCGAGGCCGAGACCGTCCTCGTCGAGGAGGACGTCCAGCGCGGCGAGGGTGGCCTCCAGGTTGTGGCCCATCTCGCCCATGCCCATGACGACGAGCCGCCCGAAGCCGCCCTCGCCGAGCGCCCACAGCGCCTGGGCCAGGATCTCGCCCGGGGTCAGGTTGCGCTCCAGCCCGTCCATGCCGCTGGCGCAGAAGGCGCAGCGGATCGGGCAGCCGACCTGGGTGCTGATGCACAGGGTGTGGCCGCGGGTCCCGGGCATGCGCACCGCCTCGACGCGCGCCCCGTCGCGCAATTCCAACAGGGCTTTGACTGCGCCGTCCTCGGCGACGCGGCGGCCGACCTCCCGAGCCGGCGGCAGCGGCCAGCGCTCGGCCAGCCGGGCGCGCAGGGCGGCCGGCAGGTCGGTCATCGCGTCCCAGTCCGCGGCGCCGCGCCGCCACAGCCAGCGCGCCGCGCTCCGCGCCTGGAAGGGGCGTCCTCCGAGCGCGGCGAAGGCCTCGGGCCAGGTCGCGGGGTGGCGGTCCAGCAGGTGGTCGGGAGGAGCGGGACGCGACACGGGCCTCTGCGGTTCAGGCCGATCCGCGACCGGCGGCGGCCCGCTCGCGGTCGCGCAGGGTGCGGTAGATCTCCCAGCCCCAGAGCAGGGCGGTGGCGTCGTCCGGCGGGTTGCAGCCGCCGACCCCTTCGTGCCCGCCGCCGCCGTAGCCACGCATCAGCTCACCGAGGTGGACCCCGTCGTCCGCGGGCGGGTTCCACGGGTTGCGCGAGGCCGTGATGTGGGCCCCGGCTCGGGTCGGCAGGAGCGTCACGGCGTAGTGCAGTTCGGGGTGGAGGTAGAACGGGGCGAAGCGCTCGCGGCGGATCTTCTTGGAGCGCAGATCGGCGAGCAGGACGTCGGGGGAGCGTTCCAACACGTGCGCCGGGAAGGCCTCCAGCGCCGCGTCGCGATTGCGGCAGGAACGCTGCCAGCAGCGGTCCACGTCCACGTCGTCGGCGGCCCGCGCCAGCGGGCGCGTCCGCAGCAGGTGGACCAGGCGGTCGGAATAGGCGTCGTCCGGAGCGCAGGTCAGCGAGCGGCTGACCCGGATGGCGGGTTCGAGCCCGAACAGGGCCTGCTCGGGCGAGGCGTAGCGCGCCGCGTCGATCACGTTGGACCAGTGCACCAACTCCTCGAAGTGCCGCGGCGGCTCCCAGCCCCAACGCCGTCGCGCGTGCTCGACCAGGATCGGAGGACAACTCGGCGCGGTGGGGTCGAAGTGGTGGGTGTCCGACTCCTCGTAGGCGGCTTCGTCGGCCGGGTCGAGGAAGGTGGTCGGGTGGTGGTCGAACCAGTACTCGGCACGCCGGTGGAAGTGGAAGTCCACCAGGGCGAAGCGCTGGCCGATGCCGAAGGACTCCCAGTCGAGGGTGCGGTCGTAGTTGACCCCGGCCCAGCGCACGTCCTTCTCGCCGCGCACCGCTTCCAGGGCCTCGACGAGGATGGCGGCCGAGGCGATGCCGTCGAAGTCGCGGTGGTAGTAGACGATCATGGCTGGTGGACCGAGTAGAGTCGGGCGTCGAGGAAGGCGCGCCAGTCCTCCTGGGGCGCCAGGCGGCCGAGTCCGGCCTCGAGGTCGGCGGTGTCCCAGCGGCCGCCGGAGCGGGCGCGTTCGGCGAGCCACGCCTCGAAGTCCTCGCCTCCGACCCGGGCGGCGACGGCCTCCCACAGCAGCGGGCCGGCGGTCAGCAGCCGACGCGGGCCGAAGAGGTCGGCAGGGCCGAGCAGGGACAGCGGCATCGGCAGCGGACCGGCGAGGCCCTCGCGGGCGCGCCACGACTCGCGCAAGCGCCGCGCCGCGGCGGAGTCGCCGGCGCGTTCGAGCAGCCGAGCCGCAGCCCATTCGGCGAGCGAGGCCTCGAGGAAGGGCGCCGCGGTGCCGTCGCCGTGGAGCCGGCCACCGAAGACCTGCTGCATCAGCAGGCGGGCTGCGTGCACCACGCGCGGCTCACCGTCCAGGCTGCCGTCGGCGGGCGCGTCCCACCAGCCGCGGGTCTCGTCGAGGACCACGACGTCGCCGAAGACGCGATCGCCGAGGCCGGGATGGCTGACCACCACGGCGGGCGCCGGGACGCCGAGCCAGTCGCGGCGCGCCGCGGCGAGGCGGCCCAACAGGCGCGGCGCCTCGTCGGGGAGGACGGCCTGGGCGTCCAGCCGCAGGCGGGTGGGGATCGGAGCCCCTTCGCGCTCGGCATAGCGCCCGACCAGGAACCCGGGCCACAGGCGATCGGCGCCGACCACCACCGGCTCCGTGCGGAACTCCTCGCCGCCGGGGTCGAGCTCCGAGGCCACTGCGCCGTCCGGGCCGAAGGCGGTGAAGTGGGCCGGGTGGAGCAGGACCAGACGCCACGCCGGCGGCGCGACGGCGCCGGGGCCGGGGTCGGGGACGGCCAGCCAGCCGGCGTCGAGGGCGGCGAGGCCGCCGTTGCGGTCGGGAGCGAGCCCCCAGGACGCGACCGGCGCCTCGGGGGAGAGCACCAGGCGGTAGCGCACCTCGAGCGGACCGCTCTCCAGGACGTCGGCGCCTTCGGGGAACAACCACGGCAGCGTCCCGGCCTCGGGCTCGGCGTCGGCCTCGCGGCGGACCCGGACCTCCAGCTCGGCGGGGCGGTCGGGCACGGCCGGCCGCCAGCGCGCCCGGACCTCGAGGCCGCCGGGGAAGGGGCGCGCCAGCGAGCCGGGGCGTCGGCCGCGATCGGGATCGCGTCGGGGCAGCGGCGCCGGGGCCCAGGACGGCCCCGGCAGGAAGGTGGCGAGCGCGGCCTCGGCGGCCTCGGCTTCGGCGGCCGGGCCCTCCCAGGTGGCCTGGAGCAGCACGTCGCCGAGGACGCGGAAGCGTTCCAGGACCACCATGGCGCGGTCCCGATGGCGGTAGGCGATGCGGTGCCCGGCGGCCTCGCCCCCGGCCCAGGCGCCGCGCCACGGGCGGACCTCGTGCTCGACGCCCTCCAGCAGGCTGCGCCACAATCCGTTGCGCACCTCGCGCGCCACCGCCTCGGGCCGGGCGCCGGGGGCTTCCAGGAGGAAGCGGCGCACCAGCATCCGGGCGTCGTCGCGGCGCGACTCCCAGGCCTCGGCGGCGGGGGACTCGACCCGGTGGAACTCCGCCCAGCCGTCCGGCAGGGTCATCCGGAACGGCGGGGCCGAGGCCTCGGCCTGCGGCGCCGGAGCCGCGGCCGCCAGCACCAGCAGGGCGGCGAGCGACGCGACCACCGTCAGGCGCTCTCCCGCAGGTCGTCGCCCTCGCCGGCGAGCAGGACGTGGGCGTTGCCGTTCCGGATCATCTCGCCGGTGATGACGAAGGTCCGACTCGGCGGCCCGTACTCGGGCAGGGCGAACATGAGGTCGCGGAGCACCTCCTCGAGGATGGAGCGCAGCGCGCGCACGCCGGTGCCGCGCTCGAAGGCGAGCCGAGCGACCTCGCGCAGCGCCTCGTCGGTGAACTCGAGGGCGTGCCCCTCCATCGCGAAGAAGGCCTGGTACTGGCGGACCAACGCGTTCTTCGGTTCGGTGAGGATGTGGACCAGGTCGTCCGCGACCAGGCCCCGCACGCGCACGTGGACCGGCAGCCGCCCGACGAACTCGGGGATCAGGCCGAACTCGATGAGATCCTTGGTGTCGAGGTGGGCGAGCAGGCGGTCGCGCTCGTCGATCTCCTGCTCCGCCTCCTCGAGGTCGCGCGGCGGGTGGAACCCGATGGAGGCGGTGCCGATGCGCCGGGCGATGATCTCCTCGATGCCGGAGAAGGTCCCGCCGCAGACGAACAGGATGCCGCTGGTGTCGAGCTGGATGCAGCTCTGTTCGGGGTGCTTGCGCCCTCCCTGCGGCGGCACGTTCGCGACCGTGCCCTCCAGGATCTTGAGCAGCGCCTGCTGGACGCCCTCGCCGCTGACGTCGCGGGTGATGCTCACGTTCTGAGTGGTCCGCGCCACCTTGTCGATCTCGTCCACGTAGACGATCCCGCGCTGCGCCCGGGCGACGTCGAAGTCACAGGCCTGGAGCAGCTTGAGCAGGATGTTCTCGACGTCCTCGCCGACGTAGCCGGCCTCGGTCAGCGTGGTCGCGTCGGCCATCGCGAAGGGGACGTCGAGCATCTTGGCCAGGGTCCGCGCCAGCAGGGTCTTGCCGGAACCGGTCGGCCCGACGATGAGCACGTTCGACTTCTCGAGCTCGACCCCGTGCCACGGCGGCTCGCCCTCGCCGGTCCACGGCCGCGCAGCCACGTCCACCCGCTTGTAGTGGTTGTGGACGGCCACCGCCAGCACCTTCTTCGCCTCGTCCTGGCCGTAGACGTACTGGTCGAGGAAGTCCACGATCTCGCGCGGCGTCGGGATCCGTTCCGGGGCCGCGTCGGTCCCGTCCTCGCCCCCTCCCCGCCCCTGGCGGCGGTCCTCCTCGTGGAGGATCGAGTTGCAGATCTCGATGCACTCGTTGCAGATGTAGATGCCGGGGGGGCCGGCGATCAGGGACTCGACCTGCCCCCGCACCTTCTCGCAGAAGGTGCAGCGCTCGATCTCCCCTCGGTCGGAGCCGCGTGCCATGCCCCCAGTCTAACCGAAGGGCGGCGGCTCCAGGCGGGGGGGGGAGGAATCCGGGAGCGGGGTCAGCCTTCCACGGCGGCGCCGATGATCTGGTCCACCAGGCCGAACTCGACGGCCTCCTCGGCGCTCATGAAGCGATCCCGGTCGGTGGCCTTCTCGATGGCCTTGGGCGTCTGTCCGGTGTGCTCGGCCAGGATGTGGTTGAGGACCTTGCGCAGCTTCAGGATCTCGTTGACCTGGATCTCCATGTCGGCCGCGGTCCCCTGGGTCCCGCCCCAGGGCTGGTGGATCATCACCCGCGAGTGGGGGAGGATGTAGCGCTTGCCCCGGGTGCCGCCGGCCAGCAGGATCGCCCCCATGCTGGCGCACTGCCCGATGCAGTACGTGGCGACGTCGCACTCGATGTACTGCATGGTGTCGTAGATGGCGAGCCCGGCCGTCACCGACCCTCCGGGCGAGTTGATGTACATCTGGATGTCCTGGGCCTTGTTCTGCTTGGCCAGGAACAGCAGCTGGGCGACGATCACGTTCGCCACCATGTCGTCGATACCGGTGCCCAGGAACACGATGCGGTCCTCGAGCAGGCGGCTGTAGAGGTCGTACACCCGCTCGCCCCTCCCCGTCTTCTCGATGACGTAGGGGACGGAGAAGGCCTGCGGAATCGGGTCGGTGTCGCTCATGGCGTGTGGGTTGTAGGGGCGCGGCGCCCCGGACTCAAGCGGTCGGCCCCTCCTCGAGCACCGCCGGCTCCTGGGCCTCGAGGACGCGGTCCACCAGCACGCGACGCGTCTTGTCCATGACGATGTCGCTGCGCAGCTCCTCGAGGCGGTCGTCCTCCTGGAACCACTCCCACAGATCGTCCGGCGGGAGGCCCTGCCGCATCGCGAGCTGGGCCACGGCCCGTTTCAACTCGCTCTCGGAGACCCGCACCTTCTCCTGCTGCGCCACCTTGCGCAGCACGAACCAGTGCTTCAGCCGCTGCTCGCAGGCCTGGCGCAGTTCGGCGGCGTGCTCCTCGGCTTCCTTGCGGACCTCCTCCTCCGGGCGTCCGGCCTGGACCAGCCGTTGGATGCGGTCCTCGGTGGTGGCGCGGGCCTCTTCGTCCACCATCCGCTCGGCGAGTTCGAACGGCTTCAGCGCCAGGATGCGCTCGACGATCTCGCGGGCCATCCGGTCGCGGTCCTCGGCCTCGTTCTGCCGCGTCAGCTGCTCGACCACCGCCTTGCGCAGGGCCTCGGGGCCGTCCAGCCGCAGGTCCTCGGCGATCTCCTCCTCGGTCGCCGGCCGGGGCTGGACCACGCGCCGGATGGCGAAGACGGCCTCGCCGGAATGGCCCACCCAGTCCTCGATCTCGAAGCCCTCCAGGAAGGTCACGGGGATGCGCGCCTCCTCGCCGGCGCGCTTGCGCCGCAGCGCAGCCTCGTAGGCCTCGGGCTCGGCCCCGTAGATGGGCGTGTCCAGGTCGAGCCGCAGCCCCTCGGCCTTCGGCCCCTCGACGCCGTCGCGCACGAAGGTGAGGTCGCCCTCGGCCGGGAAGCCCTCCTCGAGCTCACCGCCCTCGACCTCTTCGAAGCGTTCGTGCTGCTCCGCCAGCGCCGCCAGCGCCCGTCGCACCTGCTCCTCGGTGGGGGTGACGTCGCCCTTCTCGACCACGATCTCCTTCCACTCCGGAAGCTCGACCTCGGGACTCGTCTCGACCTCGAACGTCAGCTCGAGGTCCTCGCCCGCGTCCAGGTCGTAGGCGTCGGGGTCGAGCGCGTGGATCTTCATCGCCCGCGCGTGCAAGCCGACGGCGCGCAGCGCATCGTCGATGACGTGCTGGAACAGGTGCTCACGCACCTCGGCCTCGACGCTCGGCCCGAGCAGCTCGCGCGCCAGCTTCGTCGGCACCTTGCCCGGCCGGAAGCCCGGGACCTTGAGGCCGGCGGCGGCGCGCCGGACGGCGTGGTCGGTCTCCTCCCGGACGCGCGCGGCGGGAACCCGGGCGACGATCCGGTAGCAGCAGGGGCCCAGGTCCTCCTTCTCGGCCTGGATGGGGGTCTTGGCGTGGTGCGACACGATGGCGGGGGCGCGCGGGGGCGCGACGGCGCATTGTCCCGCACCGCGCCCCCCGCGTCCAGTCGCCGCGTTCAGCGTCGCTGCGGGAAGAAGCGGCGGAAGGCCGAGCGGTCGGCCACCTCGGCGAACTCGGGCCACGCGGCGGCCTCGGCCAGCTGCTCGGGGGTCAGTTCCGACGCCTCCAGCCAGGCCTCGGCCTCCTTGAAGTGGCGGCCGGCGACGGCGGCTCGGGCCGCCCACAACCAGTCCTGCGGCTGGACCACGCGCAGCATGCCCTGGCCTTCCAGCGCCGAGAAGACCTTCTTGTAGAGGCGGTACGACTCGCCGTCCTCGCCGACCTCCATCAGCCGCCGCGCCAGTCGCAGCTTGGGGGTCACCGAGTTGGGCCGGGCCTCGACCGCCTCGTGGTAAGGTGCGAGCAACCAGCGCTCGGCATTGCGCTCGCCGAGTCGGTGGAGCGCCCAGGCGATCTCCTCGGCGACGGCGTCGCGGGGGCCCTCCTCGATGGCCTCGAGGAGGCTGCGGCGGCCGTCGCGCCAACGGAAACGGGGCACGCCGGCTTCGAAGGCGCGCAACGCGGCGACCCGTAGGTCGGCCGGACGGCGCGGGTCCACCACGTGTTCGACCAGCCATTCGCCACGATCCTTCTCGGGATGGGCGGCGAGGAAGTCGAAGGCGGCGGCCAGCACCTCGGGCCGACGGTCGCGGAACACGGCCTCGGGCAGGCGGAGTCCCTCGGAGGTCTCGCGCCCGGCCAGGTTGCGGAGAGCGGCGGCGAGAGCCGGACCGTCCGCGGCCTCGGCGTCGAGCCGCGCCATGAGCCCGGGCGCCCATGCGGCCGGGCCGTGGGTCAGGAGGGCCACGGTCGCGGTCTGCCCGAGGGCGCCCGGATCGGCCTCGGCCAGCCGTCGAGCGCGCTCCCAGACGTCACGGCCGCCGCGCTCGACCGCGATGGTGAGGGCGGCGCCCTGCAGGGACGGGGGGAGGTCCGCTACGCGGTCCATCAAGGCGCTCGCGCCGACCGGGTTGGCCACCCGCGCCAGGATCGCGAGGGCGCGGCGCGCCCCGTCGAGGGCCCCGCCCTCGCCGGCGGCTCGGTCGAGGGCCGCCAGGGCGAACTCCTGGACCGGCGCCCCGGCCGCCGCCAGGGCGTCGAGGGCGGCCCGGTCGCCGGCCGCCGCCTTGGGCCACTCGGCCTCCCAGGCGGCTCGGGCACGCTCGCGGGCCGGGGCGGTGCGGCGCTCGAGCTCCAACCGCCATGCATCCAGCCCGGACGGCGGCTCCTGCACCGACGGCGGCGTGGGCAGGGCGAGCAGGGCGAGCAGGAGCATGGGGGGCGGCGGCGGCGGGCGCCTAGAATAGCCCGTGGAGCGTCGTGGTTCCCGCTCCCGTGCGGACGGAGCGGTGCGGGCCAGCCCGGGCCCCCCGTGGCGCCGCCGCCGAACAGCGAGAGTCCCAGGAAGCCATGGTCATGGAGAGCGCCTTCGACGTCGTCGTGGTCGGTGGCGGCCACGCCGGTCTGGAGGCCGCGGCCGCCGCGGCCCGGCTCGGCGCCGCGACGGCCCTGGTCAGCCTCGACCCCGACGCCATCGGCCGGATGTCCTGCAACCCCGCCGTCGGCGGCATCGGCAAGGGCCAGCTCGCCCGCGAGGTGGACGCCCTGGACGGCCTGATGGGGCGCGCCGCCGACGCCTCGGCGATCCAGTTCCGGTTGCTGAACACGCGCAAGGGCCTCGCGGTCCAGAGCCCGCGCACCCAGAACGACCGCGCCCGCTACGAGGTCGCGGCGCGCGAACTCCTCGCCGAGCAGGGCGGCGTCCACGTCGTCGCCGGCGAGGTGGTGGACCTCCGCTTCACGGGTACGGGAGCGGCCCGCCGCCTCGTCGCGGTGGTGCTCGCCGACGGGCGCGAGCTCGCGGCGCGCGCCGCGGTCCTGACCACCGGCACCTTCCTGGAGGGGGTGCTCCACACCGGTCGGGACCGGCGCGAGGGCGGGCGCGTCGGCGAGCGGGGGGCGGCGCGGCTCGGCGACGCGCTGCGCCGTCTGGGGCTTCCGACGGCGCGCCTCAAGACCGGCACGCCGCCGCGTCTCGCGGCCGATTCGGTGGACCGCTCGGTCATGGAGGAGCAGCCCGGCGATGCGGCGCCGGTCGGCTTCTCCTTCCTGGCCGAGGCCGCGCCGCGCGAGCAGGTGTCGTGCTGGCTGACCCGCACCACCGCGCGGACGCACGAACTGGTCCGCGCCCACCTCCACGAGGCGCCGATGTACGCCGGCCGCATCCAGGGACGCGGTCCGCGCTACTGCCCCTCCATCGAGGACAAGGTGGTGCGCTTCGCCGAGAAGGAGTCGCACACGCTGTTCCTCGAACCGGAAGGCTGGGACTCGCCGCTCCTCTACGTGAACGGGCTGTCCACCTCGCTGCCGGCGGCGGTCCAGGTCGAGGTGGTCCGCAGCTGCATCGGCATGGAGCGGGCGCGCATCGTGCAGCCGGGCTACGCCGTCGAGTACACCCACGTCGCGCCGCGCGCGCTGCGCCGCACCCTCGAGCTGCGCGAGCACCCCGGGCTGTTCCTGGCCGGCCAGATCTGCGGCACCAGCGGCTACGAGGAGGCCGCGGCCCAGGGGCTGCTCGCCGGGGTCAACGCGGCGCTGCGCGCCCGGGGCGACGAACCCGACTTCGTGCCGGGGCGCGACGAGGCCTACCTCGGCGTGCTGGTGGACGACCTCGTGGTGTGCGACCCGAGCGAGCCGTACCGCATGTTCACCTCACGGGCCGAACACCGCCTGCTCCTGCGCCACGACGACGCCGACCTGCGGTTGACGCCGCGGGCGATGGCGCTCGGCCTGGCGCGGCCGGAGCGGGTGCGCGCCTTCACCGCGCGCCGCGAACGCCTCGACCGGGCGAGGCGAGCGCTCGCCGCGACCCCCGACCCGCGCGACGACGGCAGCCGTGGTCGGCGCCGCACGCTCTGGGACGTGCTCGGCGCGCCGCGCCGCGACCCCGGTGCGGAACCCGGCGCGGGCGCCATGAACGCGGCGGCGGGGTCGGGATGGGAGGCGGTGTCGGCACTCCACCCCGAGGCCGCCGGCTGGGGGCTGACCCGCGGCGACCGCGCCACCCTGCTCGCCGAAGCCACCTATCGCGGCTACGCCGAGCGCCAGCGCCGCTGGGTCGAGCGCGGCGGCGAGCGCGAGCGGACCGCGATCCCCGAGGCCTTCGACTACGGCGCGGTCCGCGGCCTGCGGGCGGAGGCCCGCGAGGCGCTCGGGGTGGCGCGGCCGGCCACCCTGGGGGCGGCCGGCCGCCTCGCCGGGGTCACCCCGGCCGACGTCGCCCTGCTGGAGGTCGCCCTGCGCCGCGCCGGGGTCAGGCCGACACCCCTTCGGGCAGCGAACCGGTGAGGATCTCGCAGATCTCGAGGTAGCGGGCGCGGGTGCGCTCCAGCACCTCGGTCGGGATCGGCGGCGCCGGCGGGGTGCGGTCCCAGTCCTCCTGGGAACGCAGCCAGGCGCGCACGATCTCCTTGTCGTAGCTCGGCGGCTCCTCGCCCTCGACCACCTGGTCGGCGGGCCAGTAGCGTGAGCTGTCCGGGGTCAGCACCTCGTCGATGAGGACCAGCTCGCCGTCGAGGCGGCCGAACTCGAACTTGGTGTCCACCAGGACGACGCCGCGCTCGGCGCAACGCTGCGCCGCCTGTTCGAACAGCCGGAAGGACAGCGCGCGGATGCGCTCGGCGTCGTCGGCGTCGCCGATGATCGCCGTCGCCTGCTCCCAGGTGATGGGCTCGTCCTTCTCGTCCTTGGTGGTCGGCGTCAGGAGCACCTCCGGCAGACGCGACGACTTCTGCAGCCCGTCGGGCAGCTCGTGCTCCCACAGCCTCCCGGTGGCGGCGTACTCGCGCCAGCCGCTGCCCGCGAGGTAGGCGCGGAGGACCACCTCGACGTCCACGCGTTCGGCCAGCCGGGTCCAGGTGGCGCGACCGCGCAGGGCGTCGTGGAACGCCTCGGGCAGGTCGGGGATCGCGGCGACGTCGGTGGTGATGCGCGCCGCCGGCATCCAGTCGGCGACCTCGCGCAGCCAGTGCTCGGTGACGTGGGTCAGCACCCGGCCGCGGTCGGGGATCGGCTCGCCGAGCACGACGTCGAAGGCGCTCAAGCGGTCGGTCGCGACCATCAACGCCTTGCCGGGGTGCTTCGGATGCCGGTACACGTCGCGGACCTTGCCGCGATAGGCGAGTTCCCACCCCGGGATCTCGACGCCGCCGAGATAGCCGAGGGTGGAGGAGGAGGAAGCGGACGTCTCCATGCCCCGCATCCTAGCCGCGCGCCGCCCTCATCCTGCGTCTTCCCGGGCGTCTTCGCGTCGCTCTCCCGAACCTTCCTTTCCGCTCCCCGGCATGGAGGGACGCCCCAACAGACGGCGGACCCGGCCCGACCACGAGACCCGTCCTCGATCGAGATGGGCGAGTCGCCGCTCGAGGCGCCCGACCCGGCGTCGCAGGGCCGACACGTGGTTGCCGAGTCGGATCCTCTGCCGCCAGACCTCGGACAACACGGGGAGGACGTCGGCGAGTTCCACGTCGGGAGAGCCGGTCGAGGCCGGCGGATCGGCGGGGAAGGCCAGGGCCTCCGCCTCGTCGCGACGGAACCAGTCGGCGGCGAGACGGCGGTTCTCCTCGGCGTGCCGCGCGCGCAGCTCGAGGAAGAGGTCCTCGGTGAGGGGGGGCGGCGGAGGCTCCGGGCTGCGTTCCGCGAAGCGGCGCTCGAGCAGGCCGACGAGGCGCTCGCGGTCCGGGATCGGCGCCTCGCCGAGCAGACGCAGCACCTCCACCACGTCCCAGCGCAGGGAAGGATTGTGGAGCGGCGCATCGGCGAGGTCGTCGGCCTGCAGTTCGGTGTCCAGCTGGGCGAGGAACTCGGAGGTGACGTCGCCGTCGCGCCAGGCCTCGGGGACGAAGGGACGCACCCGCATCGCCTCCGCGCCGACCCTCTCGGCCCACCGCTCGACGCCTTCGAGGAAGGCCACCGGGCGACGTCGCACGAAGTCGGCGAAGGACGACGCGGTCCCGCGACGTCGCTGCAGCGAGTTGTAACGCGACAGGTGCCAGGCATCCTGGCGGCGCACGAAGAGGACGACGACGGTGCGGGGGAAGCGCTGCAGCAGGGCGTCCATCGCTTCCGGACGATGGCGCTCGCGACGCCACAGCATCTCCGAGGAGACGACGACCCCACGTGGTCGGGCGGCGGCGACCTCGGCCTCCAGCTCCTCGAGCTGGGCAGCCAGGGGAGGGACGTCCCGGAGGTCGGGAGGCGGGTGGCGGTGCATCGCCGCAGCCAGGACGTGATGCGCCCCGCTCGGCAGGCGCCCGGCCTTCGGGTAGAGGAGCCCGCGCCGCGCCAGGGCGTCCGGGCTCGCCGCGAGCCGCGCCTGGATCGTCGTCGTCGCCGTCTTGTTGGTCCCGACGTGCAGGTAGAGGGTCGGCCCGCAAGTCACGTGCGCCAGCATAGGAGGACGGACCGGGACACGGCTGCGCCGGGTTACGATGCGGCCGTGGTCGCGGGCGTTCGTCTTCCGGGTTGCAAGTCGTCGAGCCAGCGCGCGCTCGTCCTGGCTGCGCTCGCTCGCGGCGAGAGCCGCCTGATCGGCGCGTCGCGCTGCGCCGACACCCGAGAACTCGCTGCGGCGCTCCGTGCCTGCGGGGTCGAGGTCGCGGAATCACCCGAGGGCGAGCTCCACGTGTGCGGTCCCGACGGACCCTGGCGGCCCCCCGAACTCCTCGAGGTCGGCGAGGGCGGGAGCACGTTGCGTTTCCTGGCGCCCGTCCTCGCCGCCCGCGCCCCGGGGCGGCGGGTGCGGCTGCTCGCCCGCGGCAGCCTGGCGCGACGCCCCCAGGACGACCTCGTGAGCCTGCTCCGCGCCGCCGGGGCCGAGGCGCACTGGGAGCGGGTCGGCGACGGCGCCTGCCTCGAGGTGTGCGGCGGTGCGGACGTTCCGCGGTCCGAGGTGGAACTGCGGGCGCGGACCTCGAGCCAGCCGCTCTCGGGCCTGCTGATGGCGGCGGGCGAGCGACCGCTGCGCCTGGTCCTGACCCAGCCGCCGCCGTCCTGGGGCTACCTCGAGCTGACCCTGCGCTGGCTCGAGCGCTTCCGCGGGGCCGGCGCCGTCGGCGTCGCCTGGGACGGCGCCGCGCTGACCCTGGAGGTCGCCCGGCGGCGCGGCCGCGGCGGCGCCTGCGCCGTCCCCGGAGACGCCTCGGCCGCGGTGTTCTTCGCGACGGCGGCGGCGGTGACCGGGCGCGAGGTCGCGGTGTCGGGTTACGACCCCGAGCATCCGGACGCGCGATTCCTCCTCGCCTGTGCGGAACGCTTCGGCGCCTGGGAGGTCGCGGACACGGTGGGGGAGGTCCGCTTCCGTCCGCGCACGACGCCCCGCGCGGACGAGGTCGTCCTCGACCTCGACTCCGCCCCCGACGCCGGCCCGGCGCTCGCCGTCCTGGCCGCACTCGCGCCGGCGTCGCCGTCGCGCGGCGTCCTGTTCCGCGGCCTCGGCCGGCTGCGCGCCAAGGAGTCGGATCGGGTCGCGGCGATGCGGCGGCTGGCCGAGGCCTGCGGCGCCGCGGTGGCGGTCGAGGACGAGGGCGCCGCGCTCCGCATCGTCGCCGCCCGCGGGCGTGCCCGGGAAGGGCGGGCGACGGCCGAGGTTTCCCGCGTCGTCGCCGCCGACGGCGACCACCGCGTCGCGATGGCGGTCGGCGTCGCCTCGCTGGTGCTGCCCGGGTTGCGTCCGGACGACCCGGAATGCGTGCGCAAGTCGTTCCCGGACTTCTGGGAGGCGCTCGAAGGGGTACGCAAGGAGGTCGGGCCATGATCGGAAACCGGCCCTCCACGGTGTGCCGACTCGTCCGTCGCTGCTCGCTGCGGGACGGGGCGAGGCCGTGGCCGCCCCCGAGCGAACTCCGTGGGAAGGCCCTGCGCTCGCCCGTCCCGGGCCGAGGATCGGGGCGACGCAGGCACACCCTCCGGGGCCGATTCCCTGGAATCCTCGCGGTGGCCCTCCTCGCCGCCTGCGGCTCCGGCCCGATGGTGGACGCGGACTTCCGCGGCGAGGCCCTCACCCGGCTCGGGATGGACGCGCCCGACGACCCCCTGGCCTGGCCGCCCGAGCGGTGGCGCCGCATGGCCGATCTGGCCGCGGATCTGGACCGGCCCGAGGCGGAGCTGCGGGCGCTGGTGGCGCTGGCGGCGTGGGACCCCGGAGACCTGGAGGTGCTGGAACGGCGGGTCGCACTGCTCGAAGAAGCGGGGCGGGACGAGGAGGCGGCCCGGCTGCTCGAGGACACCGCGCGCTCCGGCGCGGTGGTCGGCTTCCCGCGCCGGCGGCTGCTCGAGGACGCCGCGCGCATCCGGCGCCGGCTCGGACAGTTCGCGCTCGCCGCCGCCGACCTGGAGGAGGCGCTGCGCGACCTCGACCCCGAAGCCGCCGACCGGGCGGTGCCGGGGAGCGTCCGCGCCTTCGCCGAGGGACGGTTCCGGGAACCGTCCGAGGCCCGGGCCGTGCTGCGGCTCCATCCCGACCCCGAGCTCCGGCGCGCCGCGGTGCGCTGGCTGGCCGACCGACGCTTCCCCGAGGAGCTCCCCACCTTCGTCGCGGCGCTGGCCGACCCCGACCCGGAGGTGGTCCGCGTCGCCGTCGCCGAACTCGCAGCGCGCACGCCGGAGGAGGGGCGCGGCCGGGTCGCTCCGGCGCTGCTGGCGCTCGCCGGCGGCGACGACGAGGAGCTCGCCCTCGAGGCGCTCGACGCCCTGGAACGCCTCGCGACCGAGGCCGAGGTCCCGGGTCTGCTCGCGCTGCTCGCGACCGAGGACCGCGCCCGTTTCCGCGCCGTGCGGCGCGTGCTCGAAGCCCTGGCCGGTCCGGGCGTGGACGACGGCGGCGGCCTCGACCCCGACCCCGCGCGGCGCGAGGCCGTGCGCGCCTTCTGGCGGGCGTGGTGGCAGGAGCGGGGCGGCGCCTGAACAATCGCGGCGATGCGGGTCCTCCTCACCGGCGGTTGCGGCTACATCGGGGGCACGACGGCGCGTCTGCTCCGCCGTCTCGGTCACGAGGTGGTGGTCCTCGACGACCTCTCCACCGGCCATCGCGCCGCCTGGGACGGCGCCTTCCACCGCTGCGACCTCACCGATGCCGCGGCCCTGTCCGCCGCGCTCGCCGCCGCCGGCGGGACCTGGGACGGCGTCGTCCACTTCGCCGCCCGCGCCTACGTCGGCGAGAGCGTGGCCCAGCCGTTGCGCTACTGGCGCCAGAACCTGCTGCCGGTCCTGCACCTGTGCGAGGCGCTGCCGGGCGTGCCGTTCGTGTTCTCGTCCACCTGCGCGGTCTATGGAGAGCCGGAGACCGTCCCCATCGCCGAGGACCTGCCGCCGCGGCCGGTGAACCCCTACGGCGAGACCAAGCTGGCCGCCGAGCGGCTGCTCGCCGCGCGCGAGCGCGCCGGGCAGGGCCCGGCGGTGGCGCTGCGCTACTTCAATGCGGCCGGCGCCGAGCCCGACGGCGAACACGGCGAGGACCACGACCCGGAAGAGCGCCTGATCCCGCGGGCGATGCGGGCCGCGCTCGGCGTGGGCCCGCCGCTCGAGGTCTTCGGCGACGACTGGCCCACCCCCGACGGCACCTGCATCCGCGACTACGTCCACGTCCTCGACCTCGCCGACGCCCACGTCGCCGCCCTCGAGCGCCTGCACCGCGGGGACTCCGGCGGCGTCTGGAACCTCGGCACCGGCCGCGGCCACAGCGTGCGCGAGGTCCTCGCCGCGGTGGAGCGCGCCCTCGGAACCCCGGTGCCGCACGCGGTCCGCGGCCGCCGCCCCGGCGACCCCGCCGTCCTGGTCGCCGCCCCGGCCCGCGCCGAGCGCGACCTCGACTGGACGCCGCGGTATCCGGAACTGGAGGCCATCGTCGAGACGGCGGCGGCGTGGTTCCGGAGGCACCCGCGGGGCTACGCGGACGCCTGACGGAAACTGGCGGCGAAGATTGGGTCGCCCCGCGGGCGCCCCTTCCACCGGTGTGACCCAGGTCGAACGGGTTCGTCTTCCTCCTCGGAGCCGGTGGTTCCTCCGCGATGCGGGCAGCGCGGGCCCGACCGGTGGACCACCCGGCCCCGACCGAGCCCGGGAACGGCTCGGAGCGGGGGAGTCCTGTCCTTCGCCCCCTGCGGGACGGCGCGCCCGCCCCGGCTCCGACCCCGACCCACCCTGCGGGGCCAGTTTCCGACCTTTGCGGCACGCTCCCGAATCGGGCACACTGCCCGGAAGTGCCCCGCGTCCCGTCCCCACGCATCCCGGCGCCGCGTCGCGCCCGCCTCGTCCCGCAGGTCGTCGCCCTGGCCCTCGCGGCGGCGGTCGCGTTCCCCGTCCCGGGGCAGGAGCCCGCGTCGGGGGGCACGACGGCGAGTGCGGCGGCGCCGGCCGACGTGCGCGAGCTCGCGGCGCGCATCACCGAGGACGGCGTCGGCGAGGACGTCCGCGCCCTGGCCGACCGCTCCATGCGCGGGCGCGGCACCCTCACGCCCGACTTCGAGCGCGCCGCAGCCTACGTCGAGGCGGAACTGGCCGCGCTCGGCCTGCAGCCCGCCGGCGACGACGGCTACCGCCTCCACTACCCGTTGCCCTGCGTCGTCCCCGGCGACGACGCCGCCTGCGTCTGGTTCCCGCCCGGCGCCGCCCCCGTGGCCCTGACCCCCGAGCGCGAGTTCGTCCCGGTGCCCGGCTCCACCGCGGCCTCCGTCGAGGGCGAGCCGGTCCTGGTCGGCTGGGCCATCGAGGCCAAGGACGAGCGTTGGGACGACGTGGACCGCCGCGACGTCCGCGACCGCATCGTCTTCGCCTTCACCCGCGAGCCCTGGGCCGACACGAAGAAGGGCAAGCGTTTCGACGGTCCGGACTCGACCCGCCACTCCGAACTCGTGCGCAAGGCCCGCGCCGTCGCCGACGCCGGCGGGTTGGCCCTGGTCCTGGTCCCCGACCCCGACCTGTTCCCCGACGAGGACGAACTCGTCCCCGGCCTGTGCCCCTTCGTCGCCCTCGGCCGCATCGACGCCCGCGCCCTCGAGCAACGCATGGGCTTCCCCGACCTCCCCGTGCTCTGCGTGTCGCGGGCGGTCGTCTCACGCGTCTTCGACACCGACGTCACGGCCTGGATGCGCACGCGCGAGAAGCGCAAGCGCCCCGACGCCCTGTTCGCACCGAAGGGGACGCGCATCGGCGTCGCCGTGGACTGGAAGAAGGAGGACCGCGAGACCTACGACCTGGTGGCCCGCATCCCCGGCACCGACGAATCCGGCGAGGCGGTGGTCGTCGGCGCCCACCTCGACCACGTCGGACTCGGCCTGGTCCAGGACTTCGGCCGCGCGCGACTGGACGTCTACCCCGGCGCGGACGACAACGCCAGCGGCGCGGCGGCGCTCTTGAACGTCGCCGCCGCCTTCGCCGGCGTCCGCCCCCGACGCGACCTCCTGTTCGTGTGGTTCAGCGGCGAGGAACTCGGCCTGCTCGGGTCGCGCGCCTACTGCGACGACCCGGCGCACCCGCTCGAGCGCACCGTCGCCATGCTCAACATGGACCAGATCGGGCGCACCCGCGACGAGGAGGCCAACGTCGGCGGCACCTGGGACCACCCCGAGTGGGAGCGGTTCGTGTCCGCCCAGGCCAAGCGCATCCGCTCGCGCCTGAAGCTCGACTTCGACGGCGGGCGCGACGTGTTCGCCCGCAGCGACCACTACTCGTTCCACCGCCGCGGCGTCCCGGCGCTGTTCTTCTTCGAGGGACGCATCCAGGAGAACCCGGTCTACCACCGCCCCGGCGACGTGCCGGACACCCTCGACCCCGAGAAGACGACCCGTGTGGCGCGCATCGTCGCCGCCTGCGCCTGGGCGCTCGCCGTGGAGGGCGAGGATCTGCGATGACGGCGACGGCGGTGCTCGCCGCCGCCCTGCTGGCCCAGGCGGCCCCCGCCGCGGTCCGCCCGGCAGCGTCAACGGACTGGCGGGACGAGGTCTTCGCCCGCGTCGCCGAACTCGAGGCCGAAGGCGACATCCGCGTCGGGCTCCGCGTGGAGCTGCTGGACGGAACGGTCCTGGTCGAGCACCGCGCCGCCAGCCCCTTCGTCCTCGCCTCCAACGTCAAGCTGTTCACCACCGCGGCGGCGCTCCTCGACCCCGGCCCCGACCACCGCTGGTCCACCCGCGTGCACCGCGACGCCGCGGACGGAACCGTGTGGGTGGTCGGAGGCGGCGACCCCTCGCTGCGCCGCCTGCCCGACGGCGACGCCGGCGCCGCCTTCCTCGACGCCGCGGCCGCCTCCCTGCGCGCCGCCGGCGCCGCCGCGGCGCCACGCCTGGTGGTGGACGCCCGCGCCTTCCCGCCCCCGTACCGCCCGCCGCTGTGGCCGGAGGACCAGTGGCAGGCCGAGTACGCCGCGCCGACCGCCGCCCTGGTGGTCGAGGGCGGCTGCCTGGAGCTCGCCGCCGACGGCCGCGGCGGGGTGGTCGTCCGGCCCGAACTCGGCGACTCGGCCCCGGAGCTCCGCCGCACCGACCCCGACGCCGCCACCTTCGCCGCCTGGTGGACGCGCCCCGACCGCGTGCTGCGCCTGCGTGGCCGACCCCGGGGCGTCCTCCGACTCGCGGTCCACGACCCGGTGGACGTCGCCGCGCGCTGGCTCGCCCACGGCCTGCGCTCACGGGGGATCGAGGTCGGCGAGGTCGTCGTCGCCGCCGACGACGATCCACTCCCGCCGCCCGATTCCCTCCTCCTGGACCATCCCTCGGCCTGGACCCTCGCCGACGCCGTCCACGTCTGCGACAAGGACAGCGACAACTTCGTCGCCGAGACCCTGTTCCGCACCCTCGGTCTCCTCGACGCCGGAGTCGGCTCGCTCGAGGCGGGACGGGCCGCGGTCCGCGCCCGTCTGGAACGTCTCGGACTCGACCTCGCGACCTGGAACCAGGTGGACGGAAGCGGCCTCTCGCGACGCGCCGACCAGCCGGTGGACACCGGGTCCCCGGCGCTGCTCTGCGCCCTGCTCCGCGCGGTCTCCGATCCGAAACGCTTCCCGCCCGAGGCCGGCCGCGTCCTGTTCCGCGCCCTGCCCATCGGTGGGGTGGACGGCCGGCTCGCGACCCGCATGCGCGGCCCTCCCTTCCAACCCAACCGGGTCCACGCCAAGACCGGGTTCATCCACGGCGCCAGCTCCCTGTCGGGCTGGCTGCTCCTGCCCGACGGCCGTCCCGCGGTGTTCTCGATCGTCGTCAACTACCGCCGCGACGGAACCCCGCGCACCAACAACGCCCGCTTCAAGGACTTCCGCGATGCGGTGCTGGCCGCCGTGCTCCGTGCCCACCCCGCCCCGGCGCCGACCGCCACGCCCACGCCGGACGCGTCCGCACGGGACGCCGAGGAACCGTCGTCGCGATGACCTCCGACACCGCCGCCGAACGCGACCTGGAGACCGCCCGCGCCCTGGCCGAGGAGGCGGGGCGGCTCCTCCTCGCGTGGCGGGAGCGGCTCGACGAGATGGAGGTGGGCAGCAAGTCGGCGGCGCGCGACCTCGTGACCGAGGCCGACCTCGCCAGCGAGCGCCTGCTGCTCCAGGGGCTGGAGCGCGCCTTCCCGCACGACGGCGTCCTCGCCGAGGAGAGCGGACGCCACGGCGGCGACGGGCCGGCGTGGTACGTGGACCCGCTCGACGGCACGGTCAACTTCGTCCACCGCCTGCCGATGTTCGCGGTCAGCCTGGCCCGGGTGGTGGACGGCGAACCCGAGCTCGCCGTGGTCCACCTGCCGCTCCTCGGCGAGACCTTCACCGCACGGCGCGGTGGCGGGGCTCGTCTCGGCCGCCGCCAGTTGCGGGTCAGCGCAGCCGACCGCCTCGCCGACGCCCTGCTCGCCACCGGCTTCCCGTACCGCCGCCACGTCCTCGTCCGCAACAACCTCGAGGAGTTCGTGCGCCTGTTCCTGCACCAGCGCGGCATCCGCCGCATGGGCTCGGCGGCGTGCGACCTCGCCTACGTCGCCGCCGCCCGCCTGGACGCCTTCTGGGAGCTCCACCTCGCGCCCTGGGACGTCGCCGCCGGCGGGCTGCTCGTGCGCGAGGCCGGCGGCGTGGCGGACACCTTCCGACCGGGCGGCGACTGGCTCCACGGCCGCAACCTCCTCGCCGGCCCCGCGCCCCTGGTCGCCGAACTCCGCCGGCTCCTGCTGGCCGACCGGGGCCCCGACTACCCCGAACTCGGGGAACGCGAGGCGTGAGCGCCGACCGCGCCGACCACCTGCGGATCCGCGGGGCGCGCGCCGGCAACCTCCGCGAGCTCGACCTGGAGTTGCCGCTCGGCGCCTGGACCGCGGTCCACGGACCGAGCGGCGCCGGCAAGAGCGCGCTCCTCTTCGGCGTGCTCGCCCCGGTGGCGCGGCGCCGCTTCCGCGTCCTGGCCGACCCCGCCGCGCTGCCGGAGAGCGAGCTCGGCTGGCTCGAGCGGGTGGCCGACGAGGTCGCCCACCTGCCGCCGGTGGTCGCCAGCGCCGGCGAAGTGCCCCGCGGCCGCCGCGGCGTCCGGCTCGGCGACGCCTGGCGCGCCTGGGAACTCCTCGACCGCACCTGGCGCGCCCACGGCGAGTGCCGCTGCCCCGCCTGCGGGCACGCGTGGCGGCCCTGGACGCCGCAGACCGTCGCCGCCGAACCGTGGTCGGAGGGCGCGGTCCTCCACGTCTTCCGTGTCGGCGGGGGCGAGGAGCGCGACGCGCTGCTCGCCGCCGGCTGGACCCGCTGGCGGCGGGCCGAAGCGTCGGCGCTGGAGCGCCTGGAGGAGGCGCCCGACGTCCTGCCGGACGACGCCCTCCTCCTGCTCGACCGGATGCGCTTCCGCGACGAGCGCCGCGAGCGCCTCGCCGAGGCGCTGGCCGAGGGACAGCGCTCGGGCCGCGCCCTGCGCCTCGAGTGCGACGGCGCGCCGCGCGTCCTCCCCGGCACGACGCGTTGCCCCGCCTGCGCCGCGGCGCTGCCGCCGCCGCCCGCCCAACCCGGGCCCGAGGCCCCCGGGCGCGTCCTGGCGGGCCGCCCCTGGAACGCCTGGGCGGCGGCCCCGCTCCGCGACTGGCTCGACCTGCCGCTCGAGCGAGCCGACCCTGCGGCGCGGCGGCTCGACCTGCTCGAGCGCTGCGGCCTCGGCCACCTCGCGCCGAACCGCACCCTCGGCTCGCTGTCCCTCGGTGAAGCGCGCCGCGTCGAGCTGGTGTCGTGGTTGGCCGTGGTCCGCCGCGGACAGCTCCTGCTCCTGGACGAGCCCGGTATGGGCCTCCACGGCCACGAGCGTCTGCTCCTGGCCGAGCTGCTCCACGAGCTCGTCGCCCGCGGCAACACCGTGCTCACGGCCGACCCGGCGCGCGAGTTCCTGGAAGCCGCCCACGGCTGGCTCGCCCTCGGCCCCGGCGGCGGCGAGGCCGGCGGCCGCATCGTCGCCCACGGCGGCCCCGACGAGCTGCCGCCCGAGCCGCTGCCGCCGGCGCGCGACGCGCCGGTCGTCGACCGGCCGACGCTGGTCTTCCGCGACCTCCGCGCGCGCCACCTCGCCATCCCCGAACTCGCCCTGCCGCTCCGCTCGGTCGTCGCCGTCTGCGGCGTCTCGGGAAGCGGCAAGTCCACCCTGCTGGAGGACGAACTCGTGCCCCGCCTGCGCGACGGTCGGCCCGGCCGCGACTTCGTCGGCGCCCTCCCCGAGGGCGGCGTCGGCGTCCTGCTGGAGCGCAAGCTCGGACACGCCGCGGTGAGCACCGTGGCCACCCTGTCCGGGGCCTGGAGCGAGCTCCGCGCCCTCTTCGCCGAAGGCGAGGAGGCGCGGATGCGCGGCCTCGCCGCCGCCGACCTCGGCCTGCGGCCCGGCGCCGGGGCCTGCGAGGCCTGCCGCGGCCGCGGCGCGACCCCCGAGGACCTGCCGTGCCCGACCTGCGACGGGCTGGGGCTGCGCCCCGACCTCCTCGAGCTGCGCCGCCGCGGACGTAGCCTGCGCTGGTGGCTGACCCGGCCGCTGGAGGACCTCCGCGTCCACCTGCCGCCGCGCAGCCGCCTGGCCCGCATCCTCGAGCGCCTGGTCGCGCTCGGCCTCGGCCCGCGCCGCCTCGGCGAGCGCGGCCGCCACCTCTCGCTCGGCGAGCGCGGCCGCATCGCCCTGGCGCGGGCGCTCGCCACCGCCCGCGCCGACCGCCCGCGGCTGTTCCTGCTCGACGAGCCCTGTCTCGGTCTGCCGCACTCCGAAGCGCGTCGGGTGGTGGACCTGCTCCACCGACTCGTCGCCGAGGAGGGGCACTCCTTCTGGGTGGTGGAGCACCACGAACTGTTCCTGCGCGAGGCCGATCACCTGATCGAGCTCGGCCCGGGCGCAGGCGAGGCGGGCGGTCGCCTGCTCCATGCCGGGCCCCCGGCCGCACTGGACGGGGCCGACACCCCGACCGCGCGCTGGTGGCGGGCGCGCTCGGCCCCGCCGCCGGCGCCGCCGCCGCGCTCGGCGCCGGAACCGCCGCGCAGCGCGGTGCTGACCGGCGGTCTGGACGCCTCCGACCGCCGCGCGCTGGAAGCCCTCCTGCGCCGCGAGCTGGTGTCCCGCTCGCCGCTCGAGGCCGACCTCGCCGACGTCGGCGCCCCGGCCGGGGGGCCGAACGAGACCGACGCTGCGCCCGCCCGAGCGCTCGAAGGTGGGGGGGCGGCCCCTGCCGCCGTGCCCTGCGCCTGGCCGGTGACGCCCGGCCCGCGCCGCAGCCTGGGGGCGGTTCTGGGACTGGACTCGCTCCGCGAGCCCCTGCGCCGCCGGGCGGCGCCGCGCTGCCCGCGCTGCGGCGGCGCCGGGCCGTGGCCCGGACTCGAGGAGGCCGCCGCGGCCCACCCTCCGGGGCCGCACCTGTTCGTGCTGGAGCCGCCCGCGGCCTTCGTCGCCCGCGAGGAGCACGGCCGCCTGCTCCTCGCCGCCGGGCTGCGGCGCACCCTGCGCCCGAACGGCGACGGTTTCGTCGAGCGTCGCGCCGGGCGAGGCGAGACGCCGCAGCTGGTCGCCGGAGAGCGCATCGTCCTCGACCGCTTCGCCGCCGACGAGCCGGACGCGCCGGGGCGGCTGCGCGACCTGCTCCACGCCCTCGAGTCCTTCGGTGCGGCGGCGCTCGAGGCGCGGGCCCCCGAGCCGCCGTTCGCCCCGCGCTGGACCTTCCACCCGGGACGCTGCCGCGACTGCGGCGCCGAGGTGGCGGCGCGACCGCACCTCGGCCCGCTCGACCTCGAGCGGCTCGGAGACGCCCGCCTCGGCGCCGTGCTCACGACCGTGGCCCGCGAGGCGCCGGAGCTGGAGGGCCCGCGGAGGCTCGCCGCTCTGCTCGCCGACACCGCCCTGCTGGAGCGGCGGCTCGGCACGCCCCTGGGCCGGCTGACCGCGCCCGAGGCCCGTCTGGCGCGGCTGGCGGGACTGCTGGCCTTCCCCGTTCCCGGCGTCCTGCTCCTCGCCGACGCTCCGCTCGCCGGCCTGCCCGCCGGGGTCGCGCGGCGCCTCGGGACCGCCATGCTCGACGACGACGCCGGCGGCGCCTTCCTCTTCACCGATCCGGAGGGCTTCGTGCGCCCGCCGGACGCTGGAGCGACGCCCGAGGTGGAGGCCGAGCCGCGGCCGCGCCCGATGGCGCTCGGCTTCGACCCCGACGCCTTCGCCGAGCCGCCGCGCGCCGCGGAGGCGATGCGACTGCGTGAAGCGCTCGGGCTGGAAGAGGCGCTGCGCCGCCACTTCCTGCGCACCGACGAGGCCCGCGTGCTGGGGCTCGGCCCCGACGACCTCGACCGGCGGCGCTCGCCGCTGCGCTGCGCGCGCTGCGGCGGCGCGGGCGAGGAGCCGCTGCACCCCGCGACCGGGATCGCCTGTCCGGCCTGCGGCGGGAGCGGCTTCGGGCCACGCACCGCCCGGCTCGAGGACCGCGGCCTGTCCTGGAACGCCCTGGGACGGCGCACCGTGGCCGAGCTCGCGGTCCACTTCCGCGACACCCCGCGGCTCCACGCCGTGCTCGCCGAGGCCGCAGCGCTGGGGCTCGGCCCGCTGGCGTTGGACGCGCCGCTCGGGCGCCTGCCGCTCGGGGTGCGCTCCCTGGCTCCGCTCGCGGCCCGCGCCGCGGCGCTCGGCGAGGGCGGGGCGCGGGCCGACGACGTCCTCCGGGTGGCGCTGGCCGCGGCCGGGCTGACGCCCTTCCAGGCGGCGGCGCTGGTCCCTAGAATGGCGGGTTTCCGCGGCCTCGTCGCGGACCTCGAGTGGTCCGAGACCCATCCGGCCCTGCTTCCGTCCCCTTGAGCTCCGACGACCGCCCGCTGATCCTCCAGTCCGATCTCTCGATCGTCCTGGAGACCGCGCATCCCGACTTCGAGGCGATGCGCGACGGGCTCCTGCCGTTCGCCGAGCTGGTCAAGTCGCCGGAGTACCTCCACACCTACCGCGTGACGCCGGTCTCGGTGTGGAACGCGGCCGCCACCGGGATGGACGCCGACGCGGTGCTCGGCTTCCTCGAGGCCCACGCCCGCTACGGCGTGCCCGAGGTCTTCGCGCGCGAGGTCCGCTCCTGGTTCCACCGCGCCGACCTGTTCACCCTCCGCGCCGGTGACGACGGCGATTTGGTGCTGGAGTGCGCCGAGCCCGAGGTGCTGCGCGAGCTCCTCCACGACGTCGGCCTCGCCGAGCTCCTCGGCGTGGATCCCGCCGGGCTGGAGGGCGACCGGGTGCGCGTCGCGGCCGGCCTGCGGGGGCGGCTCAAGCACGCGCTGGTCGGGCTCGGCTACCCGGTGCGCGACGTCGCCGGCTACGTCGAGGGCGCGCCGCTCGAGATCCGGCTGCGCCGGACCTCGCAGCGCGACGGCGCGCCCTTCGAGCTGCGGCCGTACCAGCGCGAGGCGGTCGAGGCCTTCCACCGCGGCGGCTCGGCGCTCGGCGGCTCCGGCGTGGTGGTCCTGCCCTGCGGCGCCGGCAAGACCGTGGTCGCGCTGGCGGCGATGGCCGCGGTGGGGGCGCACACCCTGGTGCTGACGCCGAACACGGTGGCGTTGCGGCAGTGGCGCGAGGAACTGCTCGACAAGACCGAACTGTCGCCGGAGGACGTCGGCGAGTACTCCGGCGAGTCCAAGGAGATCCGGCCCGTCACCCTGACCACCTACCAGATCCTGACCTACCGCCGCAGCAAGGAGGAGGACTTCCTGCACTTCGAGCTGTTCACGCGGCAGGACTGGGGACTGGTGGTCTACGACGAGGTCCACCTGTTGCCGGCGCCGGTGTTCCGCGCCACCGCCGAGATCCAGGCGCGGCGGCGGCTCGGGCTGACCGCGACCCTGGTCCGCGAGGACGGCAAGGAGGACGAGGTCTTCTGCCTGGTCGGGCCGAAGCGCTACGACGCGCCGTGGAAGGACCTGGAGCGGCGCGGCTACATCGCGGCGGTGCGCTGCGTCGAGGTCCGGGTGCCGATGGACCCCGACCTGCGGGTGCGCTACCTGGCGGCGACCAAACGCGCGCGGCTGCGGCTGGCGGCCGAGAACCCGGCCAAGGAGGACGTCGCCGCGGCGCTGGTCGAGCGCCACGCCGGCGAGCGCATCCTGCTCATCGGGCAGTACCTGGACCAGCTCCGCGCGCTCGCCCACCGGCTCGGGGTGCCGATGGTCCACGGCAGGATGCCGAACGAGGAGCGCGAGGAACTGTACGCCGCGTTCCGCGAAGGCCAGGTGCCGACCCTGGTCGTCAGCAAGGTCGGCAACTTCGCCATCGACCTGCCCGACGCCAACGTCGCCATCCAGGTCAGCGGCACCTTCGGCTCGCGGCAGGAGGAGGCGCAGCGGCTCGGACGCATCCTGCGACCGAAGCGTGACGGCGGTGGCGCCACGTTCTACAGTCTGGTCACCGAAGGCACCGTGGACCAGGACCACGCCGACAACCGACAGCGCTTCCTGGCCGAACAAGGCTACCGCTACGAGATCGTCCCCGCTGCGGCCGTGCTCTCGGAATCCCCCTCTCCCCGCTGATGGCCGGCGTCCCCCTCGCCCGCGCGCTCGCGCAGCGCTCCGACTCGGAACTGCTGGACCTGCACGACCGCTGGGTCGGCGGCGCGCCGCCGCGGGGGCGCGCGGCGCTGCTGCAGGAGCTGCGCAACGCCCTCGCCGACCCGGCCCGGGTGCGCGGCGAGGTCGCGGCCCTGTCCGACGAGGAGCAGGCCGTGTTCGAGGCCCTGTGCGCCCGCATCGGACCGACCGAGACGGCGCGGTTGCGCGAGGACCTCGGGCCGGCCGCGCGCCGCAACGGCGACCTGGTGTCGTTGCTCGCCGACCTCCTCGCTCGTGGTCTGGTCGCGCGGCTCGCCGCCCGCAGCCCCGGCGCCGAGCCGCGGTGGGCGGTGCCGCGCGAAGTCGCCGCTGCGTTGCGCGCTCCGCGCACGGCTCCGGAAGGCGGCCCGCCGGCGCTGTCGCTCCTGGACTGGCTCGAGCGCAGGGCCGGGCAGACCGGCGGCGCGGCGCGCAAGCTCTACCGCCTGGTCGCCGACGAAGGCGGCATCCGCGCCCGCGTCGCCGGGCTGGAGGCGCCGCATCGTGAAGCGGTGCGCCGTCTCGCCGTGGACCACGGCGGGCTGCTCGCCTGGGACCGCGTGGACGAGCTCGGGGCGGGGGACGCGGAGGCCTTGGTCGAGGCCCTGGCCGGCGCCAGCCTCGGCGCCGCCGGCGAGCTCGACCTCGAGGACTTCGGTCTGCGCCAGCGCGGCCGGGTCGTCGCCCTGTTCCACGAGGTCGTCGTCGCCGTACTGCAGG
>Ga0256830_1000375_pt1 | contig 37243 bp, 29 predicted proteins | sample 128326metaG_FD_190537 | JGI IMG/M metagenome (GOLD analysis project Ga0256830, IMG submission 190537) | Hydrothermal vent microbial communities from Lau Basin, Pacific Ocean - 128-326 | ecosystem: Environmental > Aquatic > Marine > Hydrothermal vents | place: Pacific Ocean: Lau Basin | collected...
GCTGTCCCTGGCCAGTAAACACAATCTCTGCCGGTCCCTGCCCACCGGTTTCATAGGGTGAACCTGATGTTTGAGTCAATCCCCCCGTCTTGGCATTCAACTCAAGCACTTCGATAACACTATCCCGGCCACGTATTGCATAAACAAATCGGCCATTTGGGTGCAGCGCAATGCTATGGGGGTTGAACCCGGCAAAAAATGGACTGCCTTTTACCTCCTTTAATTGCCCCGAATCCGAATGAATACGAAATACACTAATGGTTCCACCGGCCAGATTTGCAACCAGTACAAACTGTCCTCGTGCTTCAATCAACATGTGATAGGGCACAGCCCCAGCCGTTGTCGGAACATCCTGACTCAAATACTGATAATCATGATCACCCACCTTCCCGACAGGAATTGGGAAGCCAGACAAAGGACTCAATGCCCCCGTTTGCGCATCCACTTTAAAGGCAGAGATTGTACTAACGTAGGAATTCAGTGCATAAAGAAAATGCCCGGAGGGTGTCAGCGCTACTGCGCGGGTACGCTCCTGAGCTGGGTAAGGTGAGTTCGGCAAAATGCTTACCGCACCGCTCACAGGGTCAAAAGCATAGGCTCCCACACCACTGAAACGTAGCGCTATATAGAAAAAACGGCCACTTGGATGAAAGGCAATATTAAAGGGAGCTGCGCCATTTACGTCGAAAGGAGAACCCGACACCGGAGTCAATGCACCATTCCGATGATCAATGCGATACACAAACAAACGATTAATGGACTGCGAAAGAGCCAGCAGGTAATTCCCGGAAGGATCAATGACCGCCTCCGGCGTGTTTTTCCCCAATGGTAAATAATCGATGAACCGCAACTGGCCTGAATCAGGGTTTATTGAATAACGAGCCAGACTGGCATCTATATCATTAGTGGTATACGCAAAGCGCACACGCTCAGCAGCCAGCACTGGAATAGTTAAGCCATATAACAATAATAAGAGTAAGCCTGACAGTATTTTCATGGTCGGTAGTTCGTCCTGATTACTCATAATCCTAAATTAATCAGTTGAGCCGTCACGAGAGCGGCTAAGGTGCTCAAGATCAATGATCTTTTTCGGTTATTTTGAATGAAAGCGTATCACCCATACGGTGAGTTCAAAATGTTCGAAAAAGTCATTTAGATTGAGTGCATTAGACGTTCGCAGTAGGCTCAGATGATTAATTTAGGGTTATCTACAGATTCCAATGAAGCACCTTTGCTTCACCCGCTTTATCGGAACAGTACACAGAAACAGTGTGACCGAGGTCACAACAACAGGGCCATCAACTACTGTGAGCCAAGCATCCAGATGCCCAGCAATGCAAGAAAACCAGCGAAGGTTTTTTTCAAAACCGATGTTGGTAAACGGTGGGCCAGGGCAGCCCCCAGGGGGGCAAACAACATGCTGGTAATGGCAATACCGACCAGCGCCGGGCCATACACAAAACCGGCAGAATTTGCAGGCAGCTGTGTATTGCCCCACCCCAGCAGTATATAACTCAACGCGCCACTCACGGCGATGGGCAGACCACAGGCAGCCGAAGTACCCACAGCCTGTTGCATGCGTACTTTACAGGCATCCAGAAAAGGCACCGTCAGAATGCCACCGCCGATGCCCACCAGTGCGGATACGGTACCGATGACACTACCGGCCAAACCCATACCCAGCGAACCGGGCAACCCTTTTTCCACCGATGCGCCTGCCGACGGGCGCAGGCTCAACAGTATTTGTGCCGCCACCAATAACTCAAATATGCCAAACACCGTTTTGAGTGCTGCCTGTGGCAGGGCAGACGCCAGCATCGCACCCAGTCCAGCCCCGAGTAGAATGCCCGGCGTCAGCCGCCAGAACACCGGCCACAAAACACTGCCGCGTTGGTGATGTGCGCGAACAGAGGACAGGGAGGTAAACACGATGACGGCCAGTGAAGTGCCAATCGCCAGCTGCACCATTTGTGAACCGCCAAGGCCATCGGCCTGCCAAAGCATCACCAGCACCGGCACAATCACCAGCCCGCCACCGACACCCAGCAAGCCCGCCATAATGCCCGCAAAGGTGCCCAGCACGGCGTAAGCGATTAACATATCCACTATTAAAGAAGCGGCAACTACGCTAAGGGTCTGTTAACAAGCACCACCGGCTCCGGGCGGGCGATGTGATATCCCTGTCCAAAATCCACACCAATGGCTTGCACGGCTTTCATGACTTCCTCGGTGGTCACAAATTCCGCTACGGTTTTGATGCCCATAACATGACCAATCTGGTTAATGGCTTCCACCATGGCGTAATCAATGGGATTTGTATCGATGTCTTTGACAAACACACCATCGATTTTCAGATAATCCACCGGTAGATTTTTGAGGTAGCTGAAAGAACTCAGGCCACTGCCAAAATCATCCAGTGCAAAGCGACAACCGCGGCTTTTCAGTTCGGTGATAAAACGCATGGCGCGGGTCAGGTTGGCAATCGCTGTTGTTTCGGTGATTTCAAAACACACCCGCTCGGGTGCCACGGTGCTTGCTGTCAATTCTGCCAGCACAAATTCCAGAAAACTGTCTTCGCACAATGATTGCGCGGAAAGATTAATCGAGTACGACACCGGCTGGGCAATCTGCCTGCCCAGCAGCGCCAGGGCGTGAGACACCACCCAGCGATCAATGGCAGGCATCAGGTGATAGCGTTCGGCAGCGGGCAAAAACAGGCTGGGAGTGATGATCTCGCCATCGTCACGTTGCAGGCGTAATAAAATTTCGCTGTAACCATAATCTGTGTTGCCCGCGTCGGACAGCGGTTGAATGCGCTGGTGGTATAACTGAAAATGATCATTATCCAGCGCTTCACGAATGTATTGCAGCCATTGCATTTCACCTTTGTGGCGCGTCAGTTCCAGGTCATCCTGTACAAAGACATGCAGATGATTGTGGCCCTGATCCTTGGCCACGTAACAGGCCGAATCAGCGGCACTCAGTACATCGGTGAGACTGCCACTGTGCGCATTGATAGACACCAGCCCCAGGCTCAGCCCTACGTTGAAAGACTTGTCTTGCCAGGTAAAACGAAAGTTTTCCACCATTTTGAGAATTTTGCCCGCGATCTCTTTTGCCTGCGCCAGTGAGCAGTCCTCCAACAACAGGCCAAATTCGTCACCTCCCAGGCGTGCAACACTGTCGTCTTCACGCAAAATGGCGCGGAACCGCGCAGCAAGCTGTTTGAGCAATTCATCACCGGCGACATGCCCACAGGTGCTGTTCACCACTTTGAATTTATCCAGATCCAAATGACACAGGGCGTGCTCACGGCCGTCCAGTTCACATCCGACCATGGCCAGTTCCAGTCGCGCTTCAAATTCGTGACGGTTTAGCAGACCAGTCAGCGCATCATGGCTGGCCTGATATGACAGACGGCCCGCCATCATGCTCAGATCCGTGGTGTCATGGAAGGTAAGCACCACGCCACGCACTTGTGCATCAGCTTCACGGATCGGTGCCACGCGCAATTCCACGGCAAATTCCTTGTTGCCATTACGATGACGTAAAGTTACCGACCCCGGCAGAGTGAAGCTTTCCCCGGTTTCCAGGCATAGCATTACCGGATTCACCAGCGGCGCACCGGCTTCATCCCCCAGACGTAACACCTGCCCCACCGCGTAGCCCTGTGCTTCCTGCGATGACCAGCCAGTAAACTTTTCAGCCACCGGATTGAGATACACCACCTGACCATTGGTATCAGTGGTAATCACCCCATCACTGATGGATTGCAGGGTCACTTCCGCCAGCTGGTGCGCCTCCTGATACAATAACTCTGCCTGTTGACGTTTTTCTTCCAGAAGCTGGGTATGCACCACGGTTGTTACCTCCCGCGCTAACAGATTCAGCATGTCGTGATCCTGTTGGGTAAAATGGCGCGTCCGCCCCTTGATGCTGGCACCCACCGAACCGATGACTTCGCCCTCTGCAATCAATGGCGCAGCAATAAGCGAGGTAGCCCCGTATTGTTTGGCCAGACGCTGACTGACCCGAAAATCTTCCGCAGCATCAACAGTCTCAACCAGACGGCCCTCATTAAAAGCCGCCACCAGTAACGAAGGCTCATCCTGCGACAGACGAAAATGTCCTTCTGGACAGTAGGCAGCCCCGGTTACGGAAACAATAACCAATTCCCCTGGAACTTTGCTTTGTAACAGCAAATAGGCAACATCTGCATCCAGTGCCTGAGCACAGATTTTCACCAGATTATCGTAAGACTCACCAATGCTGGCTGCCGTATTCACACTACGCAACACCTGATTACCTACTGCAAGAATTTTCCCCTGTAAATAGAGATGCTCCAACAGGCTCTGATACTGCCCGGTAAGTACACCCAGTTCATCCGTGGAGCAGGCTCGCAAGTCAGGCTTGCGAGCCAGTAAAGCACCCGCTTCTCCAGCTGCCACTTCCAATGGCTGTAATGCCTGACCAAAACTGCGCATAAAAATCTGCGCACCCACCAGCGCCAAAGCCTGCAAAGCCAGCCAGACAACAAAGGTCTCTAATGTGAAGTAGCCAGTACGAGTCCAGTAATACTGCACCAGCGTGGTATCCACCAGCAGTGGCACCAGTGCGGCAATCAGAAATACCCGGGTACGAATGGTAATGACAGGCCGCTCCAGCCGCATGGGCTGTAAAGCCCGGCCAAATAAATCAAACAGCTTAAAAAAAATGGGTAAGCCAACAATAATAGACACAGTCAATGCGACCAGGTTAATACGAAACCAGTCCACAGGCTGGGCGACAAAATCGCTGTACCACTCTGCGCTGTAGATCACCGTCACTGGTGCAATAAACAGATATGCCAGAAAAACACCCCAAAAATATCGTGGGAAACTGCGCACCTGCGCCAAGGCAGCATTTGCCAGTTTTTCCTGTTGCTGAAAATTTTCCGCCCCCAAATAGTCGGCCACGGAAGATACACGACGCTGGAAGTACCACACAGCCAACACCAGCGACAACACATCAAAGCCGGGTTGAGGCAGAGAACCAAGAACAGCTCTCATTTGCGCCATGGTAAACATTTCAATGTACAACAGAAATGACAGACCAAATACCGCAGGCATGGTCCAGGCAAGAATGATCAGTATGCGAAATCTACGCAGGAATTCGGCGCGGGTCAGTGTTGGCACTTCGGTGGACGGTGGCCTTTGTGAGGTATTGTGTGCAGCAGTGTTTGCGGCATTGTGTGCCGGGTTATCTTGCGTCATGTTGATTGACTTCATTCACGGACTATTTCACCCACAGCGTCTTCGCATTCACAAATTCGCGCAAACCATGCTGCGATAACTCCCGCCCGTAACCCGAAGCCTTGATGCCACCAAAAGGCAGACGTGGATCACTTTTTACCATGCCATTCACAAAAGCTGAACCACATTGCATCTGCCGTGCAAACTGCTCACCACGCTCAATGTCCTGTGTCCACACACTGCCACCCAGGCCAAAACGTGAACCATTGGCTACGGCCAGCGCTTCGGCCTCGTCAGTGACACGAATCACCGCCGCCACCGGACCAAACAGCTCTTGTTCATAAGCGACCGTGCCCGGCATAACCTGATCCAGAATCGTTGCAGTATAAAAGGCACCCGGACCCGCCACAGGCTCACCACCAATCAGTACCACGGCACCCGCAGTAATACTCGCCTGTACCTGACCGTGTAATTCGTCGCGCAAATCAACGCGCGCCATGGGTGCCAATGTGGTTGTTTCATCGGCGGGATCACCCGGGCGTAACTGCCTCACCGCTTCAACAAAACGTGCCACAAATTCATCGGCAATGGCATTCACCACAATAAACCGCTTGGCAGCAATACAGCTCTGTCCACAGTTGAGAAAACGTGACATCACCGCTTGCTGTACTGCCAAATCGAGATCGGCGTCTTCCAGCACCACAAAGGCATCTGCACCACCCAGTTCCAATACCGATTTTTTCAGGTGCTCTCCCGCCGCCGCCGCCACAGCACGGCCCGCCGGTTCGCTGCCAGTAAGTGTAACGGCTTGTATCCGTGGGTCGGCAATCACCTCGGCCACCTCGCGGGCATCGATCATCAACGTGCGAAACACACCCTCGGGAAACCCGGCTTCACGCACCAGACGCTCAATAGCCAACGCACACTGCGGCACATTGGAAGCATGTTTGAGTAAACCGGTATTGCCTGCCGCCAGAGTCGGGGCAATAAACCGGAACACCTGCCACAATGGAAAATTCCACGGCATTACCGCCAGCACCGTGCCTAATGGTTGATAAGCCACCAAACTTTTGCCTGCATCGGTTTCGATGAGTTCATCGGCAAGAAATACCGGAGCCTGCTCGGCATAAAACTCGCAACCCTGCGCGCATTTTTCTACCTCGACACGAGACTCGGCGATACGCTTGCCCATCTCCAGTGTCACCAGTTGCGCCAGAGACTCCTGCTCGGCACGCACCACCGCCGCCAGTTTATGTAATAGCTGACAACGCTCATCCAACGGTGTGGCGGCCCAACTAGGTGTCGCCGTGCTGACCTGAGCCAATGCTGCTTCCAGTTGTGCGCCAGTCCATGTTGCGAAATTCGCAACATTTTCACCGCGAGCAGGGTTGGTACTTTGATAAGCCATGAATTCCCTCGAAAAGCCCGGAAGCTTAGCGCAACCGGGTAGTATTTAAATATATCGCTAATGGCATAATTACCAAATTATCATGGTAATTTTGCCATTAGCTCAAAAACGCGACGAACATTGACAGGTCCCGGGTTTTAATCTCACCCGCATCATAATCCTAAATTAATCAGTTGAATCGTAGCGAGAGCGACTATGCTGCTGAAGATAGAAGACTTTTTGGACTATTTTGGACAACAGCGTATCATCCATACGGTGAGTTCAAAATAGCCCAAAAAGTCTTTTAGATTCGGTGCCATAGACGTTCGCAGTAGATTCAATTGATTAATTTAGGGTAATGGCATCATTGAAAACACTATCTGTAAACGTTGCCACTCTCCGAAACGTTACGAGTATTTAACGCAAAGAACGCAAAGTTTTTCGTGTTTTTCTCTGCGTCTCCGCGCCTTTGCGTTGGGTTTTCATTACCCAGGCTCTCCCGGATGCATTGCCTTTGACAGATGAACAGCTAAAGCCTGTTAATCCACATTTACGTAAAACTAAAAATAATGTGGTTAAATATTTTCACAATGGAATATTAAAACTCACAAGCACCTGTTTTCGCTCCTCCACTGGCATCTCCCCCAACACTGCACAGGCCCGGTAAAACGCAGCCAGATCACCCTGTTGCTCCGCCAGTAAACGCTGAAAAACCGGCACATGATCGCGATACGTGGTCACCGCCCCCAACTGCGCATTATTCAAATCCCGCGCAAACCAGGCGTCGTATCCTGCATAACCATCCCACTGTTTTTTCAGCTGTTGATACTGCTGGCGCAGCCCGGTCTGAATGGCGGTTTTACGAATCTGCATTTCTGTTTCATCCAGCGCTTCCGCGTACAAAGCCTGAAGCTGATCCCGCACACCGGTCACCAATACCACAAATTCATCCTGCCGCTGCCGGGACAGCGCATATTCCTGGCGTTGCTGCTGATTGCCATGTTTTTCCAGCCAACGCCGCACACCCTCCAACTGCACGGCGGTGGCAAAGCCTTCATTAAAAGCAGTGTCGTCTTCCACGTACAATTGCTGATGCGCCAGTTCGTGAAAAATCAATCCGGCAATGCGCGCCGGGGAGCGCTGCAATACGGTGTTCAATAACGGATCATCAAACCAGCCCAGGGTGGAATACGCAGCCACACCGCCGATGTAAACATCCAGACCCTCAGCAGCCAGCTGATCCGCAAAAGCCTGTGCATCGGCCTGGGCAAAATAACCGCGATAACCCACACAGCCTGCAAAGGGAAAGCACCAGCGCTTGAGGTTTAATTCAAACGGTTTGGCGGCAAATACATTCCACACCACAAAAGGCCGTTGCAAATCGGCGTAACTGCGGTAACTGTCATTGTCCGGCAACGCCAGTTCGCTGCTGGCGAAATCACGAATCTCCAGTACCATCTGCAATTTTTCACGCAACGGGTCAGCTGTATCGAATGAGGCCAGTATTTCGTCGATAGGCTTGCTCTTGTCCCACACCTCCCACTGGCCTCCAATGGATTGCCCGTAATAACCCAACGTGGCACAACCACTCACCAGCAATAAAACGCACAACAACAGCGTGCGTCGCTTCAACACTAAACGTATAAACAAAAGTCTCATACAGGTAACATACCGGTATGAAGATCTATTTGGTAGGCGGTGCGGTGCGCGACACGTTATTGGGTTTCAAACCCAAAGAACACGACTGGGTGGTGGTAGGAGCCACACCGGAACAACTGACGTCACAGGGTTACAAACAGGTGGGCAAAGATTTCCCGGTATTCCTGCACCCAAAAACGCACGAGGAATATGCCCTGGCGCGCACCGAACGCAAAACCGCACCGGGTTATCACGGCTTTGCCATACATGCTGCGCCAGACGTGACCCTGGAAGAAGACCTGTTGCGCCGTGACCTCACCGTCAATGCCATCGCTCAAACCGCCGACGGACAACTCATCGACCCATTTAATGGTCAGCAGGATCTGGCGGATAAACTGCTGCGCCATGTCTCGCCTGCCTTCAGTGAAGACCCAATACGCATCTTGCGCGTGGCGCGTTTTGCGGCACGTTTTGCCCATCTCGGTTTTGATATTGCGCCTGAGACAATGCAACTGATGCGGGACATGAGTAATGCCGGGGAAGTTGATGCGCTGGTGGCCGAACGAGTGTGGACAGAAACGAAACGCGCGCTGGGTGAAAAAACCCCGGCACGTTTTTTTCAGGTACTGCGCGAGTGTGGCGCACTGGCCATATTATTCCCGGAAATCGAACGTCTGTTCGGCGTACCGCAACCGGAAAAACATCACCCGGAAATCGACACCGGCCTGCATACCCTGATGGTGCTGGAACAGGCAGCACGACTGTCACCGGACACCCGTGTCCGTTTTGCTGCACTGGTACACGACCTCGGTAAAGGCACCACCCCCAAGGATCAATGGCCGAAACACATTGCCCACGAAGAACGTGGCGTACCGCTGGTGGAGGATTTATGCCAGCGCCTGCGTGTCCCTAAAAGCTACCGGGAACTGGCGGTGGCGGTGACACGCTATCATCTGCACTACCATCGCGCAGCCGAACTCAAACCCGCCACCCTGCTCAAGTTGTTTAACGCTCTGGACACCTTTCGTCGCCCGGAACGCTTCGAACTGTTTATTCTTGCCTGCGAAGCTGACTCTCGCGGTCGTACCGGGTTTGAAAATGCGCACTTTGATCAGCCGGATATTTTGCGGCGCGCGCGCGATGCAGCCGTCGCCGTCACTGCCAAAGAATTAGCAGGAAAATTCACAGGTGCCGCCATTGGCGTGGAATTGGATCGGCTGCGCAAACAGGCTATTAAAAAAGCAGTAAGCTGTTAAATGTGAATTAAGAACTAAATGGCCTTATTTTCGGCATAGCAGCAAAGCCTGAGTAATGAAAACCCAACGCAAAGGCGCAGAGACGCAGAGAGCGCAAAGAATGAAAGGATAATGGACAAAGAATCGCTTGGTGTTCTCTGCGCCTCCGCGCCTTTGCGTTAGATTTTATGGCACGTTGATTTATAGCTGAAGAATGGTTTGTTTTGCTAAATATAAACTAATGACTTTATTCTTCTGGGTATTTAACGCAAAAAACACAAAGTTTTTAGTGTTTTTCTCTGCGTCCTTTGCGTCTCTGCGACCTCTGCGTTTATCACTCTCCACTTGTCAGTAGCACGACAACACAACGTTCCAATACACTGAAACGATTACCCGGAGATTTTTGATATTGCGCAGACGTCAGTCAGAATGCGCGTTGTAGCGTCAGTTAATTCACATTAAAACGTTATTTCTGATTTACCTGCAAGCAAAAAGTGACCGGCCCATCGTTGACAAGTGACACTTGCATATCAGCACCAAAACGACCGCTGGCAACATTTGCATACTGTTGCTGCGCGTGTGCAAGAAAATAATCAAACAGCCGCCGCCCGTGTTCCGGGCTGGCGGCACAACTGAAGCTGGGGCGCGCACCTTTTCGTGTATCCGCCGCTAACGTGAATTGGGGAACCAGCAGCAAACCACCCTGCACATCTTTCAAGCTGAGATTCATTTTGTCATCCGCATCGGCGAACACACGATAGCCCAGCAGGCGCTCCAGCAAACGATCAGCCTGCGCCTCAGTGTCACCGCGCTCCACACCAATCAGCACCATCAATCCCTGACCGATAGCACCCACCATTTCGCGATCCACCGTCACACTGGCTTCACTCACCCGTTGCAACAAACCGATCATTTGTCACTCGTCATGACAGGCGTCGCGCAAAGTCATCCGTGGCACGTACCAGCGCGTCAATGATGCCGGTCTCCAACGCCGAATGCCCGGCATCCGGGATGATCTGCATCACGGCATTGGGCCAGGCATGATACAAATCCCAGGCACTTTGCATGGGACACACCACATCGTAACGACCCTGCACAATAACACCGGGGATATCCGCCAGATAGTTGGCATCCCGTAATATCTGATCGGGTTCGAGAAAACTGTCGTGCGTAAAATAATGGCACTCAATGCGCGCCAGACTCAGCGCGTTATGTGGTTCACTGAAATGATCCACCACTGTTTTGCTGGGATGCAGCGTTGAAGTACGTCCCTCCCACTTTGACCAGGCCTTGGCGGCAGACATGCGTTGCAATTCGTTGCTGCTGGTGAGCCGCTGATAATAAGCAGCCACCATGTCATCACGCTCATTTTCTGGAATAGGCTTGAGATATTCCTCCCAGTAATCAGGGAAAATATGGCTAGCACCTTCCTGATAAAACCATTTTATCTCATGCGGCCGACACAAAAAGATGCCACGCAAAATCAACCCCAATACCCGGTCAGGATGGGTTTCGGCATACACCAAACTTAAAGTAGAACCCCAGGAGCCGCCGAACAACAACCATTTTTTAATGCCCAAATGTTCACGAATAGCCTCAATATCCGCAACCAGATGTTGAGTTGTATTATTCTCCAGCGTGGCATGAGGCCTGGAATGGCCACTGCCACGTTGGTCAAAAAGAATAATGCGATATTTTTCAGGATTAAAAAAACAACGATGATACGGTGAACAACCTGCCCCTGGCCCACCGTGGACAAACAATACGGGAATACCATCCGGCTCACCGCTCTCCTCCACGTATAACTGATGGGGCTCGTCCACTGCCAGCGTATGCGTGACATAAGGTTTGATTTTAGGATAAAGGTCTCTCATAACAGTAGTCCCTGCTGCTTAAATCTATAAATCAAAATCAGTACATCAACCCTGCACCCATTCACCCTTGAAGCCTTTGAATGCCATCGCACCCATCAACACCAGCCCCGAGAGAATCAGTATCGGACCAATGGCGGTATTCAGCCAAATACTCGCCCACTCCTGCATAAACACCCGTTCCAAATACAACAGACCGGAATGCATTAACGTACCGATAATAAACATCCAGCTCACCACCTGCTTCAACATCAGTGGCGCAACAATAAAACACAATACAACACCCACCACGATGTTCAACAAAGCCTCAAGATTGCCATGGGCATGGGGACCACCCTTGATGAAATCAATGCCAAATTCATTGGCACCCACCTTGTTCATACTAATAATTGCCTCAGTATTGGCAATGGCCAGTTGTTTGGCGCTCAAATCTTCCAGGGTTTCCAGGTCTTCCTCATAATCGCTGGCCCTGAGTTCCTGTAATTTACCCACCATCTGCTGTTTTTCGGTATTAGCCACGCCCCAGTCATCATATTTCACCACCATCAACGGCCCCAGCGCCGCCGTGCTTGCCAAAAACAAAAACCCGAATACGATATTCTTTTTACCTACCATAACTCACCTCCGGTTTCGTTTGAACAACCGAAGCATAGTCTATTGAAAAAACAAGTGCCGCTTTGAAGCGTCCAGAAACAAGGGCCGCCCATACTTCTTTACAACCCACTTTTTTGTAATAGTTATTAATTTTATTGCTACACTCTGCCGCTGACATAATGGAGTAACGCCAAGGTCATCTATGTATAACTCCATTGGTATATCTATATGATTCTGTATCACAGATGAAACCTGCCCTATAACAACACCATTTTTTAGTGCTGCCAGCATAATATGACTTTTTACATAGCTTGATAAAAAATTGAAATCAACTTCTTTATCAAAACCGTCTTCCACTATTAAGTTTAACAATTCAGTATTGTCGTACGTTATGTGAGCTATATTGATTTGCAATAAGTGACATCTCGCAACTTTCTAGCGCATAACATCACAAATCACCAACAGAATTGGTTGACAGATAGCCACACTGCCAAACTGGCGAAACCCGGTTTTTTCATCGCAATTTATCCCGGGGCAGAATTGACCCGGCCAGAGCCCCTGCGTTAACGTACTGACCCCTCACAAACGGTGGAAACCACAGAGTTCAAAAACATGGCGCAGAAGAAACAAAAAACACCCGATTTTGAAACAGCACTGAAAGAACTCGAAACGCTGGTAGAGCGTATGGAGAATGGCGAGTCTTCACTGGAGGATTCACTGAAAGACTTCGAGCGCGGTATCGAACTCACCCGCAGCTGCCAGACTGCGCTGACTGAGGCCGAACAAAAAGTAGAGATTCTGCTGAAAAAAGACGGTGAACCAGAAGCGTTTACCGCCAAGACTGAATAATGCTCTCAAAAACCTTCAACCAATGAAAATCCTGGCCTCACCCTTTTTTTCTTTAACCTTGTCCTGATCCATGTCACTAACTCCCCAGCTCGAAACTTGCCAGGCCCGCATTGAAAAGGCGTTGCAACACTGGCTACCCACAGCGAATGTGAACCCTGCGTTACTCCATGAGGCCATGCGCTATGCCAGTCTCGATGGCGGTAAACGTATACGCCCTCTATTGGTGTACCTCACTGGACAAATGCTCGGCATAGCTCCCTCCGTACTGGATGGTCCGGCTTGCGCGCTGGAACTGATTCATGTCTATTCGCTGATCCACGATGACCTGCCTGCCATGGACAATGACGAACTGCGCCGTGGTAAGCCTACCTGTCACATCCAGTTCGGCGAGGCTAACGCGATTCTCGCTGGCGATGCCCTGCAATCCCTGGCGTTTTACATTCTCGCCCGCGACCCGGATATGGTGGATGACCCAGTTCTGCGTCTAAAAATGGTGGAGACTCTGGCTCTGGCCAGCGGTTCACAGGGCATGGCGGGCGGGCAGGCCATGGACCTCGCCGCCGAAGGCTTGGGACAAACCATGAATCTCGCCGAGCTGGAAAACATGCACATCCACAAAACCGGGGCGCTGATCCGCGCCAGCGTCAAGCTGGGCGCATTGAGCCAACCCGGCGTTGAGCCCACACAACTGGAAAAGCTCGACCATTTCGCCAAGTGCGTGGGACTGGCTTTCCAGATCCGTGACGATATCCTTGATGTGGAAGGTGACACAGCAACCCTGGGGAAACCCCAGGGGTCTGACGAGGCCCGGCATAAAACCACCTATCCTGCCCTGCTGGGCATGGCCGAAGCCAAACAGCGCGCAAATGAGCTGCATCAGAAAGCCATTGACAGCCTGTCGTATTGGGGTGAAGCCGCCCGACCACTGCGCGATATCGCCGGGTACATCATTCACCGGCAAAGCTGATATAATCATCCCCCTTTTTAACCCTCGTAGGGTGATGCCCACCATTGCGCGCACTTTGTACCTGACACGGTGGGCGGTGCCCGCCCTACGAAAAATTGCAGCACAGCCCATGCCCAAAACACGCGCCTTTCCGTTACTGGAAAGCATCAACAGCCCCGACAATGTCCGCTCACTGGACACCAGCCAGCTCAAAGAGCTGGTGGACGAGTTGCGCGCCTTCCTGATTCAGACCGTCAGCCAGACCGGAGGGCATCTCTCTTCCGGCCTGGGCACTGTGGAACTCACCGTCGCCCTGCATTATGTATTCAACACCCCGCAAGACAAATTGGTATGGGATGTAGGGCACCAAAGCTACCCGCATAAAATTCTCACTGGTCGTCGGGAACAAATGCACAGCTTGCGCCAGCAAGGCGGCATCGCCGGCTTCCCCAAGCGCAGCGAAAGCCCTTATGACACCTTTGGGGTTGGCCATTCCAGTACCTCCATCAGTGCTGCACTGGGCATGGCTATTGCTGCACAACAAACAGATGATGATGAAGATGAGGCCAGCAAAAAAGTCGTTGCTATCATCGGTGATGGCGCAATGACGGCAGGCATGGCTTTTGAGGCACTGAATCACGCCGGTTCACTGGACGCTAATCTGCTGGTGATTCTCAACGACAACGACATGTCCATTTCCCCCAACGTGGGTGGCCTGTCCAATTATCTGGCGCGCATCCTCTCCGGCAAACTTTATCTCGCCGCCCGGGAAGGCTCAAAAAAGGTGCTGAGCCAGATTCCCAATATGTGGGAACTGGCCCAGCGTGTGGAAGAGCATGCCAAAGGTATGGTGATCCCTGGCACCTTGTTCGAGGAACTGGGATTCAACTACATCGGCCCTATTAACGGCCATGACATGGATTCCCTAATCAAGACTCTGGGCAACCTGAGCACGCTGAAAGGCCCACAATTTCTGCACATCGTCACCAAAAAAGGCAAGGGTTTTGAGCCTGCGGAAGAAGACCCCTGCGCCTACCACGGCGTGGGCAGTTACGACCCGGATACCGGCGAAGCCCTTCCTGCCCGCAATAAAAAAACCAGCCTCACCTACACGCAGGTGTTTGGCGACTGGCTTTGTGATCAGGCCGCGCAGGATAAAAAACTCATAGGCATCACCCCCGCCATGCGCGAAGGCTCCGGTATGGTGGCTTTTTCCGAACAATTTCCGAATCAATACCTGGATGTCGGCATTGCCGAACAGCACGCAGTGACGCTGGCTGCGGGCATGGCCTGCGATGGCCTCAAGCCGGTGGTGGCGATCTATTCCACCTTCCTGCAACGCGCTTATGATCAGCTGATCCACGACGTTGCCATCCAGAATCTGCCCGTAATGTTCGCTATCGACCGTGCCGGACTGGTGGGTGCCGACGGGCCGACGCATGCAGGCAGCTTCGACCTCAGTTACCTGCGCTGCATACCCAACATGATGGTGATGGCTCCGGCGGACGAAGCTGAATGTCGCCAGATGCTCAACACCGGTTACCAATACAACGGCCCTAGTGCCGTGCGGTATCCGCGCGGCTTCGGCCCCGGCACACAACCCGCACAAAACTTTGAAACGCTGCCACTGGGCAAGGCTGAAGTACGACGCCGTGGTACCCATGTTGCCATTCTCGCCTTCGGCAGCAGGGTGGCTCCAGCCATCACAGCCGGTGAAACACTGGATGCCACAGTAATAAACATGCGTTTTGTCAAACCGCTGGACGAAGATCTGATACTGGAAATAGCCGAACAACATCAATTAATCGTAACCGTGGAAGAAAATGCCGTGACGGGCGGTGCAGGCAGCGGTGTTAACGAATGTCTTGCTGCACACGGCGTCACCATAGCTATACATAACCTGGGGTTGCCGGATCATTTTGTCGAGCACGGCGAACACGGTGCGTTGCTTGCCCAATGTGGCCTGGATGCCATTGGCATCGAAAACACCATTAACAAACTGCTGGCACAATCTGACACGCAAGCCCGTATTGCTAAATAATGCCCAATACCTTAGTATTTTAATCAACTTATATTCCTGCTATTCACTCACTATTCCCGTATTCCCATGCCAGCGAAGTACACCCTTAAAGTTGTCAGCGATTTTGCCTCTGCCCACACCCTGCGTGATTACCCTGGTGCCTGTTCACGCATGCACGGGCATAACTGGAAAGTCGAGGCTGAAGTAGAGGCCAGCCAACTGAACAACGTGGGCATGGCTATTGATTTCAAGGCGATACGCCAGCAGGTGCGCGAATTAACCGACCTGCTCGACCATCGTTATCTCAACGAAATCGAACCTTTTGACACCATTAACCCCACCGCAGAAAACATCGCTGCATTTATTTTCAGTGGCTTGTCAGAAACACTTAACAACGAACATATCCGCGTCAAGGCCATCACCTTGTGGGAAACCGAGCGTGCCTGTGTACGTTTTACCGATAATTAGCAAGCTGAAAACTCAAACCGCAAAAGAGGAAAGCTCGTGACTGACTCCACCATTGCCGACGTACAAAATTCGGAAGATACCCGCCACCTGCCTATCAACAAGGTCGGCATCAAGGATATCCGTCACCCGGTACGCATTCGTGACCGCTCCGGCGGCGAACAGCACACCATCGCCAACTTCAACATGTATGTGAACCTGCCGCATAATTTCAAGGGCACACATATGTCGCGTTTTGTCGAAATACTCAACCAGCACGAACGCGAAATTTCAGTAGAGTCTTTCGAAGACATGCTGGCAGAAATGACCGAACGCCTGGAAGCCGAATCCGGTCACATCGAAATGAGCTTCCCCTACTTCGTCAACAAAACAGCACCCGTATCCGGCGTGCAAAGTCTGCTGGATTACGATGTGACTTTTTTGGGCTCCAGCAGCGGCAATCGGCATGAGACGACACTCAAAGTTGTGGTACCCGTCACCAGTCTGTGCCCCTGCTCAAAGAAAATTTCTGATCGCGGCGCGCACAATCAGCGGTCACACGTTACTGTCACCATCAAGACGCGCGAATTTGTCTGGATTGAAGACATCATTGACGCTGTGGAATCCATTGCCTCCTGTGAACTGTACGGTCTGTTAAAACGCCCGGACGAAAAATACGTCACCGAGCGTGCCTACGACAACCCAAAATTTGTGGAAGACATGGTGCGTGATATTGCAGCACACATAAACCAGGACTCACGCATTACCGCCTACGTCGTGGAATCAGAAAACTTCGAGTCCATTCATAATCATTCGGCCTATGCACTGATCGAAAAAAACATGACGACATAATTTGAGTCTTGTTATGTACGATACCCGTGGCGATTGAAATTTAAGTTTTATTGCACGCCATACACACTCCCAACGAGATATACAATATCTCATCCTGCTCCTTTACCCTGCTCCCATGGTCCTCCGTGGGAATCCATTGTTTTGGCTTTGCGGTCAATTTTATATGCGCTATTGAACAACATGGAAGATATGCCCCAAACCTAACATGATCAAAATACAGCATGGGAGCAAGAGTGATGAAAAGAACGACAGCTATTCAGGGAAGAGCATTGATATTGACGCTGGCTCTATCGGCGACAACCAGCGCGACTGCTGACAATGTTGAACAACGCACTCAGGCAGCAATGGAGGTGGCGCAGTCCTTCATGATGCAGCTGGGAAAGACCATGAAAGGTGCAATGCAGAAAGACGGCCCTGTTGCTGCCATCAATGTATGCTCAGAACAAGCGCCAAAGATGACAGCAGATATCTCCCGAAGCCAGGGTTGGAAAGTGACCCGCGTCAGCACCCGCGTACGTAACCCCATGCTTGGTATGCCCGATGTATGGGAACAAAAGGTACTGGCACAATTTCAGGCTCGCCTCGACCGGGGGGAGTCGCTAAAGACAATGAGTTTCTCCGAGATGGTGGCCGAGCCCAATGGTCGTTATTTCCGTTTTGCCAAAGCCATTGGCGTCAAACCTCAATGTTTAACCTGCCATGGCAGTAAAAATGATATCCCCAGCGCGGTGAAGCAAAAACTGCATCAGCAATACCCCTTCGATAGAGCAACAGATTATCGGACAGGTGACCTACGAGGTGCGGTCAGCATAAAACAGCCTTTGCCCAGCATGTAGCTAATATGAGAACTCCCAGCAAAGAATTGTTGGCAACGCACATCACCACACTGACACTTAAACGGATATTGATTATGAGTTTGTAGATCGCCTTTTTTGATAACCCTCAGGGTAAACAGCGGGTACTTAAAAAACGGGAAACATAACATTTAAAAGGAGTTTATATGTCACACATTGTTATCATGGGTGCAGGTACGGGAGGAATGCCCGCAGCCTACGAATTAAGAGAGGCTCTGGACAAAGAACATACCATTACAATGGTCAATGCCAGGGAATACTTTCAGTTTGTTCCATCTAACCCCTGGATTGGAGTCGGCTGGCGTAAACGTGCTGATATTACCTTTCCCATTCGTCCTTACCTGGAACGTAAAAACATAAAATTCGTCGTCAGCCCGGTAACCAAAATTAACGCCGAAAATAACGCACTTGAATTGGCTAACGGTAACCGGGTGGAATACGACTATCTGCTTATCACCACCGGTCCAAAACTGGCGTTTGAAGAAATTGAGGGGATAGGCCCGGTTGATGGTTTTACCCAATCAATATGCACCGTCGATCATGCTGAAACGGCTTACGATGCCTACCAGAAACTGGTGGAAAACCCTGGCCCGATTGTCGTTGGTGCAGTGCAAGGTGCCAGCTGTTTTGGGCCCGCCTATGAATACGCATTCATCCTGGATGCCGATCTGCGCAAACGTAAAGTCCGTGACCAGATCCCGATGACTTACATTACCAGTGAACCCTACATCGGTCACCTGGGATTGGGCGGCGTGGGGGATTCCAAGGGCATGATGGAATCAGAGTTACGTAATCGCCACATCAAATGGATCACCAATGCAAAAGTGACCAAGGTAGAAGAAAACAAAATGTATGTTGCAGAACATAATATGGAAGGCGAAATCATCAAAGAACATGAAGTGGCGTTTAGTTATTCAATGATGTTACCTGCTTTCAAAGGAGTGGATGCTGTAGCCAATGTAGAAGGGCTTTGCAACCCCCGGGGCTTTGTTATTGTTGATGATCATCAGCGCAGCCCTAAATACAAAAACATCTACTCCGCTGGAGTCTGTATTGCTATCCCCCCTGTGGAAGTCACTCCCGTACCAACAGGCACACCCAAAACCGGCTATATGATCGAGTCAATGGTGACAGCTATCGTGCATAATATTGAGGAGGAGCTGCAAGGAAAAGAGCCTTCTCATGAAGGAACATGGAATGCAATCTGTCTTGCCGACATGGGAGACACAGGCGCGGCCTTCGTCGCACTGCCGCAAATTCCACCACGCAACGTTAATTGGTTTAAAAAAGGTAAATGGGTGCATGTTGCCAAGGTGGCATTTGAAAAATACTTCATGCGTAAAATGAAAAAGGGAACATCAGAGCCCATTTACGAAAAATATGTGCTAAAAGCTTTAGGCATTAATCGTCTTAAAGACAGCGATCAATAATTGACTTCTTTGTCTCACTTCTGCCGGGGTTCAGAGCGTGAACCCCGGTTTTTTATCACTGATAATGACATGCTGAACCGCTCCCGAATAAATACGATGTCAGAACTTTTTCTTCAGGCGCATGATATTGCCATCACGCTGAATTTCCAGTTGTCCCAGAAATGACATTCCCAACAGAACCTGCGTCGGGTAGTTACCATCAATCACCACTGCCCTCACATTATGCTGAGTGATATCTCCGACGGTAACCTTGTCCAGCACTACCCGGTACGCTTCGCTCACCCCCGATGCCGTACCCACAAAAGTCGGCTCACCGGTCACCCGAAAATCAATAGCCAGACGTTTGGCATGCTGTGCGCTCATGGCAACAGAGGTTGCTCCTGTATCCACTAAAAACGAAACGGGCAAACCATTGATACTGCCTACCGTGGAATACATACCCGTGTTATTTTTGGCAATGATCACCTCAATACTTTCACGCACTTTGTACTGACCTGTCACGGAATAACTGTCACCCAGGCGCAAGCGGCGGCGCTTGCCATCGACCTCTACATCCACCTGCTCTTCTGCAATACGCAATACACGCACTCCCTGTTTCGCAGCATTCTTAACTGACATCATTTGCCGCTGACCATCCACCAGCAACAATGCTTTGCTGCCAAGAATGCCTTGCAACACAACCTGACGCGCAGGCTTGCGTTCATCTTGCGACTCCGCCTCGCACACACCAGCAAAGGCTGATAAAATCAGCAACAACCACATACCCACCATTCGAACAACCCGTTCAGACCGTTTATTTATCATGAAACCCATACGCATCTTTGTTCACATCGCCTGTGAAGGCCCCGGTTATTTTGCCACTCTGCTGGAAAACTATAACATTCCTTTTGAGCTGGTGCGTATTGATGCCGGAGAAGTGCCTCCGGTACAAATCGATGATGTCAGTGCTTTGGTTTTCATGGGTGGCCCCATGAGTGCTAATGACGATATTGAATGGATTTCACAGGAGCTGACACTCATTCAAAAAGCGGTTGATGCCAATTTACCCGTGCTCGGACATTGCCTGGGTGGGCAGCTCATCAGCAAGGCTTTGGGTGGAAAAATCACAGCAAACCCCGTAAAAGAAATTGGCTGGTTGCCCGTGCAAAAAATTCCCGGCCCACAGGCTGATGACTGGCTACAGGATTTTGCCGATGCCAGTGTGTTGTTTCATTGGCATGGTGAAACCTTTTCCATTCCCGATGGCGCAACAGCCATTCTCCGCAGTGAGCAGTGTGTACATCAGGGCTTTGTGATCGGTAATACTCTGGCATTGCAATGTCATATTGAAATGACCGATGCCATGGTGCGTGAATGGACAGCACTTTATAAAAATGAACTCACAGACCCTGCAACGAGCGTGCAAAGCCAAAACGAAATAACGGAAAACCTGGAAGAACGCACCAAACAACTGCATGATGCAGCAGATGTACTTTACCGACGCTGGCTGCAACCGTTAATGGCTAACAACCAGACTGGCGATCAGGATTCACCCGAGTGATTTCTGGTGGATGCCAGACCTGCAGAATCAACCGGCATAATGTGAGTTGTTGCTTCGCTGACTGAGGTTTGCTTCACAGCCTGGGTTGACATGGTAATCACCACACCAAATATTACAACCAGCATCAATACTGTCATTGGGTCCAGTTTGGATAAAAACTTCATTTTTGCCCCCTGTTACATTATTCCGGGCGGGTAACTCGTGAGTTCGGTCCCCTGCCACAATATGTGTGTCGTCTACACAGGCGCGCACGCCCGTGACTGGATACACACTGTTTTTGTGAAACACATCACACATCCGTTTAGAATTATCGGAAAACGGTAAGATTTCTTTAAATATTTCAGGCAGATGCCAATATAAACCCGCGCGAGATCTCCAGCCAGACGGTGGATTGCCAGCTTAACTCCACCACCAGCAACGGACTATTCTGATGCTGAAAGTGTATTTCACAATATGCCATCAATGCATTTGTATCCATCAACACCTCCTCTGTCTGCCCATGGCACACTGGTGACAACCAGCGGGATTTGGGCAAAATCACCCAGCACACATCCGCAGCAGTGGTGAGCAGGGACGTTTTTTCCCAGTATAACCACCATCCCTTGTGATGATTGGCAGAAAGCATATAGGGTGCCAGATCAACCGTATTAGTCTGTTCAGCTCCATCGACCTCGTCAAATGGATAAAATAAATAACCTCTGATAAAAGCAGCAGGCTGGACCGGACCAGCCTCCATATGCATTAAACGTGCTTGCGCCTCAGGCAAACCTGCCAGCTTAAGTTGATGCTGAAACAAACGATCCAGCTTTATATCAAGGCGATCCTGATCAGCCGGCCCCGCCCAGTAAGGTTTACCCTCATTGTCTTTTTTTTGTAAATAAAATTTTACCGCAACTTCCCAGTGTTGCATTGGTTTTCCGTTATCCACCCGAAACAAAAAATCGAACTCTCCCAAAGTGCGTCTTCCCCCTGTTTCTTGCGATTGAAAAACAGGGACATTGTGTTGTAGTTGCTGCACACATAAAATGGCTTTCAGCCAATAGCGTAAAAGATGCTCAAAATAAATGCCCAGGCGATGGTTTTTGCATTTCGATATTGCATCCAATAAAGGCGTGGGATTTTCATCCAGCTCACGTAGATAACTTTCGTGCGTCGTATAAATGTAGTGACACCACTCATCCGCCACCAGCATCTGCCCCTCCGGAGCCTTTTGTAATAAACCAGGGGAAGCCATCACCCAGGCAAGGTCACGTACCACAGGATGTCGATAAGGGAACACCACGGCACCCGTATTTTTTGTATTCATGTCGCTGGCCGTTTAATCGCCAACATTAAATCCATCACATTGGTACCTGTGGGTCCGGTAACAATCAAATCACCACTGGCTTGCAAAAAATCGCCTGCATTTGCGCTGGCCAACGTCTGCTGCACATCAAACCCGGCCTGTATTCCGCGCTGCATAGTATGCCCATCTACCAAAGCACCAGTAGCTTGTGTCGGTCCATCACTGCCGTCTGTGCCCGCGGCCAAAAAATAATGCCCCTCCACACCGGTTAATTCTGCCGCTGCCGCCAATGCCAATTGTTGATTGCGCCCACCCTGCCCGGGGTTATCCGGCAAACGCACGGTGGTTTCTCCACCCCAGATATGTAACCCAAATTCGCCATCATACAACGCGCGAGCCAACTGCCGTCCCGCAAGTTGTGCATCACACGTTATTAGTTCCTCATGTAAATAAACGTCATACCCTAAAGCCGTCGCCATTCTTTTTGCCGCCTGCATCGCATCTTCAAGTTTTGCAACAATGTGGATATCAATCGTATTAAAACAAACGTCATCCAATAAAGGCGCAGGCGGTGCATTGGGCAATATTTTAATCCATTCCGGCATATCTTCAGATTGTGACTCATCAACAATATCCGGACTCAAAAAGCCTGAACCAATCACCTGTGGTGAATTATCCGGCACATCAGAAATCATCAGACAGTTTACATCATGCCCTGTAAGTCGTTGCGCCAAACGTCCTCCCTTGATACATGACAATGATTTCCGCACACGATTCATCTCCGTGATACTCCAGCCACTGCCCAACAACCAACGGTTTACTTTTTGCAGATCCTCCAAACACAGTCTATCCGGTAATACCTCCACCAATGAAGAAGCACCGCCGGAAATCAAAAATATAAAATCCTGCTCTACTGGCCACACCGCCATAAATTCCAACAGAACCTGACCTGCGTACAAACTGCGTTGATCCGGTACAGGGTGTGCCGATTCCAGACATTGAATATTTTTCATACCTTGCAATTTTTTGTCACAATACCCTTCCTTGGTAATCAACAAACCCTCATCAAACATATCTCCCAGAGCCGTTATTGCACCCAGCATCATACTCGATGCTGCTTTACCAATGGCAATCACGACAACCCGCCTACCCGAACCATAGCCCGTCAATGTCTGTCGCGTGCAAATTTCCCCCTGCACAGCCGCCAATGCAGTATGATAAATGTGTAAAAGGTGCTGACGAGTTAAACTCATATTTTGTCCTGCTTCATTTTTATCGTTCACCTTGCTGAACACAGAGAGGATGGGTATTCTCTCTAATTGCACAAACAGAAAAATCAACAAGGATGATTCTGCCATGCTCTGCGAAAAATGTGGCTTCAAAAACCCGGAAAATATGCGATTTTGTGGCCAATGTGCCACACCGTTGAATATCACTTGCCCCAGTTGTAACTTTAGCAATCCATTTGATTTTGAGTTCTGTGGACAATGTGCCACCCGTTTGAGCAAAACAAAAAACACGGAAAGCCGTTCCACTGAACCATCACACACACCCAAACAACAAAGCGCGGAACGCCGTCAGCTCACTGTGCTGTTTTGTGACATCATCGGTTCCTCTTCTCTTTCCGAACGCATTGACCCCGAAGAACTGCGCGATATCATGCGTGACTACCGCGATACCTGCAATAAAATTATCAGTAGCTATGGCGGTTATATCGCACAATACCTTGGTGATGGCATACTGGTTTATTTTGGTTATCCCCATGCACACGAAGATGACGCACAACGCGCCGCCTTCGCGGCACTGGAAATTATCAAACGCATCCCGGAAAAAATTTACCCTGCACAACAAGGCGATGATGTACGGCTTGCTGTGCGGGTTGGCATTCATACTGGCCTGGTGGTTGTCGGTGAAATTGGTGGTGGTGACAAACGTTCGATGGCGCTGGGTGAAACTCCCAATATTGCTGCACGGGTCCAGGATTACGCCAGTAAAAATACCGTGGTAATCAGTGACTATACACACCAGCTGCTAAATCGACGTTTTGAATGCAAAACATTGGGTTCTCATACACTGAAGGGGTTTTCTCAGCCTTTCACTCTTTTTCAAGTACAGCAGGCTCTTGGCAATAAAAACAGATTCACAGAAGCCGGGCACCCTTCTCGCACCATGCTGGTCGGGCGAGACCAGATAACCGGTTTGTTGACGGAAAAGCTCAATCAAGCACGAAAAGGGGTTGGAAAAATTGTTTTACTCGGTGGTGACCCCGGGCTGGGAAAAACATGCATGGTGCGAATGATTTGTAAAAAAGTCGAAAAAGAAAATTGTCTTTTTCTGGGTTGTTATGGCGACCTCTACTACAAAAACAGCTTTCTTTACCCTGTTATGGATATGATGCGCCACATTATTGGACTAACTGAGGGTGACAACCCACAAAAACAGATTGCACATATTGAAAAAACCATTGCCAGGCTGGGCATGGAGCCAAAAATAGTCACTCCTGTTTTGATGGAGCTGTTATCAATTTCACTTCCTGGAGAAATTATTGCCGACACTGCTGAAACAAACTCCACCCCTCAGCAAAAAAAACAGCATACCTTCAACATTCTGATCAATATTTTACAAGCCGTTGCGCAACAACGCTTTGTTGTATTCGTTGTGGAGGATTTACAATGGATAGATCCTTCCACTATTGAATTATTGTCACTACTCGTTGAGCAACCTGAACTAACCAATATTTTTGCCCTTTTTACCTTTCGTAGTGACTTCTCCCCTCTCTGGGAAAATCACGCCAACGTGACACACATTACCCTCAACCGTCTCACTCAAAAACAATCCGGCAGTATGATCAGGCAACTGTGTCGAGGGAAAACGCTGCCCGCAGAGGTATTTAGTGAGATTATCAATAAAACAGACGGCATTCCTTTTTTTGTCGCAGAACTTACCAACGCCGTGCTACGGTCTTCGTTGCTGGTGGAAAAAGAAGAGCATTTTGAACTCAGCCACAATATGTCTCAACTGGAAATTCCCAGTACACTGCAAGATTCGCTCATGTCACGCCTGGATGATCTTGGTGATGATAAAGAACTGGCACAACTGAGTGCCACGCTGGGACGTGAATTTACTTACGAATTATTATATGCAGCCACTCTGCAAAGTGAACTCAGCTTACAATCCAGCATGAATCGTCTCATTAATGCCGAACTATTTATCCAGAGCGGTAAACCACCAAAAGCCCATTACCGCTTTCAACATGCCCTTGTAAGAGAAGCTGCTTATCAATCATTATTAAAACGCACGCGCCAAAAATACCACCAACGCATTTCCACACTTATCAAAGAAAAATTCCCTCAACTTATTGCCGATAACCCGGAGATTCTTGCCCACCATTGCACTGAGGCTGGAAATAACGAAGATGCTTTGCATTACTGGTTATCTGCGGGAAATTATGCTATTCAACATTCGGCCAATATCGAAGCCGTCGAACACCTTAACAAAGGTCTTTCTCTGATTAAGAAAATACCCGAGTCTCCCCGTTTGAATATGCATGAGCTTGCGCTACAAACCACATTGGGCCTGGCCATCATGATGAGCAAAGGTTATGCCGCACCCGAAGCAGAAAAAGCTTATGTCCGCGCCTACAGTCTGTGCCGTAACATAACAGACATTAATACCGTATTCCCCGTGTTATGTGGTTTATGGGAGTTCTACATCGTCCGCGCGGAACTGGAAAAAGCGCACAAACTCGCAAATGAATTACAACAATATGCGACACAATCTGATACCCCGAAATTTTTACTGGAAGCAAAGCGCGCGCTGGGCACTACACTATTCTGGAAAGGGAGCTTTTCTGAAGCATTACAAAACCTTGAGCTTCACATCGAACCACAAGACGAACAATCTCACCCGCAAGCAACACTGGTTGCCTATAGCCAGGATGCGCAAGTCGCCTCGCTTGCCAATGCCGCATGTGTTTTATGGCTGCTTGGGAAAACGGACTTGGCATTAACACGAGGTCAAGCCGCACTGAGCCTGGCCAAACGCCTGGCACATCCATTCAGCCAGGCTTACGCTTTGCATTTCATGGGAACGCTGTCCCAACTTTGTGGTAACCACAAAGCCACCTACCGTTATGCCGATGCACAAATTACGCTGAGTGAAACTTATGGGTTTTCGTTTTGGGCGGCCACGGGTCATATGTTAAAAGCATGGTCGGAATCAACAGAACAACCAGCAGACAGTATTTGTAACCGTTTCCAGCAGGCACTGCACGATTATGAAAAATCCGGCAACCGACTCGCTCGTTCTTATTTTCAGGCCATCCTGGCAGAGCTTTTACATAATGCAGGAGAAACCGACAAAGCCCGACAAACTATTGAGTCCGCATTACGAGAAACCGCCTTCACCGGCGAGGGGTTTTTTACCGCAGAACTGCTTCGCATCAGAGGTAATTTTACTATTGCAAATGATGCGGGTGCTCATAATCTTGCAGAACAATATTTGAATGAGTCATTGGCTATTGCCAAGCAACAAAGCGCCAATGCCCTCGTGCTACGCACAGAAACCAGCCTTGCCGAACTTCAAAAAAAAACCACCGCGACGGGAAAAACACACTGAGAACACGTTAATATTCCCCGACTGATTATTGTCACCTGCTGAATAAACGCCTTATCTTATTGATAAACAGAGAAAATAATTTTCCACATCAGACCTGACCGTATATATACCCATAGCGATTGAGATTTAGGTTAAACCTAAACCCCAAACGCCACGGGTATAGTGGGTCACATTACCTTCTTCCACGCCAGTAGTACCCAACCATTTTCATACTGTATTCAATCGAAAAATTTTAAAGCGCTTCTTGTGCTGGCCGATACACAGTGACATGCACTGTGTTTTTACAGCATCGTATACACTCGGAAAATCAATCATATAAAACACGTTATACCTGAGATATAAAGGCACGGAAAAATGTATAACTATTGGAAAAAGTATGTGTATTTGATCCCCACTTGTCTGAGGATAAAACAGTATGTATTTTATATTGGTTTTTTTTTACTAACACCAGGCATTGCCTTTTCTTCTGCCAATCCGGTACTCACACCAATGACAGAACAACAAACAAACATTCGCTCTTTCCATGAAACAACAGAACTGGCTGAGATTATCTGGACCAACCTAACTAATCACTTTATTAAATACTATGAAAGCGGTGATTATCAAAATGCGCTTCTTGTCGCACAGCGCACCTATACTATAGCCGATAATAATTTTGGTTCAAATGATGTTAATACCGCTGATGCATTATTAAAACTTGGCATTATCAGGCAAACATTAGGCCGCCTGAACGAAGCAGAAAATCACTTATTGAAAGCATTACTTATTCTTGAAAAACAACTCAGCCCGAACCATCCGGATCTTGCTGTTGTCATGACAAACATTGGCAATGTTTATTTTGAATCACAACGCCCTGAGTTATCCGAAAAATATCATCAACAAGCCCTGAAAATTCGTGTAAATTCCTTTAATGCAAATGACTCTGCAATTGCACAGTCAACTTACAATCTGGCTGTACTGTATGAAAGCCAACACAAATATGAACAGGCAGCGGTTTTTTATCAGCAAGCAATCAGCTTATGGTCAGCAAGCATGGACCCCATGCATCCTTATGTCGGTAACGCGCTCAGCAATTTAAGTGTTGTTTACAACAAACAGGGGAAATATAAAGAAGCCACCGACATCCTGCAACGCATGCTTGTTTTTAAAAAATTTGTTTTTGGTGCTCAGCATGAAGAAGTTGCGCAAACACTCATCAACCTGGGTACAAACTATCTCGAACAAGGCGAATACAACCCGGCCAGTCATGCCTACGAAGAAGCTCTGAACATTGCACAGCATGTGCTGAGTTCAGCAGATCCACAACTGGCATTGCTGATGTATACCCTGGCCAATATTTATCACACCCAGGCTCGCATTGAAGAGCAAAACCAGACTCCTTCCGGGACGGGTATCATACTGGCCAATAACCCGACGACCCTGAAAGATACTGCACAGAGAAAAACAGCTCTTTTTGCACAAGCCCTGCCACTTTATGAAAAAGCCGCCGAAATACTCGATGCTGGTGAAAACGAAACACAATCTGCACTGGATGTTGTCTTGACTGAACTTGCCATACTGTACAAAGAGATTGGCAATACCGATATGGCAAAAGCAATCGAGTCACGCATCACTCACTAAGGAATGGAACACAATAACTCATACAATTGGCACCTCTGCTTCAGCCCGTCTTCGCCCGTTCTTCAATCACAAAAGATCGAAATAGAACGACTATTCCTGCACTTTTGTTCAATCAGAACGAACGAATACGAACTAAATCAGAGCGCCACTTATATAAGTTATTGTGTTCCATTCCTAATCTGTCAGCCAACAGTTTATTTCAGACCACGCTCCAGATCAGCCTGAATATCCATAATTTCTTCCAGTCCTACCGCAACACGTACCAGGCCATCGCTGATACCCGCTTCGGCACGCCGTTCAGGATCAACACGGCCATGTGTTGTGGTGGCCGGATGGGTAATTGTGCTTTTAGTATCACCCAGGTTTGCGGTAATTGATATCAAACGAGTGTTATCAATAACGCGCCATGCCGCTTTTTGGCCACCCTTCACTTCAAAAGATAATACGCCACCAAAACCATTTTGCTGTCGTGCTGCCAATGCGTGCTGGGGATGTGATGTCAGGCCGGGGTAATTCACTTGGGCTACGGCCGGTTGTTGTGCCAGCCATTCTGCCAATATTTGGGCATTACAGCTGTGTGCTTCCATGCGAATGCGTAATGTTTCCAATCCTTTTAAAAATACCCAGGCATTAAACGGGCTCATGCAAATGCCCCCCGTACGCACCACACCCGCAATATCTCCGCCCACACATTCTTCAGTACCAACAATGGCTCCACCAATACAACGCCCTTGACCATCCAGGTATTTGGTGGCCGAATGAATAACAATGTCTGCACCCAACATCAATGGTTTTTGTAACGCGGGCGTGCAAAAACAATTATCCACCACTAACTGACAACCATGGGCATGGGCCAAGTCGGCCAGCGCCTGCACATCTGCAATTTCCGTTACAGGGTTTGATGGGGTTTCCAAAAACAAAATTTTGGTTTCGGGACGTATGGCTGCTTCCCATGCCGATAAGTCGGTTAATGGCACATAGGTGGTTTCCACACCAAATCGTGTCAGAATGTTATTAAACAACACCACTGTGGAGCCAAAAATAGCCCGTGATGAAACAATATGATCCCCGGCTTTCAATAACCCCAAACAGGTTGTCAGAATAGCTCCCATACCGGATGCCGTAGCGACACAACGTTCTCCACCTTCCAACGCAGCCAGGCGTTTCTCAAAAGTGCGCACGGTAGGATTGGTAAAGCGCGAATAGATGTTGCCCGGCTCATCACCCGAAAACCGTGCTGCGGCCTGAGCTGCACTGTTGTATACATAACTGGAAGTGGTGAAAATGGCTTCGCCCTGCTCACCTTCGTTAGTGCGTTCATGTCCGGCCCGTACCGCCAGTGTATCGAACCCGTATTGTTCTTCATTATCGTGTGACATTGTTTGCCTCGCATTTTCTTTCATTATTTTCAACCGGGCATTTGCCATCAATCTTTGGGCACAAAAAAACCCGCTCAGCCAACGCCAAAGCAGGTTATTGCAACATCACCTCGCTTTAGCCGTATTTATTTCGCGCCCGCAAGCTGATCTCAAATCGGCGCGTTAAGTTGCAGACTAGTAAAACCAGCCAATTCCGTCAAGTTTTTCTCTTTGTCCTTTCTTCTACCCTTAAATGTGAATTAAGCCGTATTGTGTAACTCAATCACTGCATTATCGTCATCATCTGCGTTTTCGCGCGCACCATCGCTGCGCTTGCCTTCGATAAAGTCCAAGTAGTCCTGGGTCACATCGCCCGTGACATATTCACCATCAAACACAGAGGTATCAAAATTTTCTACCTCCGGGTTGCCATGGCGGGAGGCTTCGACCAGATCATCCAGATCCTGATAGACCAGCCAATCTGCACCAATCGCTTCGGCAATCTGTTTATCGTCTCTACCATGCCCCACCAGTTCGTTCACCGATGGCATATCAATGCCGTACACATTGGGGAAACGTACCGGAGGTGCCGCCGAGGCGAAATACACTTTATTGGCCCCGGCTTCCCGCGCCATTTGAATAATCTGTTTTGAGGTAGTACCACGTACAATGGAGTCATCTACCAGCAGTACATTTTTACCCTTGAATTCCAGATCAATGGCATTGAGTTTTTGACGCACAGATTTTTTGCGTTGTTTTTGTCCCGGCATAATAAACGTGCGACCGATGTACCGGTTTTTAATAAACCCCTCACGGTACACCGTGCCCAGCTGATAAGACAGTTGCAACGCGGAGGTGCGACTGGTATCGGGAATCGGAATAACCACATCGATGTCGTGCTGTGGGTAAACCCGTAAAATTTTCTTCGCCAATGCCTCCCCCATGCGCAAACGTGCCTTGTAAACAGAGATACCATCAATGATGGAATCCGGCCGTGCAAAATACACATGCTCAAAAATACAGGGGCTGGCTTCTGGTTTCTTCGCGCACTGCTGCGTGCTGAACCCGCCATTCACATCAATAAATACCGCTTCACCCGGGGCAATATCTCGTATCAGATCAAAACCCAGCGAATCCACAGCAACACTTTCCGAAGCAATCACGTACTCATCACCACGTGGTGTTTCGCGCTTGCCGAACACCACAGGGCGAATCCCGTGCGGATCGCGAAAACCCACAATGCCGTAACCGGTAATCATTGCCACCACGGCATATGCGCCTTTGCAGCGACGATGCACAGCAGCCACCGCCTCAAAAATATCATTGGCATCCAGGGTTAGCTTGCCTTCGTGTTGCAGCTCATGCGCAAACACGTTGAGCAGCACTTCGGAATCAGAATCGGTATTAATGTGCCTGCGATCAGCACGGAACAAATCACGCTTCAGCTCGGCAGCATTGGTAAGATTACCGTTATGCGCCAGCGAAATACCAAACGGTGAATTGACATAAAACGGTTGTGCCTCGGCTGAGGAAAAACAACCCGCTGTGGGATAACGCACATGGCCAATCCCCATGTTGCCCTGTAGGCCTCGCATATGCCGGGTGCGAAACACATCACGCACCAGACCGTTATCCTTGCGCAGATACAAGCGCCGTTTGTCACAGGTGACAATGCCCGCAGCATCCTGTCCCCGATGCTGTAAAACGGTTAATCCATCATATAAATTCTGATTAACGTTTTCCGTTCCAACGATGCCGATTATGCCGCACATGCAAAATACCTCATCAAAACCTTCATTATTTATTTGATCACTATCCTGTACGCCAGGGTTGATCAGAGATAGCACCATTCATTAATTCCGGTGCTATGGTGTGCCACAACCACAACGCCAATTTGTGAAACACATCAATCAGTACCGACTCCTGCCACCAGGGGTCCTGAGATATTTCCGTCATACCCGCCAAAAATACCAGCACGGCCACCACCACCACGCCACGCGCAATACCAAAAATCATGCCGATCATGCGATCCGTGCTGGTCAGCCCCGTCTTTGTCACCAGTGAGCTGGCAAGATGATTAACCAGTGCAGCAATCACCAGTGTCACTACAAACAAGATGGTAAATGACACCACCAGACGCACAGAGGGGACGGAAATGCCGGTCAACAATAAATCAGCAAAACCCCTGAAAAAAAGTAACGCAATGAAAAAGGCGGCCAGCCAGCCCAACAATGACAGCGCCTCCCGCACAAAACCCCGCATCAAACTGAACAACGCAGAAATAGCAATGACACCGGGAATGACTATATCGACCCAAATCATAATCGCATCAGACTCCTCAAGGGTAAGCCTGCACCAGCCCTTTCAAACCGGCCTCTTTAACCAGACGCTGGCGCAGTTTGTCTGCCGCAACCTTGCTGAGCTCCGGTCCCACACGAACCCGATACACACGGCCAGACGCACCCTTAATCGGCTCCACAAAACTGGCATACCCCTGCTTGCGCAACTTGTCGCGCAACGCTCGGGCATTGTTGCGCGCAGAAAAACTACCCACTTGTACCACCCAACCACTGGGCTTCCCGGATTCAGCAGATTCAACCTTAGCAGGAGCGGCCTTTACAACAGGCGGCGAAATTGGTTTTGCCGGTGCTTTTTCGACAACTTTTGCCGGAGGCTTTGTTGGCGATTGATCCACTACTTTTTTCTCCGGGACAGATTTGCCAGACACGGCGGGAGATTCATTTTCTTCACCTTCATCGCCCAAAGGCACCACGGGGGCAGCCGCTACCAGTGGCGCCTTGGGTGCATCAGGTACAGGCGGAAAACGGAAATCCGGTTCAGCAGGAATATTACTGCCATCGATACTACCACCGAGATTGCCCTCGCCCGACAATAGCATGGGGATAAAAATCACCGCCAGCGCCACCAGCACCACTGCGCCTACTAATCGCTGTTTGAGTTGAATATTCACAAAATGCCTCTGTGCCCAATGAAATGTGAATTGGGCGCTTAGTTCACACTAAAGCGTGATTATACTGCCTCGTCCAGTACCGCCGCCACTGTATAAAATGATCCCGTCACCACAATACGGTCCTTTGCTGTGCTGGCGGCCAATGCGCCCTGGTAGGCTGCCGCAACATCATCAAAAATTTCTATTGAGACATTGCTGGCTGGGGTTTCCGTTAGGCCAGCTAACAGCGCGGCGCGTAACTGCTCGACCGAGGCCGAACGGGGCACTGGCAGGGGCACGAGATACCAGCAATCCACTACCAATCGCAATTGCGCCACCACAGTATCGATATCCTTGTCCGCCAGCATACCCAGCACCGCAAAAGTGCGGCCCTGGCAATCCTGACGCGCCAGATTATCAGCCAATGCCAGCGCACTTTGTGCATTGTGCGCCACATCAAAAATTTGCAGCGGCGCACCTGGCAGGACTTGAAAGCGTCCCGGCAACGATACGGACTGCAACCCCTGGGCAATCTCTGCCGCAGCCACGGGAAATTCCGTATTCACCGCAGCCAGCACCGCCAACACACCAGCCGCATTGTTCAATTGAAAATCACCGGCCAGAGCGGGCAAAGGCAGGTTTTCAAAACGCTGCTGTGAATCGCACCAGCTCCAGAGGCCATCAGCCCTCTGTCCGTCAGGTCTTTCAACAAAAAAGTCCTGCCCCAACAGTGACAGCGGTACCTCCAGCGATTCTGCCACCGACAATAACGATGCCGGTGGTGTCGGGTCAGCACATACTGCTGGCCGCCCCTTGCGCAATATACCGGCTTTTTCACGCGCAATCGTTTCGCGGTCACTGCCCAGCCAGTCCACATGATCCACATCAATAGCGGTGATTAATGCCACATTGGCATCCAATATATTCACCGCATCCAAGCGTCCGCCCAGCCCGACTTCGAGGATCACCACATCCACTTCGGCATGATGCAAAATATCGATGGCGGCAAGAGTGCCAAATTCAAAATAGGTTAAACGAACATCCGCACGAGCTTGATCAATGCGCTCGAAAGACGCGCACAACATGGCGTCATCCACTGATCGCCCTTCCAGCTTGATACGCTCGTTGTAACGCAATAAATGCGGCGAGGTATAACTGCCAACACGGTGACCAGCAGCAAGCAAAATGGCTTCCAGCATCGCTACGCTGGAACCCTTGCCATTGGTGCCGGCAACCGTAATCACGGTAAAATCAGGACGCGTAAGCTTGAGCCGCGCCAATACAGAGCCTACTCGCTCCAGCCCCAGGTCAATCTCTACGGGATACAGGGTTTCCTGCCAGGCCAGCCAGTCTTTGAGGGTGTTAAAGCGCATTGACGAATGCGATATGGGCTACGAGCCCATGAATCCGATAGACTTCCCGGCCCCCGGTTTGGCCTTGCATTCTTTTTCCAGCGCACTCAGTAAATAACGGGGATCGATTGTTTTATTCAAACTCCGGGACTGACGCACAACGGTTGCAAAATCCCCAGGTGTAAGGTTATCAAGCCGCGCTAAAACGATTTTGTATTGCTTCGTTTCACTCTTGGGGTTACAGCCATGTTCCTTCAACACTTGCAGGAATAATATCCACGCTTGCTCGGGTTTCATATAATCAAATTTTATCTTCAGATCAAAACGGCGCAGCGAAGCCGCATCCACAAGATTCAATAAATTCGTAGAAGCGATGAACACACCATTAAAGCTTTCCATCTGGACCAATAATTCATTGACTTGAGTGATTTCCCATGAGTTTTGAGAGGAGCCACGATCCAGGAGAAAACTGTCTACCTCATCAACAAGCAGAACCATATCATCGGCTTCGGCCTCATCAAACATGGTTGCGATATTTTTTTCTGCTTCACCCACCCATTTGCTGAGAATGTCCGAAGCCTGTTTTTTTAGCAGAGGCTTGTCCAGCTGTTCCGCGACATAATGTGCAAAAGCGGTTTTTCCGGTGCCTGGCGCACCATACAAACAAATACGTGCCTGATGGTTTTGTTGTAACCCCCTGCTCAATGCTTCCAGATCCTGGTCCGGGTTTAAATACTCAAGGCTATAGCGGGTTTCACGGCTGATAACCGTGCGAGGCTTACGCGACAACCCCATGACTTGCAGCTTATTACCAATAATCCTTTCCAGGTTTTTCTCCAGCTCCTTTGTGTTGTCATCGTTCAGATGAACGGCAATTTTGGCCGCGCTTTCAGCATGTGCCGGCACCAGATGCTCATGTTCCGCCATTTGTGCTAACCAGGTGTCACTCAAGCCCAGGTGGCCAAGATATTTGTCAAGGATACGCCGACGGATATTGCGTGTGGGAGAGCGCAAATTCAGGACAAAATCAAAACGACGTAACACTGAATCATCCAGCTGCACCACACTGTTGCACAACCAGAATGCAGGAATTGAGTTTTCCTCCAACAATTGATGCACCCAGGCTTTTTTGAAATCAGGGCGCGTCACATGACCGAACGGACTGAAATTCACATCGGGAAAAGCATCTTCTATTTCATCAAACAAAATGGCGGCCTTTTCTTTATTCGCCAACATTTTTTGAGTCAGCTGATAAGCCGCAAAACGGTCTTTTCCATCAATAGGATTACCTTCCATATCCTGCATGGTGATTTCGTATAACTCAAACCCGCAGTAGCGGCTCAAGGTTTTCACCAGTTCAGTTTTACCTGTGCCGGGTTCGCCGTATATCAATACGTTAATCCCCTGAATATGTTTCTTCTCAGCGGACTGTAAATAGCATGTCAACAAATCAATATCGGTTTTCAGGTGAGGGAAATCTTCAATTGACAGATGCGACTGATCTGCCATTTTAAAAAAGCATTGCAATATTGCCCCAGGATTATTCTGCTCCTGCGTCAAGGCGTATTTGATGCTGTGCGGGACATCAAAGCACTGCTGCAAAGAATGCATATAGTGGCCACTGGCATTGATGCGCAACAGTCCCGAAGATATCAATGTACCATTGCTGCGCATGGCATTCTCAATTTCATTACGGGGAACATCCAGGATTATCGACAGGGTATGCCTGATTTTTTCATTGCTCATTTCTCCGAGCGTCTCGACCACCATATTAAATCCCGCAGACGAACCCGATATGATGACAAATCGCAATATATCGATCTCACACTGCGTCAGGTTTAACGATGTCTGAAGAACAGCAATATTGGCGGAAAAAATATCCTGAGGAGATATCAGCGCATCACTTTCCAGCGCTTCTAACGTATTGGATAAATTGGAAAATATGATTTTTTTATCAACATTTTCATCTTGCAGAAATGCTGATAACCCCAAAACATGCATTGTTTCCGGATCATGCAGACCGCCATAACGATCAAAAAACCGGCTGAATACATTCAGCCTGATCAGAATGCGCAAATTCCAGAGTTTCAATAACGGATCACAATCTGAAATTTTGCGGACATCCATATTAGCAGAGGATTGTTTGTTATCTTTTACCTGGGTCATAGCTCAGCACCGAAAATTGCCCCGTCAGGGCTAAAAACCTGCATTTTAGAAGAATTCACCCATACCGTATAGCCATATCGCTCAATTCAAATTAGAAAACAATACTACTTCTGCTCGTTCTTTAGTCTGGATACTTCACTGTCAAAATAATAACCATACAACCACTCCACATTAAATGTGCCAGACTTTGTCAAAATATTTACTGTCTTGTTAATTTCTTTAACGGACAGATTATAAAAAGACCGACTAACTGACAATTTTTCCGTATCGGAATTTCGCCAGGACTCAACAATAATATAATAGCTATCCGGCCCTTTACTTGATTGATAATAATCTGTGTCAATCAATTTTGAGGGATGAGATACAACAGAACTGTTATCAAAAAAGCCATTTAATAACTGGAACAGCATTATCGCAAGAAAAGTGTAACCAATGCCATTCAGGACAGCGATCCAGGAAAGTTCTTTGTGGGATCTTGCCCTACCCGAGAGTAACTATATTGAATAGAATCCGGTTTATTACTCGGCATTGAATAATTGCCGAAATTGATTCCCAGAGCGTGATTCAGATTTTTTCGGCTGATAAAATTTTTGATCAACAATATGACCAAGTATAACAATCCACTCAAAATAGTGAGCGCCGTGATCAAACAAAAAGAAGTCAAAATTAATTTTTTAGTGCGGGCATGACCAATATAAAAAACAACGTGGTCAACATAACCTCTGAACCAACAAGCAACCCCGCCAGAATAAAATTGATTGTTAAATTAAATGGCGCTGGCGTTTGTGTGGGAATGGTACTGACTGAAATGGTTATGGCAACTTCCTGATTGCTGTTTAACATTTAAGCATAACGATTAACCCGAACGGCGGTTTTTCCTGGCACCTGTTTTTTTAAGGCGCAGGCTGCCCCGTCAGTATGGTTAACAGACTGGCAATGCGGTCACGTAAATCACGCCGGTCGATCACCATATCCACCGCACCTTTTTCCTGTAAGAACTCGCT
>Ga0256830_1000376_pt1 | contig 37203 bp, 37 predicted proteins | sample 128326metaG_FD_190537 | JGI IMG/M metagenome (GOLD analysis project Ga0256830, IMG submission 190537) | Hydrothermal vent microbial communities from Lau Basin, Pacific Ocean - 128-326 | ecosystem: Environmental > Aquatic > Marine > Hydrothermal vents | place: Pacific Ocean: Lau Basin | collected...
GAAACGTGGGCCGCACGACCTAGCCTCGGCAGCGGTGAACTCGTCCTGCGACCGTGAAGGGAGACCCGTGGCCGGCCAGTTCAGGATCGAACGTCGGGTGGAGCGGCGCGACGAGGTCGGGTACCGCTACACGGCGGTGGTCCTCTCGCCGGAGGGCGAATACCGGGCGGTGGTGTACGGACGCCGGTTGGGGGACGTCGGCCTGTCCACACCGGCGGGGGAGCGTCTTCGGCTGGTCCGGGGTCGACGCCGCCACCGGCTGGTGGGCCCCGCCGGGCAGGTGTGGGCCACCATCTCGGAACGGCGTATGCTCGTGGCGGAGGCCGGTGCGGTCCGGCTCGAGATCCGGAAGGTGGAGGGGGCCTACCGTCTCGTCGGCGACGACGGGACGGTAGGCCGGATCGTTCCTCGGGTGCGGTCGACACCGTCCCGCGACTGCTTCGAAGCCCACGGCCGCCGGCTCGTGCCCCTCCGGGACTGGGTGTTGGAGGTCGAGCCCTGCGGGATCCGCGACGAAGTGTGGGCGGCGCTGCTCGTGGTCTTCGACGACCGCCACCCGACCATCGTCGAAGACATCCGGTGACGGGCGCTAGGTTGCGGGCCGTGACCGACGTCCGTCTCACCCGCTACAGCCACGGCGCCGGCTGAGCGTGCAAGCTCGGGCCTTCCGAGCTGGCGCAGGTCCTGCGCCCCTTGCACGACCATCCGGCGACCCGCTCCCCCCACGTCGTCGTGGGGCCTGGGGACGATGCAGGCGTGTACCGCCTGTCGGACGGGCGCGCCCTCGTCCAGACGGTGGATTTCTTCACGCCGATCGTCGACGACCCCTACGACTGGGGTCGGATCGCCGCCGCCAACGCCCTGTCCGACGTCTACGCCATGGGCGCCGAACCGCTCACCGCCCTCCAGCTCGTCGGGTGGCCGAGGGGCGAGATCCCGTTCTCGGTGCTGGAGGAGGTCGTGCGGGGCGGAGCCGACGTGATGGCGGAGGCCGGATGCGTGATCGTCGGCGGTCACTCGATCGACGACCGTGAACCCAAGTACGGCTTCGCCGTCACCGGGACGGTGGAGACGGTCGACCGTCTCGTCACGAATGCGGGGGGTCGCCCCGGAGACCGTCTGGTGCTCACCAAGCCGCTGGGGATGGGCATCGTCGCCACCGCGCTCAAAGCGGGGAGATGCCCCCCCGAGGTCGCCAGGGCGGCCGTCGAGACGATGGCGGCGCTCAACGACCGGGCGGCCAGGGCGATGACGCAGGTGGGGGTCGACGCCGCCACCGACATCACCGGGTTCGGGCTGGCCGGCCACCTCCGGGAGATGCTCGCCGCGTCCGGGGTGTCGACCGTGGTGAGGGCCGAGGCCGTGCCGGTGATCGATGGTGTGGCGGAGCTCCTCTCCGAGGGTTTCTGGCCGGGCGGGAGCGACCGCAACCTCGAATCGGTCCGCCCCCACGTCGTCGGGGATGTCGCCGAGGAGACACTTCGGCTCCTCTGCGACGCCCAGACGAGTGGGGGGCTGCTCATCGCCGTGGCGCCCGAACGGCTGTCGGATCTCGTCGCCGCCCTCTCCGAACGCGGTGTTCGGGCGACGGTCGTCGGTGAGCTCGTCGACGGCGCGGAGGCGACGATCCGCATCGTCTGAACCCGGCCGGCGTGGACGCCGACGCCGTCCGCCCAGGGCGATACCATCGAGACTCGTGGAACCTCGCGCCCGATTGGTCTCGATCGCCAACGCCCTCTCGGTGGGCGGTGTCGAACGCCACCTGTTCCTCTGCGCCGATCAGTCGACGCCCCGCTGCTCCGACCGGGAGGAGTCCACGGCGGTGTGGAAGTACCTGAAACGGCGACTGAAGGAGCTCGACCTCGATACCCCGCCGCCGCCGTGGCGGGGCGACGCCTCGGCAGACCCCGAGCCCGTCCCCCCGGGCCGGGGGCGGGTGCTTCGGACCAAGGTGGACTGTCTCCGCGTCTGCGAACAGGGCCCGATCGCCCTCGTCTACCCGGAGGGTGTCTGGTACCACTCGGTGACGGTTCCGGTCATGGAGCGGATCATCACCGAGCATCTCCTCGGTGGGGTCCCGGTGGAAGAACACGTCTTCGCCCGTGGACCGTTGACGCCATGAGGGGGTTCTGGAAGGTCGTGGGGGTGGCCGCCGTGGGGTGGCGGCTCCTGGGCCCGGCCTTCACCCCGCGGTTCCGGCCGCCCCAGGCCCATCCGTGGCGGCTTCCGGGGAGGACCGTGTACGTCGGAGACCGGGAGTTCCTCGTCCGAGAGGCGGGACCACCCGACGCCGAACCGGTCCTGCTCGTCCACGGGCTCGGCGGATCCTCGATCGGGGAGTGGTACCGGGTCGGGCCTCGGCTGGCCGACGACCATCGGGTCGTGTTGGTGGACCACCGGAACCACGGCCTGTCGGCGCGGACCACCGAACGTTTCGACATCTCCGACCTGGCCGACGACCTGGCGGGTGTCGTCGCCGCCCTCGGTCTCGGCCCCGTCACCGTCGTCGGCTATTCGATGGGAGGCGCCGTCGTCCAGGAGCTCGCCCACCGCCATCGGTGGGCGGTACGGCGGCTCGTGTTGATCGGGACCTTCGCCACCCATCCCCCACCTGTCCGTCGCGCTCGACAGGTGGCGACGTGGCTGATCAGAGCCTGGGAGCGGCTGACGGGGTTCGGCAGCCCCGAGACACGGGCGCTGTACCTGCGTTGGACGGGCGCCGTGGACGTCGACCATGCCCGCTGGCTGTGGGAGGAGACCCACCGGCGGGACCCCGAAGCGGGGGCGGTCTCGTCGTACGCCCTTCTGCGTTTCGATTCGACACCGTGGATCGGACGCCTCGACGTTCCGGCACTCGTGATCGTGCCGGTGCAGGATCAGCTCGTCCCGGCCGCCTGGCAGTACGACCTGGCGGCTCGTCTCCCCGATGCAGATCTGGTCGAGCTGGCCGATGCGCGTCACGAAGCTCCCTGGACCCATCCGGAGTCGATCGCCCGGGCGGTGGCGGAGTTCGTGAAGCGACGGTGAGTTCAGGCTTCGTCGAGGAGGAACTTGACGGCCGCGGCCACCAGCCCCACCACGACCAGGAACATGAGGAACTTCTTCATGCCGGTCCCCTTTCTCGGTCTGCGTCGTACCCGATGCTACCGACGGCAGATGGGTCCGGGACCTGATTCGTTACGCTCGGGCGGCGATGGGTGTTCGTCGGATACTCGTGGCCGTGTCGGTGGTCGGCGGTCTGTTCGTGCTGCCTTCGGTGGCGTGGGCCCACGGTCCCGTCGAGCCCGACAACTCGCCGGTCCCCGCCGAGTTCCTGGCGGCCGGAGCGGGGCTGGCGGCGGTCCTGTTGGTGGTGGTGGCGGCGCGAAGCGGTTCGTCGTCCGCATCCCGGAGCACGGCGACGGAACGAATCCTCGACTGGCCGTGGCTGCGGCCCGTGGGGTTCGTCGTCGGCCTCGTCTCGGTGGCGGTCTTCCTGATCGGCGTCGTCGCCGGGTTCGTCGGCTCCGACGACCCGACCCGGAACCCGCTGCCGTCGCTGATCTCGCCGATCTTCTGGCCCGCCGTCCCCCTCGTCGCCGCCGCCGTCGGCAACCTCTACCCGGCGTTCAGTCCGTGGCGGCGCCTCGCCGAGGTGTTCGGTCTGGGCGAGCGGGAGCGGCTCCTGCACGAGGAACGGGTCGGATACTGGCCGGGGACCGCGATCTTCATGCTGTTCGTGTGGATGGAGCTCGTCTACCCCTTCAGGGCCGACCCTCGCCACCTGGCGGTGGCGGTGCTCGTCTACACGGCCTACACGTTGATCTACATCGACACCTTCGGCCGGGACACGGCCCTCGAGACCGGCGACGGGTTCGGGCTGTACGGCATGCTGGCCGGGGGGATCGGACCGTTCGAGAAGACGGGGGGTGGCGACCTCGTGTGGCGGGGATGGCTTCGGGGTCTTCCGGAGCTGGCGGAGCGACCGGGGCTGGTGGCGATGGTCGTCACCATGGTGGGGACGGCGGCGTTCGACGGGGTGGTGGGCACTGCGTGGTGGCGGGACACGGTGGCCGCCGTCGTCGACCCGGTCTTCGGCTCGGCTCTGGCCGACCCGTGGCGTGGCGCCATCTCGGGGAGTGTCGGCCTGGCCGCCGCCGTGGCCGTGGTCTGGGTCGGTTACATCGCCGCCGCTGCCGTCACCGCCCGAGCCGGCGGTGCCGCCACGTCTGAGGTGGCTTCGGGTTTCGCCCACACCCTGGTGCCGATCGCCGTCGCCTACGTCTTCGCGCATTACCTCGTCCCGATCCTGGGCGGGGGACGACGCCTGTTGGCGCTGCTGTCCGATCCGTTCGCCCGGGGCTGGAACCTCCTCGGGGTCGCGCCCCCGCAGACCATCGATGTGGGGTCGCCGGTGTGGGCCTGGGTGCTGCAGGTGGCCGCCATCGTCGCCGGGCTGGCGGCGGCCCTCACGTTGACCCGTCGCCGCATCGAATCCGACCTGGACGGTGCGGGGCCGCCTCTCAGGGTTCGGACGGCGATCCCGGCGTTCCAGTTCGTCTTGGGGTTGGGGGGTCTGGCGATCCTGGGGCTGGGCTGAAGCCGGAGAGTCCGGCCATCTGCGGGAAGCCGAACCGAAGCGAGAGACGAGGCCCGATTCCCAGCGGCTATGCTCCCGGGCCGATGAGCGATCTGCTGACTGCGGTTGCGTCCGCGCTCCAGGCGCCGGAGGAGCTGATCCGCCGTTCGGCCGAGGCCCGGGCCGCTGCCACGGGGACGTCGGTGGACGACGTGCTCGCCGCCTGGGCGGGTGGAGGGAGCGTCGCTGCTGCGACCGAGGCCCCCGCATCCGCACCCGCCCCGGAGCCGGCTCCCGCGCCCGAACCCGCACCTGAACCCGCACCTGAACCCGCAGCGGTCGCAGCTCCCGCCCCGTCGGCGGCGGCGACCGCGACGGCCGTCGCCGAGCCGGTGGAGGCACCTCCAGCGGTCGAGGAGCCGGTCGAGGAGCCACTCGAAGCCCGGCCGCTGTCCGACCGCGTCCGGGTGGCGGGACGGTTCGGAACGTGGGCGGGGACGGTGACGGGGCTCTTCGTCGTGCTGGCGGCCTCCCCCTGGCTGGCGCCGAAGGCGACGGTGGTGGAGACCGGCGAGGCGTTCCGTCCCGCCGTCGACGTCACCCCCGGATCGATGTTCTTGGCGGTCATGGTGGTTCTGGCCGCCTTCGGTGGGTTCGTCGCCGTTTTCAGCCGTGCCGGCACGGGATGGATGGGCCCGGAGTGGCGGCTCGGTTCGTCGTGGCGGTCGAGCGCCGCCCTCGGTGTGCTCGCCGGCGCCGTCGGCGGTGCGGTCGTGGGAGGGCTGTTGGTGTCTGCCTTCGCCTTGGAGGGCGCAGAAGGGACCGCGACGATCCCGGTCCTGGCGGGCGCGTTGGTGATGATCGTCGGGACCGCCATCGTGGGCCGCGGCACCGTAGCCGTGGTCCAGGCCCTGGGGGTTCCCTCCGGCTCCCTGGCGGAGAGCGCAGAGGAGGTGCGGTCGGTGCGGCGTCTCCTCGGCACGGCGATGAGCCTGCCGGTGGCGGGGCTGGCGACCATCCTGCTGCTCGTCCTCCCGGCGGCGTGGCTGTTCCTCACGTTCCCCGGGGCCGCGCCTCTGCTGGCGCTGTTCATCGCCATGGGGATCCTGGCGTTCGCCGGCCTGGCCGCGTCGCGTCCCGGCATGAAGATCTCGGTCGGTGAGTTCCTCGTCGCCGCCGCCGGGATCGGGGTCGTGATCCTCATCGTCGTCGCCGTGCTGTTGGCTCGGGGAGGCGGCGAATCCGAAGGGGAGGCGAAGAGCGGCGGCGAAGCCGCCGTCGAGATGGTCCTCCTCTGAACGGTCATCGACGATTCGGCTGTCCGTCGCGGGTTCTTCGGAAGGGCTCAGGACCGTTCGATGAGGTCGGTCTCGGCGAGCTCCCGTTCGATCTCCTCCCAGCGACGTTCCTCACGGATCCAGCGGAACCAGATGGTCACGATGATGCCCCACAGGAGCGCGCCACCCCCGAGCTTCATGATCAGGCCGGCGACGGTCTGGTCGACGATGGCGGTGGTGCCGTAGGCCTCCGCCGCGTCACCGTACACGGGGTAGATGGGGGTGGTGCTGAAGGTGAGGAAGCTCGCCGGCACCGTCGGGACGATCGTCTGCAGGAACAGATACGCCATGCGCATGGGCGGGCGCAGCCGTGGCAGGTGGCGGGTGGGGCTGAAGATCGGGATCCAGGCGAGGACGGCGATGGCGAAGAGCAGGCCGTGGAGGGTGAAGTGGGCGAGGTCGTTCGTGACCATGAGGGCGACGGCGTCGGGGGCGTGGATCGCCACCAGTGCCACGTTGAAGGCGCTGAAGGCGACCACCGGGTGGGCGAGGCGACCCAGGACGCCCCGGAGGCGGGGATGGCCCAAGGTGGTGTCGGCCAGCCAGGTCGGCATGCCGACGAGCAGCAGCGGCGGCACCGCGTAGACGATGACGAGGTGTTCCACCATGTGGAAGCTGAACAGTGCCGTCTCGGCGATGTCGGCGAAGGGCCAGTCGGAGACGACCCAGACCAGGGCGAGGCCCGAGAGGAACTGGGTTCGCTGGCGGGTCGTCGCCGGATCGGCGGTGGATGCCAGGCGGGGGCGGAGCCGGAGATCGGCGTACAGGTAGGCGGCGGCGAGACCGAAGACGAAGAGCCACACGTCCCAATGTGGATGCCACGGGGGGAGTGGCCAGTTCATGGCGTCTCCCCTAGGTGGCGGCCCGGATGGCGAGCACCCCGAAGGTTCCGAGGACGACGGCGTACACGAGGATCGCCAGCACGAACCCGGCGGAGAAGAACCGGGACAGGAGGGGTTTCTCGTAGCGGAGGTGCATGTAGTAGCCGATGACGATCACGAACTTCAGGAAGGCGAGGACGATGAGGAACGGGATGACGAGGGGACCGACCGTCTCCTCCAGGTAGAAGAGCGCGACTTCGATCCCGGTGAGGATCGCCAGGAGGACCGCGATCTTCACGTACAGGAGCGGCGTGGGGTGGGTGGCGTGGGTGGTGTCGGAAGCCATGCTCACAGCGGGGGTTTCGACAGCAGGTAGACGACGGTGAAGATGACGATCCAGATGATGTCGACGAAGTGCCAGTAGAGGCCGACGAGCTCGACGTTCAGGTGATGCTTCGGGGAGAGGCCCCCCATCCTCCGGGACATCCCGTAGAGGGAGAACAGCATCAGCACGCCGACCAGGACGTGCAGCCCGTGGAATCCGGTGAGCACGAAGAACGCCGACGCGGCGGGGCTCGTCGTCAGCTTCATGCCGTATTCGGTGACGAAGGCCGTGAACTCGAACACCTGGCCTCCGATGAAGATCGAGCCGAGCATGGCGGTGGCCAACAGCCAGGTTCGGGTGCCCGACTGGTCGTTCCGTTCGATGGCGTTGTGGGCGAGCACCATCGTGAGCGAGCTCATCAGCAGCACGAACGACGACACCGACGTGAAGGGGATGTCGTACACCTCGGCCGGGTAGGGGCGGGCCAGGCCGGGACGGGAGGCGAAGAGCAGGTAGGTGGTGATGAAGGCCCCGAAGAAGAGGAACTCGGAGCTGAGGAACACCCACATCCCCAGCTTCCGGTGTTCGATCCCGGTGCTTTCGTGCTCCCCGTGGGTTCCGGCGGGGACGGCCTGGGCGACGTCGGCCATCAGTGTGCCTCCGCCGTCGCCAGGCCGGTCTCGGTGTGTTCCTCCTCCAAAGGTTCCATACCCCACCCGAGGAGGGCGGCGATGGTGAGGAGCGCACCGAAGGCGATGAGGAACTTGCCGGTCACCGAGGTGTGGAAGATGATGCCGTAGCCGATGATCGGCAGGCCCGCCGCGGCGATGATCGGGAAGTAGCTGGGGTTGGGCAGGTGGATCGGTTCGGTCGGGTTCCGACCCTCTTCGTCGAGACGGGCGATGAGCTCGTCGGCGTCGGGCCGCCGTACGGCCCGGCCTTCTTCGTCCACCGTGTATTTCCGGTGCCAGAAGTCGTCGAGGGAGCGGATCACCGGGGGTTTGGCGAAGTTGTATTCGGGGGTGGGGTTGGGGATCGTCCATTCGATGGTGCGGGCGTCCCAGGGGTCCAACCCGGACGGCTCCCCATGCCGCTTGGAGCGGATCCAGTTGTACATGAAGATGAGGATCGAGGCGGCGATGATGAACGCCCCGATGGTGGAGGCCAGGTTCCAGGGGCCGAGGTTCAGGCCTTCGGGGTACTGCCAGGTCCGGCGGACCATGCCCTGGAGGCCGAGCCAGTGCATCGGCGCGAAGGTGAGGTTGAAGCCGATGAACATGACCCAGAAGTGCAGCTTGCCGAGCTTCTCGTTCATCATCCTGCCGGTGAGTTTCGGGAACCAGTAGTAGAGCCCTCCGAAGATGGCGAAGACGGCCCCGCCGAAGAGGACGTAGTGGAAGTGGGCCACGATCCAGTAGGTGTCGGTCTGCTGCCAGTCGGAGGGGACGACGGCGTGGGTGACGCCTGACAGGCCGCCGATCACGAACATCGCCACGAAGCCGATGGCGAACAGCATCGGGGTCGTGAACCGGATCTTGCCTCCCCACATGGTGCCTAGCCAGTTGAAGATCTTGATGCCGGTGGGGATGGCAATCGTCATCGTGGCGAGACCGAACGCCGCCTGGGCGACCTCGGTGATGCCGGAGGCGAACATGTGGTGGGCCCACACCCCGAACCCGAGGAACCCGATCCCGGCCCCGGCGAAGACGACCGCCGGGTAGCCGAACAGCGGCTTCTTGGAGAAGACGGGGAGGACCTCGGAGACGATGCCCATGGCGGGGAGGATCAACACGTAGACCTCGGGATGGCCGAAGAGCCAGAAGAGATGCTGCCAGAGGATCGGGTCGCCGCCGGCGGTGGCGTCGAAGAAGAGGGTCCCGAACTGGCGGTCGAACATCACCATGAACAGGGCGACGGCGATGATTGGCAGCGAGAACAGCAGCAGGAACTGGACCACCAGGGTCATCCACACCATCACCGGCATCCTCAACAGCCGCATCCCCCGGGCCCGCATGTTGAAGATCGTCACGATGAAGTTGACCGAGGCGATGAGGGAGGCGACCCCGAGGATCTGGATCCCGATCACGGCGAAGTCGATCGCCCGACCCGGCGAGAACACGGGCCCGGCGTTCGGCTGGTACAGGAACCAGCCGCCGCTGGGGATCCCCCCGAGGAAGGTCTGGTCGGAGGGGTCGAGGTTACCGGGAACCCCCTGGGCCCCGACCGGGGCGGTGACGTCGGAGAAGAAGATCGCCGAGTAGATGAAGATCCCGCCGAACAGGAAGATCCAGTAGGACAGGGCGTTGAGGCGGGGGAAGGCGACGTCCCGGGCGCCGATCATCAGGGGCAGGAGATAGTTGACGAACGCCGCCGACACCGGCATCACGAAGAGGAAGATCATGGTGACGGCGTGGGTGGTGAACAGGGCGTTGTACTCGGCCGCCGTCAAGAACTCCATGTTGGGTTGGGCGAGCTGGATCCGGATCAGCAACGCCTCGATCCCGCCGATGATGAAGAACACGAAGGCCGTGTACCCGTACATGATGCCGATCCGCTTGTGGTCCACGGTGGTGATCCAAGACCAGATCCCCGTCGTGGCCTTGGGACGGCGGAAGATCGTCGTCGGACGTTCGGCGGTCGCGGTCATTTCAGGGTCTCCAGCCACTCGATGAGCTTGTCGATCTCCTCTTGGGTCAAGCCCAGGTTCGGCATGAACGAGCCGGGCTTGACGTCGGGCGGGTTCGCCAGCCAGGCGGCCAGCGCCTCCTTCCTGGTCTCTCCGTCTCGGGGCAGGTAGGCGCCGGCGAAGACGTCACGGGTGGCGAACTTCGTCAGGTCGGGCCCGTTGAAGGCTTCCGGGGCGATGAGGTTCGTGAACTCGGAGTCGGGCCCGTAGTTCACGCCGTGACAGGCCGCGCATCCTCTCTGCTGGAAGATCTGCAGGCCTTCGAAGGCGGGTGTCCCCGGCTCCGGCTCCGCGGGGTAGGTCTGTTGGTCCGCCACCCAGGCGTCGAACTCCTCGGGCGGGAGGGCGACCACCCGGGCCCGCATCAGGGCGTGGGAGAGGCCGCAGAACTCGCCGCACTGGGCCCAGTACTCACCGGGCTCGCTGGCCTCGAGGGGCAGCACGGTGGTCTGGCCGGGGATCAGGTACCGCTTGCCGTTGAGGGCCGGTACCCAGAAGCTGTGGATCACGTCCTCGGAGGTCATCGACGCGCAGACAGGGGTGTCGACCGGGATCACCATCACGTTGGCGGTGGTGATGCCGTAGTCCGGGTAGTCGTATTCGAACCACCATTGATGGCCGGTGATGTTCACCTTGAGGGCGCCGCTGTCGCAGCGGGTGAGGTCGAACACCCCCCGCACGGTGGGGACGGCGACGGCGGCGAGGATGAGTGCCGGGATGAGGGTCCAGGTGATCTCCAGCTTGGCGTTGCCGTGCACCTGTTTCGGCATGGCCCGGCCGGGCCGGTCCCGGAACTTGACGACGGCGAAGAGGATGGCGCCCTGGACGACGACGAACACGCCGACGGCGATCCAGAAGACCATCCAGAACAGGCCGTCGAGGCGTTCGGCGATCGGACCCCGCGGGTCCCAGGCGTTCTGGGGGTTGTCGATCTGCACGAGGCTGCACGCCGAAACCAACAGGGTGAGCCCGGCGAGGGGGAGGATCCGGCGCACCAGGTGACCGAGCGGGCGGCGACGGGTGGTGTCGGGCATGGCGCCGCATCTTAGGTTTCCGCCACACCCGGTCCAAACGACGCCTCGGGCGGCGTTCCAGGGCCGAAAGTCCCGAATCCGGTGGGTCCATCGTCCCCATCCCACGGAGGAGATCGGACCCCGATACGGCTCCGGACCGTCTCCGGGGTGCCACGCCCCGGTCGGGTCGGGTACCCTGTCGCCGATGGAGGCCGTCGTCACCGATCCGAGGGAGCGGGGAGGCTTCTCCGCGCGCCTGGGAGCGTACGTGGCGCTCACCAAACCCCGGATCATCGAGCTGCTGTTGATCACCACCGTTCCGGCGATGGTGCTGGCGGCCGGGGGCTGGCCGGGAACCTGGCTGGTGGCGACGACGCTCATCGGAGGGACGTTGTCGGCGGCGGGGGCGAACGCCCTCAACAGCTACTACGACACCGACATCGACGCCCACATGCGCCGGACCGCCCGCCGCCCGCTCCCCGCCCATCGGGTCCCGGCCCGCCACGCCGTCATCCTTGGATGGGTGCTCGGCGTGGCGGGGTTCGTCTGGCTGTGGGCGACCACCAACCTCCTGGCGGCCGCGCTGTCCACCGCCGCGTTCCTCTTCTACGTGTACGGCTACACCCGCTACCTCAAACGGACCACCGACCAGAACATCGTGATCGGAGGAGCCGCCGGCGCCGCCCCCGTCCTCGTCGGGTGGGCCGCCGTCACCGGCACCCTCGACCTCCCCGCCTGGCTGCTCTTCGCCCTCGTCTTCTACTGGACGCCACCCCACTTCTGGGCTCTCGCCCTGCGCTACCGGGACGACTACGCCGCCGCCGGAGTGCCGATGCTCCCCGTCACCCGAGGTGTGGAGGCGACGTTGCGTCACATCCTCGTGTATTCGGGCCTGATGGTGCTGATCTCCCTGGCCCTCGTCCCCTCGGCCGGGCTCCGATGGGTGTATCTGCTCACCGCCATCGTCGCCGGGTCGTGGTTCCTGGTGGAGTCGCTGCGGGTGTTCCGCACACCCGAGCGGGCCATCGCCCTGTTCGGGGCGTCCACCGCCTACCTGGCGGCGATCAGCGCCGCCATCGTCGTCGACGTCCTGGTGTTCTGACCCGGGTCGGGGCGGGCAGGCTTCTCGTTACGGACCGACGCCGTTAGCCTCCGGTCCGTGCTCGCCCAGATCTCGTATCCTCCGGTCCCGATCTTCGAGCTCGGACCCCTTCGGCTGTCGCTCCACGGTCTCTTCGCCGCCCTCGGATTCATCGCCGGGGCCTGGCTCGCCTCCCGGCTCCTCGAACGTCGCGGCTTCGACGTCGCCAAATACCAGTCGGTCCTCACGTGGGCGCTGGTCGGATCCCTGCTCGGAGCCCGCTACTTCACCGCTCCGGCGGCGCTGCTCGCCGGGAGGGGCCTCGCCGCCCTCCATCCCCTCGCCGGGAACTTCTCCATCATGGGCGGGTTCGCCGGGGGCATCCTCGTCGGCTGGTACCGGATCCGGAAGGTGGGGCTCCCCACCCTCCCCGTGTTCGACTGGTCGACCTTCGGGCTCGCCCTCGGCACGGTCGTCGGGCGGATCGGCGACCTGTTCATCGTCGAACATCTCGGCCGGGCGACGACGGTCCCGTGGGGTTACGGTGTCAAGCCCGGATACGACCTGGCTCCCCAGCACAACGCCCTGGAGTGCACGCCTGCCCAGGCGGGCCCCGACGGGCTGTGCGGTGTCTACCACCACGTCGCCGCTTACGACCTGATCGGCGCCGCCATCCTCCTCGGTGTCCTGTTCCTGGCGGTACGCCGAGTCCGGTGGCGCTACGGGCAGCTGTTCTCCTTCTGGGTCGTGTGGTACGGACTCCAGCGGTTCGTCCTCGATTCGCTCCGGTACGGCAGCGGCGACGCCACCATCGGACCCCTCACCTGGAACCAGCTGAGCGGACTGGCCGCCGCCGTAGGAGGAGCCGTCCTGTTCTGGTGGCTCGGTCGCACCCAACCGGAAGTCTCCGAAGAACACGACCGGTCCCTCGGCGCCGAGCCGACCCCGGCCGAGGCCCAGCCCCTTGCGGGCGAAGGCGACACCCGGTAGTCTGCCGACGCACATGCAGCACGACCGCCTCTTTGCGTATTTCGCCTTTACCGGGCTCCGGCCCGGGTCGGCGTGACGCGCTGAGGCGCCGCAGCACACCACCGACCCGGAGTTCGGAGCTCCGGGTCGTTTCGCGTGGCCCGGGGCTCCGTCCGCAGAGTCGCTGCCGACAGGAGCCGAGATGGAGAGAAGAGCAACCAAGGTCCACGGCGAGGGGAGAACGGTCGTCGAAGTGGGGCAGGTCCGCTTCGGTCATGACCCCTTCCCGGTGATCGCCGGACCCTGCGCCGTCGAATCCGAAGAGCAGATCAGCCGGGTCGCCGAAGCCGTGGCGGGGGCCGGAGCGTCGGTGCTCCGGGGAGGAGCCTTCAAACACGGGACATCCCCCTATGCGTTTCGCGGGCTCGGTGACGAAGCCGTGATGATGCTGGTGCGGGCGGGACACCGTGTCGGACTCCCCACCGTCACCCAGGTGCTCGAACCACGCGACGTGGCCCCGGTGGCCGACCGGGTCGACATGATCGAGATCCACTCCGGATCCATGCAGAACTTCGAGCTCCTCCGCGAAGCGGGCCGCGCCGGAAAACCGGTCCTCCTCCGGCGCGGCCCGTCCGCAACCATCGACGAATGGCTGTGGGCGGCCGAATACCTGCTGGCCGAAGGCAACGACGACGTGATCCTCGTCGAGCGGGGAATCAGGACCTTCGGGTCCTCCGTCTACGACATGCTCGACATCTCCTCGGTGCCGACGCTGCGCGAACTCTCCCACCTGCCCGTGCTCGTCGACCCCAGCCACGCCTCCGGCGGGGCGTCGAAGGTCCCTCCCCTCGCCCTCGCCGCCCAGGGTGTCGGCGCCGACGGTCTGATCGTCGAAGTCCATCCCGACCCCGACCGGGCCCGCACCGAAGGTCCGCGTCAGCTCGACCCCCCGCAGTTCGACGAGCTGATGGCGACGTTGGGGGTGAACCGGATGCGGGCCCACATCGACATGGTCGATCGGGAGATCGTCCGTCTCCTCGGACGGCGCCAGGAACTGGCCCTGGAGATCGGCCGGATGAAGGCCGCCCGAGGGCTCCCCGTCCACGACCCGGCGCGCGAGCGCGAACTCCTCGACATCATCCGGGAGGAAGCCGAACGTCACGGGATCCGTGCCGACCATGCCGAAGAGCTGTTCGTGGCGGTGCTGGCCGAATCCCGGCGACTCCAAGAGGAGATGCGGGCCCGCGAGCGCTGCTGACCGCCCACGTCGACCCGGCGGCGGCGGACCGGGTCACCTGTTCTGCTCGTCGCGCCAGGCGAGCCAGTCGGCCACCGGACCCAGGTCGAAATCGGGTCCGTTCAGACCCAAGGTGAACTGGGAGGCACCCGCCCGACGGTAGGCGTCGGCCAGGTCGAGGCGGGACGGGTCGACACCCACCGACCGTTCGATCGCCTCGGGGTCGGTCCCCTCCACCCGACACCATTCGTCGAGGATCCGTGCCCGCTCGCCCCACTCTTCGGGGGTCCCGAACCCGTGCCAGACGTCGGCATGCCGGGCCGTCAGGCGAAGGGTCCGCTTCTTGCCGCCGCCGCCGACGAGCAGGGGGATCTTCCGGGTGGGCGGCGGGTTGAGCCGGGCGAGGCGCCGCTCGATCCGGGGGAGGGCTGCCTCCAGGGCGTCGAGTCGGGAGCCTGGGGTTCCGAACTCGTAGCCGTATTCGTCGTAGTCCCGCTGGAACCAGCCGGCACCGATCCCGAGGATGAGCCTGCCACCGGAGATGTGGTCGACGGTCCTCGCCATGTCGGCGAGGAGGTCGGGGTTGCGGTAGGAGTTGCAGGTGACCAGCGGCCCGAACTCGACCCGTTCGGTGATCTCCGCCCACGAGGCCAGCATGGTCCAGCACTCGAAGTGCTTGCCGTCGGGGTCGCCGTAGAGAGGGAAGAAGTGGTCCCAGTTGTAGACGATGTCCACCCCCATCTCTTCCGCCTGGAGGACGGCACGTCGGATGTCGGCGTATTCGGCATGCTGGGGATGTAGCTGGACGGCGATGCGGATCGGATGGGACATGGGACTCCTCTCATCGGGGGTACACCACCATATGAGCATGGATCCGGTCGATGATCGCGGTACCCTCACCCAGGAGACGGGGAGAGAGGGAGGAAGCCCATGGCCGGGCTGAGGCAGCGGTTGGTCGTATCGGTGGCCGGGTTGGGGATGATCCTCGCGGCCTGTGGTGGAGGGTCGGGCGCCGTCACGACGGCGGAACAGACCACCACCGCGCAGACGGAAGCGCCGGACACCACCACCACCACGGCGGCGCCGTCGCTCGCCGTGACGGGGATCGACGAACTGGAGGACGCCGTCGTCCGCATCGTCGCCGAAGGCTCCTTCGTCGACCCGGCGGTGGGGTTGCAACTCAACGTGGCCGGAAGCGGCTCCGGGTTCGTCATCGACGAGACCGGGCTGGTGGTGACCAACAACCACGTCGTCACCGGCGCCGCCCTGCTCGAGGTGTACGTCGCCGGGTCCGACGAACCGGTGAACGCCCGGGTGCTCGGCGCCTCGGAGTGTTCGGACCTGGCACTGTTGGACCTCGAAGGCGACGGATACCGCTACCTGCAGTGGCACGAAGGGGACTTGAAGGTCGGCACCGACGCCTTCGCCGCCGGATACCCGCTGGGGGATCCCGAGTTCACCCTCACCCGGGGGATCGTCTCCAAGGCGAGGGCGGACGGGGAGAGCTCGTGGGCGTCGGTCGACTACGTGATCGAACACGACGCCACGATCAACCCGGGGAACTCCGGAGGTCCGCTGGTCGACGCCGACGGACGGGTGATGGGCGTGAACTACGCCGGGATCGGGGAGACCAACCAGTACTTCGCCATCGCCCGCGACGAGGTGCTGTCCTTCATCGACGCCGTCCAGTCGGGAGGGGACCTCGACACCCTGGGGATCAACGGTGAAGCCGTCGTCGACGAAACCGAGGGCATCAGCGGCATCTGGGTCGCCAGTGTGGAGAGCGGATCCCCCGCCGACGAGGTCGGGATCCTCCCCGGAGACATCGTCATCAGGCTGGAGGGGCTCGTCCTGGCGACCGACGGCACGATGGCGGACTACTGCGACATCCTCCGCTCCAACGGACCCGACGACGTCCTGGCGATCGAAGTGCTCCGGTTCGACACCGGCGAGGTGCTGGAAGGTCGGATCAACGGGGCTCCCCTCGAACCGTCCTTCTCCTTCCGCGAAGAGCTCGGCCCCGAACTGGCGGAGGAGACGGGCAGCGAGTACACCGACTACGTGACGGTGACCGACGACTCCGGGGTGATCCGCGTCGACGTGCCGGCGGCGTGGAGCGACGTGGACGGTCGCCCCTTCGAAGGGATCGGTCCGAGCGTCGCAGCCGCCCCCGACGTGCAGGCCTTCTACGAGAGCTTCGCCGTGCCGGGGGTGGAGGTGACCGCCACCAGGGAGTTCACACCCGCCGAGATCGGGGATCTGCTGGCCGTCCTCACCGAGGACCTGCCCTGCGACAACGTCGACCCGCCCGCCGACTACGCCGACCCCCTGTACGAAGGTCTCTACCAGGTGTTCGACGGGTGCGGCGACGTGGGAGCCGCCCTCGTGTACGTCGTCGCCGCGCCGGCGGAAGGCGACTACGTGGTGATCGTGGTGGTCCAGGTCGTCAGCGACGCCGACCTGGCCGCCCTCGACCGGGTGTTGGAGACGTTCGTGGTGACGGGCGGGTTCTGACCGAGACGGCGGTCACAGCCCGGTGAGGGTGTCCTCCACCAGCAGGTCGACGACGGCGCGGAGGGCGTCGTCGGGGTCGGAGCCGTCGGCGACGAGACGTTCGTAGAGCTGGACCTGACGTTCGGCGGACGTCCCCGTCTGCACGATCTCGCCGATCCGGCGGACCTCGTCGAGGCAGCCGAGTTCGGCGGCGTCTTCGGAGACCATCTCCACCAGCTCGGCCATCAAGTCGGGGAACGGAACCAGCTCGCCTTTGCCGTAGTCCATCAGCGAACCGCGGCATCCGTAGCGTTGGGCTCGCCAGATGTTCTCGTTGATGAGGAAGTTGGCGTAGGTGCGCCAGCGCTGGTTCTCCAGGCGTCGCCGGTAGAGCATGTGGAGGATCGACACGAACAGGGAGGCGACGCTGACGGCGTCGGCCAGCCGAGTGCAGACGTCGGCGATCCTCATCTCCAACGTCGGATACCGGGCCGACGGCCGCACGTCCCACCACACCTTCGTGCCGTCCTCGATGATCCCTGCATCCACCAGCACCCCGATGTGGCGCACGTACTCTCCCCACGACGTGAAATGCTCGGGGAGTCCGGTGCGGGGCAGCGCCCGGAAGACGCTCATCCGGTAGCTCTTCAGGCCGGTGTTCCGCCCGCCCCAGAACGGCGACGACGTGGTGAGGGCGAGGAGGTGGGGGAGGAAATAGGTGACCTGATCCATCAGGTCGATCCGCAGATCGGGGTCTTCGATCCCGACGTGGACGTGCATGCCGCAGATCACCAGCCGGTGGGCGACGGCGCCGAGATCCTGGGCGAGGGCCTGATATCGCTCCTTCGGGGTGGGCATCTGCTCCCACCAGAGGGCGAAGGGGTGGGTGGAGGAGGCGATGATGGCGGCGCCGTAGCCTTCGGCGACCTCGCAGACCGCTCGGCGGGTGTCGGCGAGGTCGGCGGCCAGATGCTGGATCTCCGAATGGGGATGGGTGCCGATCTCGATCTGAGCCCGCAGGAACTCGGGACTCACCCGACCTTCGAGCCGCCGGCCGCACTCCTCCAACATCCCCGCAGGAGGGTCCGAGACCAAGGCTCGGGTCTCGCGGTCGACGATCAGGTACTCCTCTTCGATCCCGATGGTGAAGCTGGGTTTCGGGACCGGCACCTTCCGCTCCTCGTCGACGTCGGGGTCATCGTATCGGCGGCGCACCCGGATCGGGATCGACCTGGAGGGACTGCCGAAGTTCCGAGAGGACCGCACGGCGGCGGTCCTCGGCCACAGAACGCATCCAGCAACCCTCCAGGTGGTCGTTGACGAGGCCCATCGCCTGCATGAAGGCGTACACGGTGGTGGGGCCGACGAAGGTCCAGCCCCGCCGCTTCAGGTCTCTGGCGAGGGCCGCCGACGTGTCGGTGGACGGTGGGATCTCCGAAGGCGCCGGTGCGTCCCCTTCGGCCCACGACCAGAAGAACGCGGCGAGGGAACCCCGTTCGGCGATGAGCTCCAACGCCCGGGCGGCGTTGTTGATCGTCGAACGGATCTTGCCTTCGTGGCGGACGATGCCGGGGTCGGCGAGGAGGCGGGCGACGTCGTCGTCGCCGAACCGGGCCACGGCTTCGGGATCGAAACCGCAGAACACCTCCCGGAACCGGTCGCGTTTACGCAGGATCGTGAGCCACGACAGCCCGGCCTGGAACCCTTCCAGGCAGATCTTTTCGAACAGCCGGTGGTCGTCGGTGACGGCGAACCCCCATTCGGTGTCGTGGTAGGCCCGATAGGCGGGATCGTCGGCACCCCACCAGCACCGGTCCCGGCCGTCGTCTCCACGTACGATGCGCACCCGGCGGACCGTACCAGGGCGGTGGCGGTGTGGTCTCCCCGCGCAGGTGGTCCGAACCCGGTGACGGGGCAGCCACGCCGCCCTGTCGTGGGCGGAACACGGCCGGGGATCGAACGTCCCCGGTGTGGTGGTCTGGCGTCGGCCCACGACGACGTTCCCGCCGTCACCAGCGGCGGCCGTTCCCGCCGGTTGGGTGCGGACGAACCGCTGAAGAATCGGTGAACTCCGCCGAGATCGGAACGGTTTTGCGGCGGAGCTTCGTACAGTGCAGCGGCATGAGAGATCGAATCGCCGGTGCGGTCGGCGCCCTGTCGGCGCTGGCCGTGGCGGAACTGGTCGCCGGTCTGGTGAGCGGTGTCCCCTCCCTGGTGGAGGCGGTCGGAAGCTGGGTCATCGATGTGGTTCCTCCGGCGGTGAAGGACCTGGCGATCGCCGTGTTCGGCACCGCCGACAAGCCGGCCCTGCTGGTGGGGATCATCGTCGTCGCCGCCCTCCTCGGAGGCCTCGTCGTCGGTCCCCTCGCCAGGCGGAGCGCCCCGGCGGCAGGGGTCGTGTTCGGGGTGTTCGGGCTCGCCGGGGCGTTCGCCGCCGCCCGGGAGCCTGCGGTGTCGCTCGGCCCGTCGCTCGCCGCCGGACTGGCCGCCGCCGGGTCGGGATGGTGGGTGACCGGTCGCCTCCTCGACCGGGCTGCCGACGGCACTGACGAGGGCCGGCGGGCGTTCCTGCGGGCCGCCTCGGCGGTGCTGGTCCTCGGGGCGGCGTCGGCACTGGTCGGCCGCAACCTGTTGGAACGGACCAAGCGCGTCCTCGCCGGTCGGGGTGACGTCGTCCTCCCGGAGCCGGTGTCGGCGGCTCCGCCGGTGCCCCAGAACGCGTCGCTGCCGGTGCCGGGTGTCTCCCCGATCATCACCCCCAACCGGGACTTCTACCGGATCGACACCGCCCTTTCGACTCCCCGGGTGGACATCGCCACCTGGACGCTCCGGATCGAAGGAAACGTCGCCGAGCCGTTCGAGGTGACCTATCCGGAGCTGCTGGACATGCCGATGGTGGAACGGCGGATCACCATCGCCTGCGTGTCCAACCAGGTGGGTGGCGACCTGGTGGGGACCGCCACCTGGATGGGAGTCCCCCTGCGGGAGCTGTTGGACCGGGCGAAACCCGGTCCCGGAGCCGAACAGGTGGTGGGTCGCTCCGTCGACGACTTCACCGTCGGGTTCCCGCTGGAAGCCGCCTACGACGGCCGGGAGGCGCTGGTGGCGGTGGGGATGAACGGGGAGCCGCTCCCCTTCGAGCACGGGTTCCCCGCCCGGCTGGTGGTGGCGGGCCTGTACGGCTACGTGTCGGCGACGAAATGGCTGTCGTCGATCGAACTGCACACATGGGAAGGGTTCGACGCCTACTGGATCCCTCGAGGATGGGCGAAGGAGGCGCCGATCAAGACCCAGTCCCGGATCGACACGCCCAGGCACAACGCTCGAATCGGCGTGGAACGGCGCGCCATCGCCGGGGTGGCGTGGGCTCCCACCCGGGGGATCTCCAAGGTGGAGGTGCAGATCGACGACGGGCCGTGGCAGGAGGCGGTGCTGTCCGAGCCCCTGTCGGAGAACACCTGGCGGCAGTGGATGATCGAATGGGACCCCACCCCGGGGACCCACCTCATCCGGGTTCGAGCCACCGACGGCGACGGGGTGCTCCAAGACGGAGAGCTCCGCCCGCCCGCCCCCGACGGGGCGACGGGCTGGCACACCGTCGCCGTGCGGGTCGAAGCCTGACTCCGCGGCCGTTCCGTCCCCGGCCGCACCGCCGGATATCTGCCGGAACCCCCGTCGAATCCGACGTCCGCGCGACGTTGCTTCCCGGTGAGAAGGACCATCCAGGAGGTCTCACCATGCGGAAGAAACTGTTCGTCGGTGGACTCGCCCTGATGTCGGCGCTCAGTGTCCCCGGCCTCGCCTGGGCTCAGGCTCCGGGCATCGCCGTCCCCCACCGGGCCGAGGGTCCCGCCGACACCGCGCTCGACCACGCCCGGGATCGGGTGTCGGACCGGTTGGGGGAGGTTCGGGACCGGTTCGCGGATCGTCTCGACCGTACCCGCGACCGGGTGGTCGACCGGGTCCACGACCACGCCCGGGATCGGGTGTCGGACCGGTTGGGGGAGGTTCGGGACCGGTTCACGGATCGTCTCGACCGTACCCGCGACCGGGCGATCGACCGCATCCACGACCACGTCCGGGACCGGCTGCGGGACCGGGTCGACCGGTTCGTCGACCGGTTCGGGGACCTGCCGTTCCGGCTCGTCGACCGGATCCTCACCGTGGTCTTCGAATGGTGGGGCGGGCTCCGCTAGCGGAGGGGTTCCGGATAGCGTTCACCGCCGGTGAGTGAATATCCGGAACTCGACGACCAGGTGGACGGTGTGCGGCGCCGCTCCGAGGCGGCGTTCGCCACCGTCTACCGGATCACCGCCGACGACCTCCTCAGCTACGCCTACGGAATGCTGCATGACCGCACCGCCGCCGAAGACGCCGTCCAACAGGCGTTCTTGGAGCTGGCCCGGGCCGCCCCCACGATCCGGGGTGACGGGCGGACCCTCCGGGCCTGGCTGTTCCGCAGCGTGCGATACAACTGCCTCGACGAGCTTCGCCGGCGTCGGCGCCGGCCGGAGACACCCACCGATCCGCTCCCCGACGAGCCGGTCGAGGACGACGTCGCCGACGTGGATCTCCGACGTGCCCTCGAGCGGCTCACCGAACGCCAACGGACGATGGTGCTGCTCAGACACGTCGGCGGGTTGACCGGGGAGGAGATCGCCCGGGTGGTGGGGAGCAACCGGGTCGCCGTGTACGCGGCGCTGGCACGGGCCGAACGGCGGCTGCGACACCTGCTGGAGGCGACATGAGACGGGACGAACTGGCCGAACGCCTGCGGCGCGCCTACCGGGTGGAGATGGACCCGGACACCGCCGCCCGCCACCTGTCCGTCGTCTCTGCCCGGCTCGGGACCGCCCAGGCGTCCCGGCCCGGCGGCGGCCGGTTCCGGCGCCGGGTGGCGGCGCTGGCGGCGGCGCTGGCGGTGACGCTCCCCGGCGGGCTGGCGCTGGCGGCGGAAGGGACGGTCCCCGGTGACGTGCTCTACCCCGTGAAGCTCGCAACCGAACGGGTCCGTTCCATCTTCGACGCCGCCGTCACCGCCGAGCATCGGCTCGAAGAGGTCGAGACGATGCTCGAACGCGACGTACCCCTCGACCGGGTGGTCGGCCATCTCGACGTGGCCCGGGACGCCGTCGACGACATGGCCGAAGGCGAAGAGCTCCAGGATCGTCTCGAACGGCTGACGAAGCGGGTACGGGACCGGATGATGGCCGACCGGCCGGGCGACCGACCCTTCGGAGACGACGAAGGCGGCCCGGGGAACGACCGCCGGGACCGGCAGGTCGACGACCGAGAGGACGTGGCGCCGGGCGACACGGCCCCCTCCGGCGACGTCACCCGCCCCCACGACCGCCGCTCGGACAGGCTCGGGGACGGGGAGATGGACCGCCCCGGCGACGGTTGAGCGTCGCGGGCACCGTCGACCACCCGAAACGGATATGCTCGCCCCTATGCCACGTACCCGCGGTCACCGACTGGTCGAACCGCTGGTCCGGCGTGGCGGCGACCTCCAACCTGCCTCGTGGGACGAGGCGCTGGACGTCGCCGCCGCCGGTCTGGCCCGGGTGAGGGACGAACTCGGGGGAGAGGCCTTCGCGCTGATGGCGTGCTCGAAGGCGACCAACGAGACCAACTTCCTCGCCCAGAAGTTCGCCCGGGTGGTGATGGGCTCCAACAACGTCGACTCCTGCAACCGCACCTGACACGCCCCCTCCGTCGCCGGTCTGGCGGCAGTGTTCGGAGCGGGAGGTGGGACCAGCTCCTACCGGGAGATCGAAGAGACCGACCTCATCGTGTTGTGGGGTTCGAACGCCCGCGCCGCCCACCCCATCTTCTTCCACCATCTCCTCCAGGGGGTACGGAACGGGGCGCGGCTGTACGTGGTGGATCCTCGACGTTCCGAATCGGCCCGGTTCGCCGACCTCTGGCTAGGCCTCGACGTCGGCACCGACATCGCCCTCGCCAACGCCGTCGGACGCGAGATCATCGCCGCCGGCTTGGAGAACCGCGAGTTCATCCGGCGTGCCACCACCGGCTTCGAGGCCTACGCCGAAGCGGTGCAGCCGTGGACGCTGGAGCGGGCCGAGGAGGTGACCGGCGTCCCGGCGGCCGCGATCCGCGACCTCGCCCACGCCTACGCCACCGCCGACCGGGCCCAGCTCTGCTGGACGCTGGGGATCACCGAACACCACAACGCCACCGACAACGTCCTCGCCCTCATCGACCTCGCCCTCCTCTGTGGCCACGTCGGACGATACGGGTCGGGTCTGGTGCCGATCCGGGGACAGAACAACGTCCAAGGTGGAGGCGACATGGGGGCGCTTCCCAACAAACTCCCCGGATTCCAGGACGTGGAGGATCCCGACGTCCGGGCCCGCTTCGAACGGATGTGGGGGCGTCCCATCCCGCCACGGGCAGGACGTCACCTCACCCTGATGTTCGAAGGGATGGAAGAAGGCGTGGTACGGGCCGTGTACGCCATCGGGGAGAACCCCGCCACCTCCGAAGCCGACGCCGGACGTGCCACCCGTCTCCTCTCCGGACTCGACCTGCTCGTCGTCCAGGACCTGTTCCTCACCGAGACCGCCCGCCTCGCCCACGTCGTGTTCCCGGCCGCCGCCGACTGGGCGGAATCGGAAGGAACCGTCACCTCCTCGGAGCGGCGGGTGCAGCGAGTCCGCAAAGCCCTCGACCCGCCCGGCCAGGCCCGGGAAGACCGCTGGATCCTCTCCGAACTGGCCCGCCGCCTCGGTGTCGACTGGGGCCGGCCCACCGCCGAAGAGGTCTGGGACGAGCTCCGGGCGCTGTCGCCGATCCATGCCGGGATGAGCTACCGCCGCTTGGACGCCCACGGTGGTCTGCAATGGCCGTGCCGGTCGGAGGACGACCCCGGGGAGCTCTTCCTCCACTCTCGGCTGTGGAAAGACCCGATCGAAGGCCCCCCGGCGCCGTTCATGGCAGTTGACCACGACCCGCCAGTGGACCGACTCACCGAGGAGTATCCGATCCGGCTCACCACCGGCCGGCATCTCGACTCGTACAACACGGGAGTGCAGTCGGGTCGCTACCGGTCGCCGAGACGCGTCGGCGGCACCCTCGACCTCGACCCCTTCGACGCCGCCTCGCTCGGTGTCCGCGACGGCGACCGGGTGCGGGTCGTGTCACGGCGGGGAGCGATCGAAGCCCCCGTTCGGGTGAGCGACGGGCTGCGTCCCGGCCTCGCCTTCATGGCGTTCCACTACCCCGAAGAGACGGACGTGAACCGGCTCACCATCGAAGCCTGGGACCCGAAATCGGGCACCGCCGAGTTCAAGGCGACGGCGGTGCGGGTGGAGAAGCTCTGATGGACATCAGGTTCATGGAAGTCAAGGCCACCGAAGCCGAACGGGCCGCCCTCGACCCCGTCGTCGAGGCGCCGTCGACGTCACCCCGCCTCGTCGTCGGCGGACGGGCTACGAGGAGCCGCCGCCACCTGCTCCTCCCCGCCCTCTGGGCCCTGCAGACCGGTGTCGGATGGGTGAGCCGGGGCGGCCTCGACGAGATCTGTCGCCGTCTGGAGATCCCCCCGGCGGAGGCCTACGCCGTCGCCTCCTTCTACGACCTGATCTCCCTGGAGGAACGCCCCGAACGGACGGTGCGGATCTGCGACGACGTCGTCTGCCGGATGACCGGCGTCGAAGACCGTCTCACCGACCTGGCGGCCCGGCTCGGACCGGAAGGGGAGGCGTGGGAACGGTCGTCCTGTCTGGGGCGATGCGACCGCCGCTCCGCCGCCTTCGTCCAGGAGGTCGGCAGTGTCGGACGGAGCGTCGCCCCCTTCGACCCGGCATGGCTCGACCGGCCACCGGAGCCGACACCCGTCGTCGCCGCGGGGCCGCTCACCGAGCGGATCGGTCACGTCGACCCGACCGACCTCGACGCCTACCGGGCGGCAGGCGGCTACCGGGCGCTGCGGGCGGCGGTGGCGATGGGTCCCGAAGCGGTGATCCGGGAGGTGAAGGACTCGGGGCTGGTCGGTCGGGGCGGAGCCGCCTTCCCCACCGGGGTGAAGTGGGAGGCGGTGGCGGCTTCCCCGAGGCGGCCCCACTACCTCATCTGCAACGCCGACGAATCCGAACCCGGCACCTTCAAAGATCGGGTGCTCATCGAAGGCGACCCGTACGCCCTGGTGGAGGCGATGACCATCGCCGGGTACGCCACCGGATGTGAGCGCGGGTACATATACGTTCGGGGCGAATACCCCGAAGCTCTCGCCGCCCTCGGCCACGCCGTCGACACCTGTCGGCGTCGAGGGCTGCTCGGCGACGACGTGATGGGCGCCGGGTTCGCCTTCGACATCGAGATCCGCCGGGGTGCCGGCGCCTACATCTGCGGTGAAGAGACGGCCCTCATCGCCTCCATCGAAGGACATCGGGGTGAGCCCCGAGCCAAACCACCGTTCCCCACCACCCACGGGCTGTTCGGCAAACCCACCGTCGTCAACAACGTCGAGACGTTGATGAACGTGCTTCGGATCGTCGACGAAGGCGGTGTCTCCTACGCCGAGCACGGTGGGGGACGGTCCCGGGGCACGAAACTGTTCGCCGTGTCGGGGGCGGTGACCGAACCGGGGGTGGTCGAAGTCCCCTTCGGTGCCACCGTCGGCGACGTGATCTCGGCCGCCGGGGGACCTTCGGAACCGCTGGCCGCGGTGCTGGTCGGCGGCGCCGCCGGGAGCTTCGTCGGACCCGACGACCTCGACGTGCCACTCACCTTCGAAGGGATGGCGTCGGTCGGGGGGGCGCTCGGTTCGGGGGCGGTCGTCGCGGTCGGACGGTCGTCGGACGTGGAAGATCTCGTGCGACGCATCGCCCGGTTCTTCCGGGAGGAGTCGTGCGGCCGGTGTGTGCCCTGCCGGGAAGGCACCCGCCGTCAGGAGGAGGCCCTCGCCGCAGGCCGGTTCGACCTGTTGGACGACCTGGCGGCGGTCATGGGTGACGCCTCGATCTGCGGGCTCGGACAGACGGCCTCGTCGGCGATCCGTTCGGGGATCGCCCTGGGTCTGTTGGGAGGAGGGTCGTGAGCCGCACCGTCACCCTCACCGTCGACGGCCACGAGGTCGCCGTCCCCGAAGGATCGACCTTGCTGGAGGCCGCTCGGGCCGTCGACGTCGAGGTCCCCACCCTCTGCTACCTGGAGACGTTGACGCCGGTGAACGTCTGCCGGATCTGCGTCGTCGAAGTGGAAGGGTCCCGCACCCTCGTCCCCGCCTGCTCCCGGGTCGCCGAACCGGGCATGGTCGTCCACACGGGTTCTGCGCGGGTGCGCCGGGCCCGGCGGATGGTGTTGGAGTTGCTGGGGTCGGCCACCCGCCTGGACCTGGCCCCGGAGGTTGCCTCGTGGATGGAGGAGTACGGTGCCGAGCCCGGCCGCTGGGGGACGCCGCCGGCGCCCGAACCGCGGGTCGACAACGACCTGTACGTGCGGGACTACGGGCGCTGCATCCTCTGTTACAAGTGTGTCGAGGCGTGCGGTGTCGACGCCCAGTGGACCTTCGCGATCGCCGTCGCCGGCCGGGGCGACGAGGCCCACATCTCCACCGAATACGACGTGGACCTGCCCGAATCGGCCTGCGTGTTCTGCGGCAACTGCATCGCCGTGTGCCCGACCGGGGCGCTCATGGCGAAGAGCGAGTGGGATCTGCGGGAGGCGGGCCGGTGGACGCCGGAGACGCAGCACGTGACGACGACGGTGTGTTCGTACTGTGGGGTGGGCTGCAACCTGGAGCTGTGGGTGCAGGACGGCAGGGTGGTGAAGGTGACGTCGCCGCTCGACCACGACGTCACGCGGGGCAACCTGTGCATCAAGGGACGGTTCGGGTACACGTATCTGCACGACCTCCCCGACGAGTACCTCACTCCCATCGACCACCTCCTCTCGCGCTTTTGACAGCGGGGAATGGCGTATATCGCCGGATCTGGCTGTCAATTCGGGGGGGCGAGGACGCCGAGGGCGGTGGCGAACACCACCGTCAGCCCACCCACCACCTGTTGGGCGCCGATGATCGGCGTGGCGGGGACGGGAAGCCGGACAGCGACCACATGGAAGACCGCCAACGCGGCCAACGCCGCCAACCCGGCGACCGGGACGAACCCCACCTGCCAGCCCAGGGCGGCGGCCGCCACCACCGCCGCCTGGACACCGTCCGCGTGGGCGAGGGACACGTGCTTCGCCTTGGCGCGTCGCAGCTGCACCCGGACGAAGGGGATGGCGGCCAGCGACCGGAGGGCCATCACCGTCCACAGCCCCGCACCGACGACCACCGAGGCGCCACCGGCCACGGCGACGGCGGCGGCGAAGGCACCCGCGCCGACGGTCCCGGCGAGCTCGGGGAGGAGACGGCGACCCCGGGCCCGGACGTCGAAGGTGAACTGGACGGCGAACAGAGGCGCGGCGGCGACGAGGACCCACCAGGCTTGGGGTGGGGCGCCGGCGACGGCTGCACCGACGAGGGCCAGTCCGGTGACGACCCCGTAGAGCACGACGAAACGTGTCGCCGCCTCACTCCGGCGGTGACGTAGCTCCCGGAGCCGGTCACCGACGAGGATCTTGGCGGGGGTGCGGGCGAGGAAAGCGAAGAGGGCGGCGACGCCGAGGAGCGTCCCGGGGAGGCTGGGAGCCACGAGGAGCCCCAACAGGACCGGCTCCAAGGTGAGACTCCACCCACCGTGCTCGGCGGGGACGGCTACGGAACGGAGACGGACTTCGGAGACCATGGGGAACCCATCTTGGCAACGGTCGGCGTCCGACCGGGCGTCGGATCAGACGGCGTCGTCGGCGGCGATCGCCCAGGCGAGGCCGTGGACCGGGTCTTCGACGGCGAGGCGGAGAACCCATCCAACCCGCGGGCCGTCCGACCAGATCGTCCATCGCAGCTCCTCGAGGGCGTCGCCGAGCTCGTCGAGGTCGGGTGGCCAGTCCAGTCCGGCCAGTTCCGTGGCGGCCCACCACGCCGCATACCGTCCCGCCGCCATCCCCCGTCGTCGCCCGTGGGCCCCGCCCGACGCACCGGCCCAGGCCATGTGGGCGAAGGCGTCGGCCGGACGGAGGCGGACACCCCACGCCCTGCGCACACCGATCGCCCGGATCGCCTGTGAGGCGGTGCCTTCCACCGTCGCCACCGTCGCCCGTCCGTTCGACTCTTCGACCCATACCCGCACCAGATCTGCCAGGGCTTCGGCCGCGCCGTCGGGTTCGCCGGAGGCCGCCTTCTCCGGCAGGTCGAGGGGCCGGAGGGGCGGCGGGTCCGGTCTGGGGAACTCGGCCCGATCGGAGTGGTAGTCGGCGACGGGGTAGCGCGGCTCCCACCGTTGGAGGCGCAAGGGAAGCTCGAAGACGCCGAGGTCGACGTCGGCGCCGGTGAGGTCTTCTCCACGGACGACCCGCTCATGGGCGACGGCGGCCCGGGCCGGTCCCGGCTCGAGGTGCGGGTCGAGTTCCGCCCAGGTGTGGTGCTGGGCGACGACTTCGGTGAGGGGACCCAGGGTGAATCGGGCGGGACCTTCGGTGACCACCGGCCCCGCCCACGGGGCGGGTGCTTCCAGGGCCAGGCGATACCGGATGTGCTCGTCGATCGCCCAGATCTGTTTGCCGCGGGTGACCGCCTCCTGACAGTAGGTGCGCAGCTCGACCAGGCCGTCCCAGTCCCGGGCGGCACAGAGGCCGTCGACGGCCCGGAGGAGCTCGTCGTGGTCGGAGGCCTCGATGGCTTCGAGGGCACGGGCCGGAACCGCCACCGTCTACGGGGTCCCCGGCTCGTTCCCGGTGGCCACCGGGGTTTCCGGGGCGGCCGACCAGTCGCTCCACGACCCTTCGTAGAGGAGGGCGCCGCGGATCCCGGCGAGCTGCATCGCCAGGATGGCGTGACAGGCCGTCACGCCGCTCCCGCAGTAGGCGACGACCGGGCGGTCCCGGCCGAGCCCGGCGTACCGGACAGCGAGTTGGTCGGGCGGTAGGAAACGTCCGCTGTCGTCCAGGTTGTCGGTGTAGGGCCGGTTCAGTGCGGTGGGGATGTGGCCGGCGAGCCGGTCGACCGGTTCGGCGTCGCCCCGGTACCGTTCCGCCGCCCGCGCGTCGACGAGGTCGATGGTTCCCAGGCGGGTGCGGACGAAGGATCGGTCGACCACCCCCGGCCACGCCGGAGGTGCTTCGAGGTGGGCCGACGGGAACCGGGGGACCTTCGAGGTGAGGGGAAGTCCCGCCGCCTGCCAGGCGTCGAAGCCGCCGTCGAGGACGAACACCGAGGAGTGGCCCACCCCCCGCAGCATCCACCACAGCCGGGCCGCCACGCCGCCACCCGCCGAGTCGTAGACGACCACCGTGTTCTGACGGCCCACCCCGAGCGCCCCGATCCGGCGAGCGAACTCACCCGGTGACGGGAGAGGGTGTCGGCCCGGGCCCTCCGACCCGGTGAGGTCCTGCTCGAGGTCGACGAAGACGGCGCCGGGGAGGTGGGAGGCGTCGTACTCCCTGCGTCCGCGGTCGGGATCGGCCAGATACCAGCGCACGTCGCAGATCCGGAGGTCGGGGTCGTCGAGGCGGGCGGCGACGTCGTCGACGGTGATCAGGGCCATGGCGGGAACCTACTCCCCCCGGAAGAACCGGGCGATCAGGTTGAGGGCGACGGAGAGGACGAGCGACAGGAGCAGCATCGACGTGATCGGGATGTATACCCGTGTCCGTTCGGTCTCGATGCGGATGTCACCGGGGAGGTTCCCGAACCAGGAGAACAGGCCCGACGGGGCGAACCGGAGGACGAGGCCCACCACCAGGAGGACGAGACCGATGACGATGAGGACGTTCCCGGCACGCATGGTTCAGGGGGTGTCGGTCGGGGATTCGGGTTCGGTGCCGGACCGGGCCAGTTCCTCACCCAACTCCTCGAAGGTGGCTCCGAGGACGGTGACCAGCCCGGCGGCGGTCTCTCGGAGTCGTTCGCGTAGCAGCGGGTCACGCAGCGCTGACCCGACCGAGGCGAGGAAGGCTTCGGCGGCGGCACCCAACGTCCGCAGAGCGGCCCGCACCTCCTCTTCGTCGGGCGCGTCTGCGGAGACCTGCCGGTACTGGTCCCGGAGGGCGGAGCCGAGGTCGCTGAGCCGGGCCGACAGGGCGGCCCAGGGATCAGGCCGGTCCGTATGATCCGTCTGATGCGTCTGCACCTTCTGGATGGTACCTACGAGCTGTTCCGTTCCCACTTCGGTAGACCCCCTCGGACGGCCCCCGACGGGACCGAGGTGGCGGCGACGTTGGGACTGGTGGAGACCACCCTTTCGCTGCTCCGCCAGCCCGGCGTCACCCATCTGGCGGTGGCCACCGACCACGTGATCGAGTCGTTCCGCAACGACCTCTTCCCCGGCTACAAGTCGAGCGAAGGGGTCCCGGCCGAACTCCTCGCCCAGTTCCCGGTCGCCGAGGAGGCCCTGGCCGCCCTGGGGGTGGTCGTGTGGCCGATGGTCGAGTTCGAAGCGGACGACGCCATCGCCACGGCCGCGGCCCGTTGGCGCGACGACGTCGACCAGGTGGTGATCGAGACACCGGACAAGGACCTCGCCCAGTGTGTGGTCGGTTCGCGGGTCGTCACCCACGACCGGCGGAGGGACGTCGTATACGACGAGGCGGGGGTGTGGGACAAGTTCGGGGTGGCGCCCGAGTCCATCCCCGACCTTCTGGCTCTGGTGGGCGACAAGGCGGACGGGGTCCCCGGACTCTCCGGCTGGGGGGCGAAGACCACGGCGAAGGTGCTCGCCCGCCACCCCCACCTCGAGGAAATCCCCACCGATCCGGCGTCTTGGGACGTGGGGGTGCGCAACGTTTCGGGTCTGGTGCAGACCTTGGTGGACCGGTGGGACGACGCCCTGTTGTACCGGATGCTCACCACGCTCCGCACCGACGTGCCCCTGGCCGAAGACCTCTCCGACCTCGAATGGCGGGGGGTCCGGCGGGACCGGTTCCTGGCGTTGTGTGACCGCCTCGGGTTCGGGGCGGTCAGGGACCGTCCCCACCGGTGGCAGGAATGAGGGTCCGGTGGCGTTCGGCGGGGCAGGGGTTCCGGTACGGTGTCCGGGCGGGCAGAGCCCGGCAGGCGGACCGTTCGATCTCGACGATCCCGGTCACGACAGGTGTCGCAGCGCGCTCCGGGCGGCGTGATAGCCGCACATGCCGTGGACTCCCGCCCCTGGCGGCGTCGACGACGAGCACAGGTACACACCGGCGAGGGGGGTCTGGTACGGGTTTCGGCGCATCACCGGGCGGAACAGGAGCTGGCGCAACGTGTGTGCTCCTCCGCTGATGTCCCCACCCCGATAGTTCGGGTTGATCTGGGGCCACGTCGCCGGACCGATCACATGTCGGGCGAGGACCGTCTCGGCGAAGCCGGGGGCGAACCGCTCGATCTGGGCTTCCACCACCTCGGTGAAGTCGTGGTCGGATCCGTTGGGGACGTGGGCGTACACCCACAGGGTGTGTCTGTCGTCGGGTGCACGGAGGGGGTCGAACAGGCTGGGTTGGGCGACGAGGACGAACGGCCGGGTCGGATCCCGGCCTTTCCATGCCGCCCGCTCGGCCTTGGCGATCTCACCGAAGGTTCCGCCCAGATGGAGTGTTCCCGCTCGGGAGAGCCTCGGGTCCGCCCAGGGGACGGGTCGGTCGAGGGCGTAGTCGATCTTGAAGGCGGCCGGTCCATGACGGAAACGCCGATAGGGTTTCGCCTCGTGGCTGCGGATCCGGTCGGTGGCGAGGCGGAGGAACCCCTTCGGGGTGAGGTCCACCAGCACCACCCGTGAGCGGGGCAGGGCGGCCAGATCCTCCACCCACCAGCCGGTCTGGATCTCGCCGCCGAGGGAACGCAGGTAGGAGGCGAGGGCATCGGCGATGGCCTGGGATCCGCCTGCGGCGAAGGGCCAGCCGTACCGGTGGGCGAGGGTCATGAGGGTGAGCCCGAACCCGGCGGTGCCGGGGGCTCCGAGGGGTCGGAAGGCGTGGGCGGCGTTGCCGGCGAAGAGGGCCTTGGCGGCGTCGGTGCGGAACCGCCGGGACACCGAGCGGGCCGAACGGGCGGCGAGCAACCCGAACCGGGTGGCGGTGATGGGACGGCGGGGGGGACGCAGCAGGGGACCGAGGATGTGGCGTTCGATCCGGTCCCAGCGATCGACGAGGGGGGTGAAGAGCTTGCGGTAGACGGGACCGTCGGGTCCGAGGGCCTCGGCGGTGTCGTCGATCGACCGATACAGCAACACCGCCGGGGCGTCGTCGAGGGGATGGCCGAGGGGGATGTCGGGGTGGACCCAGCGGAGGCCGTGGCGTTCCAGGGGGAGGGAGCGAAGGAAGGGGGAGCCGACCCCGAAGGGATGGACCGCAGAGCAGACGTCGTGGCGGAATCCGGGGAGGGTGAGTTCGGCGGTGCGGGTGCCGCCGCCGATGTGGGCGGCGCCTTCTACCACCAGCACCGATTTGCCTTCCTCGGCAAGGGTGACGGCAGCGGCGAGGCCGTTGGGTCCGGCACCGACGACCACGGCGTCGTAGACGTTCATGACGCCCATTCTTGCCGCTCATGGCCCCGGGTCGATCCCCTTGCGTCGACATGACGTCGGTACGTCGTCCTGTGGTTGCCCGATGGGCGTCGGTGTCGTCCTCGGCCTCGCCACCGGATCGGTCCCCGGCCGCCTGGCGCTTGCGGAGCCGGAAGGACCGTGTCTGGTGGCGGTGGTTCACGAGGGCTTCGGTCTCGACTCCGATACCCGCCGGATGGGGGTGTCAGGTCGGGGTCGTCTGCACGGGCTGGCGGTTTCCGCGAGCAGATGCACACGGACGGGTTTCAGTCTGTCACGGGTTCGTCCCCGAAGACGAAGTCGAACCGCTCCATGCAGTCGGGACACCGGTAGCTGAGGACCGACCCCGGAGGGATCGCAGCGGCGTCGGGGGGTGGGGACAGGAGCCCGGCGCGGGCGCCGCACTCGGGGCAGGTGATCCAGAGGTATTCGTCATTCACCGCAGCCAGGGTAGGCCCGGGGGCGGGCCGACCGGACATCGCGGCCGTTCAGGCCCCGACCGGTACCTCCTCTTCGACCGGTGGCTCCTCGGTCAGCGGCGGCTGGGGTGCGCGCGGCGCCCGCAAGAAGATGGCGGTGCCGAGGAGGCCAGCCAGGATGGATCCGGCGAAGATCCCCACCTTGGCTTCGTCGGCGAACTCGGGGGTGGTGAAGGCGAGGGCGGCGATGAACAGGGCGACGGTGAAGCCGATCCCGGCGACGGCCGCCACCCCGACCACGTGACGCCAGGTCGTCTCCCGGGGGAGACGACCGAGCTTGAACCGGACGGCGAGCCAGGCGAACAGGGAGATCCCGACGGTCTTGCCGACGAGGAGGCCGAGGGCGACGCCGAGGGCGACCCGGCTGAGGAGCGCATCGGTGATGCTGCCCTCGAAGCGGACTCCGGCGTTGGCCAGGGCGAACACGGGCACGATGCCGAACGAGACCCATGGCTGCAGCCGGTGCTCCAGCCGCACGAGGGGCGACACGCTCTCCCGGGCGATGTCGGCCAGCATCATGGCTTCGTGGTCGGACCGTTCTCGCTGGACCTGGGTCTCTCCCTTCGGGAGGTACATGTCGAGGATCCGTCGGGCTTTCGTGTCGTATTCGGATGCCGAGTACATGGGAAGTGCCGGCGTGAGGAACGCCAGCGCGACACCGGCGATGGTGGCGTGGACGCCTGATTCGAGGAAGAAGAACCAGATCGCCAGCGCCATCGGCACGTAGAACACGAACGAGCGGATCCCGGCTTTGCTCGCCAGGAAGACGAGGACGAGCCCGACGAGCCCGAGTCCGAGCCAGACGAAGTTGAGTCCCGACGTGTAGAACAGGGCGATGACGAGGATCCCGCCGAGGTCGTCGGCGATCGCCAGCGCCAGCAGGAAGATCTTGGCGCCGGTGGGGACGCGCTTGCCGAGGACGGCGAGGACGCCGAGGGAGAAGGCGATGTCGGTGGCGACGGGTACGCCCCATCCCCGGAGGGCCTCGCCTCCCTGGCCGGAGACGATGGCGACGTAGATGAGTGCCGGGAAGAGCATCCCTCCGAGTGCCGCCATCACCGGCAGCGCCGCCGCCTTGGGGTCCCGGAGCTCACCGAGGACCAGCTCCCGTTTGATCTCGAGGCCGACCATGAAGAAGAAGATGGCCATGAGACCGTCGTTGACGATCGCTTCGAGGGTCTCGGCGAGATGGAATCCGCCGACTTCGATCACCAGCTCGGTCGACCAGAAACGTTCGTAGGTCTCACCGAAGGGGGCGTTGGCCCACACCAGGGCAACAACCGCCGCCAGCAACAGGACGATGCCCGACGATGCCTCGGCGGCCATGAAGGCCTGGACCGGGCGGACGAAGCGCCGGGGGATGAACCGGTTCGAAGTGATCCACGTTTCGTGCAGGCGTTCGGGCATCTGTTCCTCGCTGTCGGTCTTCTTCGCGTCGCGGCGAGGGGCGGGTTCGACGTCCCCCTACGCAGAGGTGGCCGCAGGGCCTCACGGCATCCTGTCGCCCACCTGCCGCTTCGCTTGAGGACCGCGGGCGGCAGTGTGGCGTCCCGTACGTTACCGACTTCGGTTTCGAATCGAGGGACGCGGCTCCGCGTGTGGGCGGGTGTAACGGAGAGAGTGTTCGGGGGTCTTGCACGGCGCCGGGATCATCGACGCCAGGGAGATGCCGTGGCACGGGTGTGGGTCACCGAACGAAATGCTCGCGGCCGCTCCGGGGAGGAGCGGGGTGCGACCCTACTCGAGTTCGCCCTCGTCGCCCCGATGCTCTTCCTGCTGCTGTTCGGGGTGATCGAGTTCGCCCGTCTGGTCACCGCCTACACGGCGGTGTGGACGGGGGCTCGGGAGGCGGCGAGATACGCCACGACGGTCGGCGACAACGGCTCCGGCGTCCCCCGCTATCTGGACTGCGTCGGGATCCGGGATGCGGCCCGCGACAAGGTCGTGGTCGTCGACATCGCCGACACCGACGTCTCCGTCGTGTACTACGACCTGGCCGAGGTTCCCATCGCCGACTGCGACTCCGACGACGCCACCCTCCCCGACCCGGACGCCACCCTGGTCTCGAGCGGGTCACGGGTCGAGGTGACGGTCCGTGGGAGCTTCGACGCGGTCGTCCCGATGGTCGGAGTGTTCATCGACGGGGCGACCCTCGATTCGACCCAGAGTCGTTCGATCTTCCTGGGGGTGCTCGGTGGTCGATAGGGAGCGGGGGGCGGCAGCCGTCGAGATGGCCTTCGTCACGATCTTCCTGGCGTTGCTGGTGACCGGGATCATCGACGTCGGGAGGGCCATCTTCACGACCATCGCCCTCGCCGACGCCGCCCAGGAGGGGGTGAGCTTCCTCGCCTTCACCGACGAGGTGTCCGAAGCCCAGGCGAAGAACCGGATCGTCTCCGCCATCTCGCAGCCGACCGTCGACCCTGCGACGGACGTGACGATCTGGTGCACACCGGTCGATCGCACCGACCTGGACGGGGCCACCGTCGAAGTGATCGTCCGACACCGACTCGACCTCGTCACACCGATCTTCGGCCAGATGCTGGGGGGCAGCATCGATCTGCAGCGCCGGGCGGTGGGGGAACGGCTCATCGGGCCACCGCCGTCCTGGTGCGAGGTACCGCCATGACGAGCCAGGGGACCGATATGTGCGAGCGGACCAACACCAGCCGACACTCCTTTCGCCGAGGGGAGGAGGGGGCGGTCGCGGTCACGGTGGCGATCACGCTCCTCCTCCTGATCGGATTCGCCGCCCTGGCCATCGACACCGGGCTCGGGTACGCCACCCGTCGGGTGGAGCAGAACGGCGCCGACAACGCCGCGTTGGCCGCCGCCTGGGAGGTGTGCAACCCGTCGGTCACCTTCGGCGGCGACGCCGAGGCGGCGGCGAAGGCCACCGCTTCGGCCAACGGGTTCGACGACACCGTCGCCGACATCACCGTGACGGTGACCCCCATCTCGTCCGACCGGTTCGAGGTGGTGATCAGCGCCAGCGACGACACCACCTTCGGGCGGGCCTCCCCCGGGGCGGGGTCGATCACCGTGGTGTCCAGGGCGGTGGCGAAATGCGAGGTGGAACCGTTCCTCGGGGGATACGCCATCTTCGCCGGTGCCGACCAGTCCTGCGGTGGTGGGGTCGAACTGGACCTGTCGGGCGCCTCGAAGATCATCAACGGGGGCATCCACTCGAACGGCGACATCAAGAACAGCGGCGCCAACACGACGATCAACGGCCCCGTCACCTATTTCGGTGAGATCGTCGGAGACGACATCCCGGGCGCCAGCCGGCTCAACGGTCCCCTGCTCGACTATCCCCTCGACATCACCATCGACGAGTTCGTCCTCCAGCCGGGTGTGTCGAACAGGGCTGCCACGGCGGCCGCGGCGGGCGAGTACTACAACGCCGGGTCGAACGACATCACCAACACCTGGATGGTGAACAACGGGTACGCCACCTCGTTGGGCGACAACGCCATCGAGATCCAGCGTTCGGGGATCTATTTCACCCGGGGTGACATCACCTTGTCGAAGGTCTCGGCTGCGGACGGTGTGACGGTCACCTTCGTCGCAGAGGACGGTCAGATCCACATCAACGGGGAGGGCAGCGACCTCACCGCCTACGAGCCGATCGACGGCGGACCCAACGACCCCGGTCTCCTCATGTTCTCCAGTTACCTGGAGCCGGCCTCCGGGGGTCCGACGTGTACGGGGAACGCCATCCTGTTCTCGTTGAGCAACGTGACCTGGAACGGGGTGCTGTACGCCCCCTACGGCCAGATCCGGTTCGCGACCGCCGAAGCGGGTCCGGCGACGAAGACCCTCAACGGCAGTATCTTCGCCTACACGGTGAACGTCTCCGCTTCGAACTTCACGATCACCTGGCAGGACAACCCCGCCGCCACGCCCGTCTACACGGTGGAGCTGTTGGAATGAGCGAACATCCCGCTCACGACGCCCTCCGAGCCTACGCGAAGCGGCTGGAGGCCGAGACGGCGCCCGGGGCCGTCCACCGTGGCGTTCGGCGGGCGCTCCGACGAGACCCGGTCGGCGGCCGGTTCCGTCGGGCGGCGGTGCTGTTGGCTTCCAGCCTCGGGCTGGTGATGGGGAACGTCGCCCTGGCCGTCGCCGTGCAGCCGTCGGTCCCCGGCGACGTCCTCTACGGAGTCGAACGTGCCTACGAACGGGTGGCCTCGCTGCTGGGGTTCGAGCTGGGATCCCCCGAGGAGCGTCTAGCCGAGGCGGCGGCGGCGGCTGAGCGGGGCGACCCGGTCGAAGCGAAGGTCCTCGTCACCGAGGCGCTGGCCGACGTGCCGCCGGCGGTGCCGGTGGTCGAAGTCACCCCGCCGGAGTTCGTCGACGACCTGATCGGCGTGGCTTGGGGGGTGGTGGAGGCCGCCCAGACGGGTGACCCGGCGGCGGTGGCCGAAGCCGTCGAAGAGATGCAGGCCGAGTTGGGTCCCCCGGCCGGTGTGCCCGGTGGCGGCGACCCTCCACCTGATCCGGCGGAGCTACCCGCCGTCCCCGCATCACCGCCAAATCCGCGAGGTTCCGCTCCCGGAGAGGGCGCCGGACCGCCCGACGATGCGGGACCTCCGGACGATGCGGGACCTCCGGACGATG
>Ga0256830_1000377_pt1 | contig 37167 bp, 27 predicted proteins | sample 128326metaG_FD_190537 | JGI IMG/M metagenome (GOLD analysis project Ga0256830, IMG submission 190537) | Hydrothermal vent microbial communities from Lau Basin, Pacific Ocean - 128-326 | ecosystem: Environmental > Aquatic > Marine > Hydrothermal vents | place: Pacific Ocean: Lau Basin | collected...
TTTTTATACTGCGCAATAACTTTTTGAATTTCACGCCGCACATTTTTCCCCATGATTTCCCATGCAAACTGAGAGACTACTCTTTTTCTTCCGTAGTCAGCCATTTGCTCTCTCATACTTTCATCGGTTAGTAAGGTCAATATTTTTTCTGATAACTCTTCGGTGTTTTGAGGATCAACGAGAAACCCGCTTTTTCCATGCTCTATTGCATCAGGAATACCGCCTGACTTCCCTCCTATTACTGGTACTTCGCAACAATTAGCCTCGAGATATACAATACCAAAACCTTCGACATCATTTTCTTTTTCTCTATTTCTGCTCGGCATTACAAAAATATCCGCACCGGAATAAAGCTTAACTAACTGCTCATCAGACGCCCTACCAAAAAATATAATATTATCTTCAACATTGTGCCTAATAGCTAAATCTTGAAGATATCGTTTGTCACGACCCTCACCTACAATAAGATAAATTAGATTAGTTTGCTTTTCTAAAATAGATGGTAGGCTCTCGATAACCTTGTCATGTCCTTTTCGTTTTACCAAGTTTGCAACTGTAATAAGGATTTTCATATTGTTAGGTATATTTTTTCCTAACAATTGGCTCATATCTACATTTTTAATAATTTTAAATTTTTTAATATCACAGCCCGGATGAATAATCTTTATGCGCTCTCCCTCAACCCCAAGAGATTCTACTTTTTCCGCTGTATAGCGACTAACAGCAAATACTTTAGAAGCGCTTTTTAAGCCCTTCAGTGCAGTTGGCCACGGGCTACTCGAGTTGCACAAATATAAAATTTCATTACCATGCGCCCAAATTACGTATGGGATTTTAAAATACTTATATATCCAGTATCCAATATATACATCATCTACTGTAGCTATAATTAACAAATCAGGTTTATTTCTAATCAAAATATAAAATAAACTAAGCGCTAATGAAAACAAACATACATACCGATTTTTTGAAACAATTGACTGAAAACGATAAACTTTTCTACCGTTATATTTTTTTTTTGAAGCAACACCCGTTAAGCACACATTATCATCTCCTAACGACTTGGCAACTTCAAACATTAAGGTCGATATTCCTCCGACTTGTGGTGGAAAATAATTTAAACTCACTAATAGTGTCTTCATTTAATCACGCAACCTGAATACAAGAATATCTTTTAGGTCTTTTACCAAAACAAACTTATCCAAAATAAATTTTTGTAGTTCTTTCGAATAAGCCTTTTTGTTATCAATACGATGTTTTTCAACAACAAACCATGCATTTGAATCACCTGTCAATGCATCGGCCAGCTCATTTACATTAGTCACAATGTACGCTCCTGATGCATAGTCAATTGGGATCCCAATACTATTTGTTATAGCTCGGTTTTCATCATAATTGTTTAAGCTATAAAAAATACTAAATTTATTAGAATAATACATGGAATATAAGGGTAGAGAGCTAAAAATAATATCATTCTCACTTCCAGAGTTTTCAACATAACGCATTGCTTCTTGCCAATGAAAATGAGCAACGCCATAATGCATGCCAAACGCTTGTTTATGATATTTAATCGACTGGTAAAACCATGGAGTGGATAGAATGAAAAAAAATAGACTTCCTACCAGAACCATTATAGATACCGCATAACTCATCCCATTATTATTACCCGACAATCTTTCCTTTATTGACTGGAACAAATGTTTGCACACAATACTAATTATGACGCCTTGAACGATAAATAAAATTGGCAATATGTAATAAATATATCGATCAGCTTTTGTTGGCAAAAAGCTGTGAATAATGAGAGGAATAAAAAAACAGACTGCTAAGAAAGCTATTTCTTTTTTCTTTTTAGGGTAAAGAAATACCATTGAAATTGGCAGCAAACCAAATAAAAAAGGGAAATTTTCGGTTAAGTAATCTCTGTAATATTTAATATTTGAGGCATTTCCTTCTGCCCAGGAGAGGGGCTTTGTTGCGAACTCAAGATATCCTTTAAATAAATCAGAAAAAGAAAACAGCAGTAAAAGCACCACTATACCTGCAATTCCAAGCACTAAAAGTTCTTTGCGCAATTTATCGAGCAGAAGATAAAAATAAAAATACGCAAACAAAATGGCTGCCGCAAAGGAAATTAAAAAAAGTATTTGTAGTTTAATACTTATATACGCAAAAAAAACACAAGCAATTAATGCAAAATAATTGACGGCACACTTAATATTTTTGAATTCTATAAAAAAATATTTCCATCTTTTATTATTTTCTTGAGCTTTAGTTGTGATTAGTATAAAAAACGAAAATAAAAATGCCAGATTTGTAAATTGAAACATTGAATACATTCTGGTTTCTCGGGAAAAAACCACTTCTATAACAGCAAATGCTGTCAAAAATGCGGCAAACAAAGCCCCATTTTCATTGAAAAGTCTTTTTGTAACCAAATAAACGAGGAAAATCGTCAATACACCAAATATGACACTAGGAATTCGAGCAGAAAATTCGCTCATACCAAATATATTAGCACTAATCGCAACCAGTTCAGTAAACATGAGCGATCTGCTGTAATAAAAACCTGAAGGTAAAATGGGCTCGCCACTATTTATTATTGATAACGCTGCGTATACGTGAAATAGCTCATCCGAACCAAAGTTTGCTTCACTTAGGCTTAGAACTCTTATCAAGAATCCTGCAACTAATATTATTGCTAATATTGAATTGCGTCGATTAAATATTTTATTATTAAACATGGAGCATCTGAGAGAAATTTATGGATAAAATTTTAATAAATCTGCATCTTATTGAGTTTCAGCCCACAACCATCATCAAGAACTACAGAAACCCCAATACAAACAGGAACACTACTGAATAATCACCAAAAGCACAAGTCTTTTTCTTTTACAATAAAAGCCCAAAACATACAACTCAACTTGCAGTTGATGGAAAACACTGCCTCTCAATAATAACCGAACACCATACTCGAAAGATGCTCAATTTATTTTTCTATAAAACCACCCAGCTTATATTTGTTATCGTGATACTAAATACCAAAACCTATCCCCATAAAACAAAACTACCAAACGTTTTGGAAATACCAGCCGGATCCGCTCCTTATTGAGTCGATTTATTTTTGGGGAAGTGAAGCGACAAAATCATAAGACCGATACTCAGCCCCATTAAGAAATTATTGATAACTTTGTTTTAAAAAAGTATCCATCAAGTATTTGGACGAGAAAATTTTGCACTAATCCATTTATTAACAAAACCAAGTATATGAAATTCACCATATTTTGGTTTTCCAAACACTAACCATATAGCGTAAAGTGTTGAAAAATAGACTACTGCACCAATAACAATTAAAAACATTAGCGATAGCAGATGATTGATAGAATCATCCATAGAAACATAATTATCCAGCAAAAACTTTAAACACAAAAACATAACTATAGATGCAACCAATGGGCGCAACCAAATAAACAGCAGACTGAAAACATTGACCCGAATAGTTCGTATTACAACAAAAGAATCAATAAATAAAAACAAAAGAGCAACAGCAAGCAACCCCCAACTCGCGCCAATGATGCCATAGTATGTGACGGCAAAGATTAAAGTTGGTATTAAAATTAATGAATAAATTCCTGAGATGAGTGTTAAAATTTTTGGCTTTCCAACTGCCAAATAGATCATTCCATTATTAGACTGCATAGCTACAACTGCACCAAAAAAAGCAAGAATTTCAATTACTGGAATAGCATCCATCCATTTACTGCCAAGTATAACCCCAACAACTAATTCAGATAATATTGCAATACCAAAAGCAGAAGGCATCGAAAAAATCGACACTACTGAAACCACACTCATGAAGTTGTCTCGAAGATTTTCTAACTCAGTTGATATTTTTGAAAACCCTGGAAATATCGCTCGATTTATTGGCATTACCATTTCAGTACTTGGTAAACTAGATATTTCATACGAAATGCTAAAAATACCTAATTTGTGGGGCCCTGAAATTTTCCCTATGATCAAATCAATTGAACGGGTTTTTATAAAGAAAAAAACATTATTAAGCAACAACCATTTTGAATAATGGAATAACTCTGCACTTTTCGCCAATGATAGGTGAGGTCTATAAGAGTGCATTATGTAACTTAAAGTAAAAGACATTAATTTCCCTGAAACCATTCCTATAACTAAAGCCCAGTAATTTTTTAGGTAAAAAGCTAATGGAATTGTAACTGCAAAACTAAATAGCTTACTACCTACCAAATATTTAAATTCTTTCTGAAAAAAAAACTTTTTTCTAAAATCCACAATACCAATATTCGTAAACCCGAAGATGAATACCCCAAAAGAAAGAGCATACATAATATTTTCTAGCCGAGGTTCATTATAAAATTCAGCAGTTGGCTGAGCTAAAAGCACCATTAACAAAGCACTAACAACACCATAAATCACATTGAATGTCCATGCAGTATTATAGTGATCAGTAGTTGCATTTTGATTTTGTATCAGTGCCATATCGAACCCAAAAGCACCCAACAAATCCAAAATAGCAACAATAATCATCACCATTGCCACAAGACCGAAATCCTCAGGAATAAGTAAGCGTGCAAGTATTAAAGTACTAATAAACCCGATAGACCTATGCAGTAGACGAGCTAAAACCATCCATATCGCACCATTAGTGATCTTTTCACCTATTGTACTCACCGGTATTGTGACCGAATTTTATATTCATTCATATCAAGTAACTCTTATTCATAATGTTGATAAATTTAGGATTGACAACGAATACATATACCCGTAGCGGTATAGATTTAGGTGTAATCGAAACCTTCGACGCCACCGCCTAGGAGCTTGTCCGAACACAGGATGACCTACATCGTCTCGGCATTTATTGCACCGTGTAAATTGAGTCTTTAGCGACCACTGTTTGTTTTTAGTTTCCGTTGCTCCCCTTTTTTTATCCAACCATAGCCCGCCATCGTATTATGTTCAGGATGAACAGCGTCTATATTATCCTTGGTTTCCATAAATTTTTGTAATAGTGAACAAAATCTTCTTGCGCTTGTGGATCAGGGTTTCCGGGTACCAACTTAGGTTTCTTATAGGCATAATCTTCACGATGCAGTAAATCTCTCATTCCACTGAGGGTGTAGTTCACATTCAATTGATCGAACACAAATTCAATAATGGCACTGGTGGTCAGATAAATATGATTATCCAGCTCTACCCGAAGGAGTTTGAGTTGTTTGTCATCAAGGTTAGTCTGGCGTCCGGAATAATGGTGATGAAGAAGCGCTTCTATTCCACCGATTTTATATTTCTCAACATAGGAACGTAGTGTCTCATCATCAAGTAGCAGCGCCTGCTTAATATTTTTTAGCTCCCAGCCCGCGCCCCAAGAAGAATAACGGCATTGACTTTATACGCTGCACGACGATTACGCTCAGCACGATGTGCTTACACGTAATTCATTAACTTGGTCGTTGTTCAATATGAAATTTTTCATGTGTCAGAAGACTAGACGAAATATAGAAAAATATCAAATACTTGAAAAACCTAAATCTATAACGCCACGGGTATATTATCCCTTTGGGTTTTCTTAGATATCGAAGGGATTTCAGAACTTTTTATTTCATAGCGTTCTATTCGGGTATCATTCGATGTCGGTATTTATCAACGTAGTTGTCCCCATTAGTTAAGCTGGTCACGGTAGGATGCCAGTCACCTGCCACCGATTCCCTCAGAACATAGCGTGCGGATTTCCCGCACTACATTCTTCAGGCAGGGTTCACAACACAGCGAATGACCGAAACTCAATAAGTTTCGTCTTTGTGGGTTCGGGTTCGAGTACCAAACTGAACTTCTCCAACCATCTTCGCAGGACATTCTAGAATCGTATCGCATCCTCGCGATATTGGAAACACACCACAAAGTCATCAATGTAGCGCACCAGGTACGTCTCACCCCGTAGTCGGAACTTGACGACCGCTCAAACCAAAGATCGAGCACATAGCGCAGATACAGCTTGCTCAGCAACACGCTGATGGCTCCCCGAACACAATGGCCCACTTTTTTTGGCGCTGGCAAAGCATGCTTGATCAAAATATTCTCATTCTTGATATCAACGACAACTTCTCGTACCAAAAGCCAGTAGTGTCCGGCTCGCGGTAACAGGCCACTTAAAATGAATATTGAAGATCAACTCAACGCGCTCTTTTTCGGAGGCGATCAAGAACGGCGGTATTTGAACGGCGTCATCAACAAATTGCTCAGTGTTGCCGAAAAAACACACCCTCGTTTCAATTTGCTATATTGTCACGAAGAGCACGGTGAGCGTGTCTTTATTAAGTGCGAGAGAGAGCTTCGAACTCAAATCAGTAATGAAACTCAAGAATCAAAAATTGAAATGAAACAAGCTAATTTATCATTTTTTCAAAACTTTAAGGCCTGTCACCGTTGTTGGCAAACCCTCCTCAATACTAACAGCAATCGTTCTTGACACATTGCCCTTACTATTAGAGCAATTTAATGTAAAAGTTGAATTGGTAGTAATGCTACTCACTATTTCACTGCCATTAACTGCTTTGCTACCGGCCCAGTTGCCTGTTGCATCGCACGCATCCGCACTTGCAACCAACCAATTCAAAGTAACAGACCCACCGACACTCACCTGATAAGCTGATGCAGTGAAATTAATCATTGGCAGCCCAGGAATATTTGAACCAGATCCTGCCGATAGCTTATAAAAATAAACATTTTGGTTATAATCATTATATAACATGTAAACATTTTTACTTACTATATATCGAAAACGCCCGTACGTACCAGTTGGAATAGCAGCTGGCGGAGTAACACTATTTGATGCTGCTGGACTTTCTTTTACCCAATTCCAAGTCACTGGGTCTAAAGTATAAACATCAGATCCACCTTGCCATCCTACAAATTTATCAATTTTATTATCGTATTGAAAACCTGGAGCACCTGTCTTCTCTATTGTCGCATTTCCTGAACGACTTGGCATCGTGGCGTTACCAGGATTATTTAAATCCCAGAGTAAAAACTGGTCATTACCAACTGCTACCAATTGGTTTCTGACAGTATCAATTGCCGGTGTTGCATAAATTTTCATATTTTGACTACTACCAAGTTTTTGTGACCATTGGTCTTCTATTGCATCATACTTATATAAACCCCTCTGAGTCGCAGGACGATACCAAACATTACCTTTAGCGACATCATATATCGCAAATCCACGCTTGTTACCCGTTGGTACATTTTGTTTTACACCACTATTCCATTCATGAGTCTGAAAATTAAAACATTGCATTAACGACACACTTATCTGTGAACTAGGATATGTTCCAGACGCACCAAACGCACAATACTCATCAATAGATTCAATATATTCAACATAATTATAAGTATGTCTAGACCGAGGTAATCCATCAGGATAAACGCCTGATGATTCATCACCACCCACATTCATACTGGGCTCGGTTAAACGCTCCCACTTAGGCACTGCAGCATTAATATCAAAAACATAGATTTCGTTACCCGAATAATCATTATGTCCTCCACCCCACAAGATCATACGCTCTCGAGAAGCATCAAAAGCCCCCCCATTCCACGCACGAACAACACCTTTAGGGCCGATCACACCAGGAGGCGCAGGATTTGGGAACGCATCTTCCAGAGTAGTATTCGGTATTTCATACCAGTGCCCAGGTTGCATTGCATCAAAATCAATCGCATTTACATGCGAACTTAATCCAATGAGAATAAATCCAACGAACAATTTAACTTTTCTTAATCTCAATTTCATTTAAACATTCCTTATCGGTAAGACATAGGCTATATATACATAACGACCCAATAAAATTAATTTTATTGAATTGAGTCACGCATTTACACAAAATATACCCCCCAACAATCCTATAAGAGCACGGGACATACTCTGTCATTTTGCGTAAACACAACGCTTTACCATACTTTTCACTTTCTCTTTAACAATAAAAACCAAACCTAAAACCGTATGCGTGTTATATGCTTTTATCTTCCACAATTCACGGCGTGAATCCATCCAATCCTGCTTGTATTTTTCATCGCCAATCAAATAATCAACTTCTGAAACTCGATCAACTTCAATCACATACCGCATCATATGCTCCGTCAATAATGTACCAACCGAAAAACTTGCATATTTCTCATCGTATGCAAGTTTGTATATAAACGCTTTCCTATTTTTTACAATCCATATTTGTGCGCCTATAGGTTGCCCATGAAAACGAGCAATACATAATCTCAATTCATTTTGATTCGCTAACAACGTAATCAATCCTGGAATGAAATCAACAAATGGTTCCGGAGTCTTCCAACTTTCAAGGTAAACTTTATTAAAATCATTAATCGCATCAAATATTTTTTCCCCATTCATAATCAAATCAATTCTATTTCTCTGATCAAAAAAAAATTTCTTTTTTTTTCTTTCAATTGTGTTGCGTAAAATGCTAGGTAAAGATTTATAATAGTCATCAAAAGAATTAGTATTGACTGAATAATACCAATTACCATAAAAAAACTCATAAAAAGAAATCCAGCCTGAATTCTTTAATGCCGAAACGGTAATTTTAAATACATCTTTTTCATGCAATATTGGATAGATATTTAAGACAGCATATTTTCGGCATATCTTACTCAAAAGGTAAACAAGTCCGTCACACTTACCTTCATCAACAAGAATCGGCTTAAATCGCGTTGTATAATATGTAGAGAAAGATCGCAATTCATTTTTATTTCTAATTTTCAACAGTGGTAAAACAACCTCAACATCACCACTTATTTTATTTTTCAAGGCCAAAATGAACGGCTGACATGATTCATCAATCCCATTTTTTTCAAGATTACAAAACCAGCTATAACTTAAATCAAAACTTTCTTTCTCTGCATCATTCATTATTTGTATAACTGAATCAGGCAACTCATCAAATGATTTATATAAAAAATCGTCATATAACTGCTCTTCGTTGAGGCAATTTTTTTCTTTGACATTCGTTTGATTACCTTTAATGATACCGCGAACTTGGCGCAACAAGGTATACAAGAAAAAAATCAAATAATTTTTAAAAATAGAAACATGCTTAATATATCTAAAATGAGTAGCCCAAGGTAATTGTTCCTTTGTTGCATTCGTATACAACTCAATAGATGACACTCTTTTTAAGTTAAATTCGTATTCAAGCACCAAATACAACAATAAACGCCCAGGAGCCCAGGCAGAATATTCTTCTTGGTATGTTGTCTTTAATAGTATAAGTATATTTTTATTGTGAATTGCTAGCCTCGATGCAACTAACACATCATTAAAATATAATTCATAAATTGTGGCAGCCTGACTAACTGAGTAATCAGTTAATATCCTACTATAAAATTCACCTTGTTTATTATTAACATTTATGGCCGTATTTTCCTTCCCCTTCCAGCCACTTGATTCCAGTAATGCATATCTAGCAAAAGCCTCATTCATTTTTTCTGTTTGCGTAATGACCTTAAAATCGATCTCATCATATTCTTTTTTTGCCTTTTTAAAATATCTCCTCAGATTCTTTCTTAATTGCTTTTTTCGTTGAGACCAATACTGAACAAAGTCACCAGATATTTCTATACTAAGTGTTAGAGCATGTTTTTGATAAAATGAATTAACACTTGGTAAAATCGAGTCGAAACAAGTATAAAAAGGATCTTGACTCAAAAAATCTATTTGGTATACCAGACCTCCAATCTGCCGAAAAAGTGAATCCAGTAATTTGACATCACCTACTAACACAGGAGAAATTTGCGTTTGTGATGAAGTAAACAATGTCCAGGTAAATACTTTTTGTTTTTTCAATATAACCAAGCCATCAACAGCCCCTTCATGGGTACTATGTACAAATAAATATTCCTTTCCTGTACCAAATATTTTAAGCAAATTATTAACAAAACGGGCGTCAAAAAAAGGATTGTTTTTATAAAGCTCGTCGTTTAACTGATTCCAAATATCCGAATATTCTCCCAACCCATCATCTAAGTGTACTTTATGCCAAGACATTTTCAATGTTGCTCAATTTCTTGCATAACATCAACGATAGTATTCACCATAAAAGTTACGTGTTGCGACGTAATATCTTGATGACAAGGTAATTGAATCAGCGATATTCTATACGCCTCTGAAACATCACATTCAGTAACAGCTGTATCTTCCCATCGTAAAATAGGAACCCCCCTTTTTTTCAGCGCATGGAAAACAGTTTTCGGCAACTTGCTTAAAACTAATGGAAATACATACGGCACTACATTTCCAGGTAAATATGTATAAAGAGGCTTACAAAAAGATACATTTTTCAACTCATCTAACCATTGCATATAATTATTACGTCGCTTACTAGAAATTTTAGAATGATTAGCATGCCTCATATGCCACTTCGAGACCTTCAGTCCTTCTCTAAACATTTTATTAAGTAACAGATACTTAAAACCATCATAGTTTTCAGGCTGTTCTGCAAGTTCATTAATTAATTCAATTGAACATTTACTAAAATTTTTATTTTTTATCAAATAAGTTTCCTTTGGATTAAGAACGTTTTTTATCAATTGGAAAATAAATTTTATCAAAAATTTAATTTCATTATTAAACCGTGACTTTCTCAGTTTAAGTTTTGTCTTATGCAATCGATTATCCAACAACAAACCACCGTCCTCTATAGTGAAGAACTTTCTTGGACTTGCTATGGACAAATCCCCAACAGAACCCATTTTTTTTTCAGGCGACAAATCATAGATGGCATGAGCACAATCCTCCACCAACGTTATTTTTTTTTCACGGCATATAGCAACTATTTCACCAAGTCTTTGAGGAAAACCGAAATAATGCACAACAATAATCGCCTTAATCGTGCGTTTTGACTCTAAAACTAATGAACGCAAAGCCTCCACATCTGGGCTTAAGTCTCTCTTCATTGGATAAAATATTACATGCCCATCTAAATGCAATGCAGGTTCAATCATAGACCGACAGTGATATGCTGGCATTAGTACAACACTGTTTTCATCTAACCCAACAAGTTGTAAAGCCTGTAAAATCGCATACCTTCCATGCGAAAAAAAATATACATCTTTTAAAAATGCTGAATAATATGACTCATTATCCGGTCTCAACATTACACACTCAAATTGAGGAACCATTGAAACTACAGATTTCGGATAATTTTCAGAAAATGCGAGCTGCTTATGAAACAACATCTTCGGTTTCTTATTGAACATCTTTGAACTTTACTCAATTATGCTTTGCTATTGTGCATTTGCCGAACTCCAAGCCTCTGCGATCAATAACTCTAGCCAATGCGACAACATAAAATGTTTTGTCACTTGCAATTTTATCTAGAAACTCTCACAAAGTTATGGTTTTGATAGCACGATGCCAGCCCTGAATAGGAGTATCAATTCCTCTGCAAAGATATCCTAACAATAGCTACTTCTTTATCTTGACTAGTTCGTTTTTCAACCACGGCAATGGATACCCTAAATCATACGCGGTATCAGCATACTCTCTAGCTTTAGTTATTTCGCCTAATTTAAGGGAAACAAGACCTAACATATAAAACATATCAGCCGATTTGTGGCTTATTTTCTTATTGCCAGTTAATAGCACTTCTTTGGCAGCTTTCAAATCATTTTTATCTTTATAGATCAGAGCTGAAAGAAAATATGGATGAGCATACTCTGGAGCAATCCGGATAATTTTTTGCAGAACATCTAACGCTTTTTCACTCTCACCTAAACTTCGATACACACGAGCCAAAGACACCCCTACTTCAGCTGTCCAGGGGCTTCCCTTTTTTATCCGAGTATACGTATAACTTATTTCAGCCAATGCTCTATCAAGATGAACCTTTTTTGCTTCTGGAAAACGCTCTGTTCGACCACGTGACAAATAAACCAACCCTGCACAATAATGCCATGCACCACCTTCATGTTGGGCTATAGTCCTCCACTCGTTGACTTCTTTAGCTGGAATTCTATTTGAAAACGTTGTCTTTTTTCCAACTGTAGTACCAACATATATTGCTTTACACTTATACGGCCAAGCTTCAAATTCCAATTCGGTTGGCACAAAAGTGTAGGCTCGTACAATACCATTTACAATAAATAGGTACACAAACAATAGAAATCCCGCAAAATATTTTTTCATAAAATCTATGCCAATTTCCAACAAACTCTTTACTTTAGCAACAGTACTTCATGCCAGCTTAATTATAATATTAAAATACATTTCTATAAAATGTCTTACGGAATTACCTATGAGGCTGTCCGAGAACAATCTGGCTTGCTTCAAACAAGCGACGAACTGTTCTCGGACAGGCTCCTCCTAGCACGAACTAAATATTCGAGTAATAATGAATTAACTTTTTTCATTCTACTTTTATTAACTTCAAAGATGTCGGCACTGAAGGAACGAGGATATCTACGGGGGGCGGTGTTTCACCTGTTCCCGTGTAAGGGACAATAGCCCATTGTGGCTTTTTACTATAATCAGGTTTAACTGCCCGGGACTCAAAGACCGCCCAAGCCGCTGACCCACCCACGTTTTGTGACTCTGCTGAAACAGCCAACGCTGGTTGCAAATTTGAAGGATAACCTGTTGCACTCGCTGCATAGCCCGGCATTTCTCCTTTCGCTTTTCCTAACGCATTAGCCATCTCTTGGCTACCACACGACAGTCCAGTAACAGAAGCATGTTTAGCTGCGACGGTTGCATCATAGGCCTGAGCGACATTGCTATAGATAGGAGAAGTTTTTGCGTCTCGCACAATCATCGAATAAACCGCACCTAAAACCCAACAATAACCAGGCCCATTCATCCGACCAATAGGAAACTGTGCTTTCCACTCTAATAACGGTTTAGCCGACTCTACACCCAAAGCGACAAGATAACCCACAGACCAAGTAAAAAAATCATCCTGCCAAGGCGCCAAACCCAGTCCAGAATCATAAACTATTGCATAACCATTATTAATCACCCCCAGCTTATTGGCATTAACATTATTTACATAAGTCGTATTAAACCAATCCATATTGTACTCTAGTATTTTAGAAAAATATCCTTTCATAGGATGGCTATCAGGCACAATAAATACCGCTTGCCCAAGGGTTCTTAATGTCCATGCTTGTCCTCGAACCTGATTCCATTTAACCAGGCCTTTTTCAAAACCACGATAATGAGGACTAGGTTCTATCAAATTGAAATTAGCCCAAAAAATAAGCTCTTCCAAATAAAAAAAATCACCTGTTAAGATATAGGGCAAGTAAGCGATTGAGGGCTGATGGGCAGAGTCATGCTGATATGGAGTAGCACAACTACCCCCACACGTTGGAAAATTCTCTCTTAAACCTGTCGCAGGATTTCGAGTATCAGAGGCACGGCCTTTTAACGTTGCATATGGATAGTCATCTAACAAAATAGGCAAATCCGTTTTTTCATCTCTATAATGAATTGACCAACTCCCCCCTGCATCACCAACAGCCATCACACTGTCATAGGCACGTTCGTCCATGCTCATTAAATACATAGCTGAATACATTGGCATAGGGCCAATATCTGCTCTTGCGCCTGTACCCGGCATCGCTGCAGTCATAATGGAAATGCCCATGGGGCCTGTATTCGATGCCACTAAGTTTGATGCCAGCCCTTCAAGAGCCGCTTGATCGATAGCTATACTACTATCATAATTTGGAAATGCTCGAGTATCAGCAACATATACTGTATCGTATATTATGCTTATATTGGGCAATTCATTTGTCCAAAAAACTTTGTGCCAGCGCGCCTGCCTGTAGTGCAATAAACTTGTTTTACGATAAAATAACTCGCCGTTAACACTCAAATCAACATCATAGGTTCGGTTCTGAGGCCCACTCACATAAGCCCAATTATTCTCAATCACCACATCAATACGAATATTATTTAAACCCTCATATGCGCGAATATGATACCTTGCGATTAAATGTGGATGCGTATTTCCATTGCCATCTTTAAGATCGGCTTTTACGAGCCACTCAGACGCATATTGGCCTTCTAACCAGGTACTTACGGCCCCATCAAGCAATGCTGTTCTTGCGCTACTCGTGTAAACCTTACCACCTTCTGTGATAACAGCTTTGCTCTCAAAACCACTCGCTAACAAGTCTGAAAGCTTAACTTTATTTGTCACGACACTTGATCCCGCTGAATATAAAGAAATCACCTTCAGCTCATTCGCCGTCAACTCATCTACTTTCATGGTAATTACCCCATGGCGTAGAGAACCGTCACTGTGAAATGCTTTCTTATCAAGTTGCATCGGTACAACGGATCCACCAAGCAATTTAGCACTTACCGTACTACCCGCTGGCACGTCACCCGCCTTAAATAGATGACCAAACGTTTTATATACGTTACTTCTAACACTACCACTTTGTTCACTTAATTTTAGGTCGACAATTTTAGCAGCCTGAATATTAGACACTAAACCCAGCAAGCTAAAAAATAGAACAACCATTTTAAATTTTATATTTATACTCATTGTTATTCCCTTCATTTAATGAAGTATCTTCATTGATACCTGGGCTTACTCAAACATGTACGAAGGTTATAACGCCCAAATACCATTAAAACAATGTGACTAACTCGTACAAAGCTGATAAAACTTCATCACACATAATATTTTTTCATGCTCAAAATTAAATAACTCACTTATAATTATTTGCACCAAGTTATCCGTAGCAAAAATAAAGCCATAAAACAATACCGATAGAATCAATAACATTGACTGAAAGACTCTCCAAAAAACACTTAATTCGTCATAATAAACCGACACTATTTATCTGCTATTGCCCTAATTCTATTTCGTCAAATAACGATGCTAACTGTTCCGTTTGGCTATATCTAGAAAGAGATTTTATTTGAATATCAGAAGCTGGATTGAAATCATCGTTTTTAATTGCCCATAATAGCGCCTTAATACCAGTCACAATTTCATCTTTATTATGCATATCAAATATCGCATTTATCCCCAAACCTTCCAATAAGCGCGCAGTATCACCTTGCTTATCGGTTAACGCTAAAATGGGGCGCTTAGATCTAATGTATTCATATACTTTAGCGGGTATTTGGTGATTACAATTTTTCCCTTGAAAAAGAAGCAATACATCTGCCGACATCATCTCAGACAAAGCCTCCCCATACGCAATTGATGGCTCTAAAAACACAAACTTTTCAATCCCACACTTAATTAACTCCTGCTGATAAACAACTTCGTTCCCACTAGCCCTCAATACCACCTTAATAGTATTCTCACTAACAACACCTTGATCATGCAACTCAGCCAATGCATGAAAAAATGCACTCGGGTTTCTTTCATTCTGGTATAAAATACCTGCATGAATAAAAGTCAATACACACTTTTTAACAGTATGATTTGTTTCTATATTTGAAAAATCCTCTTCATCAAAACCATTTGATATTTCAACCCACTTACTCTTAGAAACATTTGGGTACCGGCTAGCATACATTTTTAATGCACCAGGTGTTGTAAATATACTTTTGGTGCAATTATTCACAACTTTTTTTTCAATACTTCGATAAATAGATCTCTTCAGCTTATCCGCAGGATAAAATTCTTCTGTCATTGAATCCCGAAAATCAGCAACCCAGGGAGTTTTGGTCATTTTATTGAGCGCCAAACCTATTAAGTGAGCCGTTGCGATGGGAAAAGTAGACCAAATAATACTAGGTTGATATTTTTTTATTAATTTCAAACCCATAGGAATAGCACCTAAAGACCAACCAACCCATCGGTCAGGTAAAGCCATATACTGCGAATATCGACCCGCAATAGATAGATGTTTCGAGGTATCGATTGCAAAACTCGGAAACACCTTAATTGACTCAGGAACTTCACCAAGTAAATCATCACTAACACGAGGGTACGAACGCGGATGAGCCGTTAAAACAATCGGGTTCCAGCCAAAATTTGACAAATATTTTGCAAACTTTAATGTTCGCTGTATCCCACTACTGCCTTGAAGCGGAGGAAAATGGTACGCAATTAATAATACACTTTTATTTTTTTCTTTTACCAATGTTTTCCGCCTTACAATATCATTTAAAAAAACATAATAGTCGTAGCATTATAGATGTAGGTGTTTCACCAAAGGATACGTTAAGACTTGATCTCAGCAAGGCATTTACCTAAATTTCAAAAATCTTACGTTTACCCAAACCTGAATTCAAGTCATAAGCGCATAACCGATTAACGTTTTTTCATCAATACTCGTTAGTTCTTCAAAAACCTCATACGGAGTTTTAAATCCCAGGCATTTTCTGGGGCGGCGAGTCAGTTTGTGTATCGCCTCTAAAACTTCTTTTTTTGTCACTTACTTACTGGGTTAAACAAACTAAAATTCCGCGCCTTTTTACTGTTGACAGGCAATGCTAGACCCAGCTTTGATTGCGTTCATCCAGCACTTTTAGGCCTTACCAATCATGGCGAATATACCCCCAATCTCAGTCGTCAAAATCGCTTTAGGCTTTGTTTTATGGCGTTCATTTGTCATACGGCCAACCTGATATGGTGGTGGCAACCTCGGCAACCTTCTATGGCGACCTATTTCTCTGCTAATGGTGCTTTATGACCGACCAAGCTCTTGGTCGATGTCTGTTAACATACTCTCGTTTTTCATTGAAATTGCGCTACAATGTCTTTCCTCAAGACTCAGATGTTTATAGTTCATTGGACAAAAAACTTATAACACTCCTGACTTATTGAAAACATTCTGAAATAATCGCGCCATATATTTTATAGAATTTTTATCCCACGGCGTAAATCGAGGCAACTGATAATCATCAGATTCTTTATGCGAAACACCCCATGACGTTGTAACTGCATTGTTATAACCGGATTTTTTAACTGCTTCAACTGATTCACTTGTATAATCTTGTGTTGGCCTGCCATTCGGGTACGCAAAAATTTTCAACTTTTCTGAAATAATATTCTCCAGATATTCTTTATTATCAACGATTTCCTTTAATGCTTTTTTAGGTTTTAATGTGGCGAGTATCGGATGCGAAACCGTATGCCCTCCAATGTCCATCCCGCCGTCAAACAAACCCCTGACTTCCGAATCTGTCATCATTAATGACGGCATCTTTTCTTTCTGATACAAATCCAGCATCGCATCAATCTTATCTAACCTTTCATCATGAGGATAATATTTTAATTTGGAAATCAACGATTCAATAACAAACCTCTTTTGCTCTTCCGTTTCCCATTTATAATAGTCCAAACCAAATTTATTTAAATCGATACCATTATCGGGAAAATAACGAATAAGCTCTCGTACCTTATCATTCCACATCATTCCTCCATTAAGAAACCCTGTAGCAACAAAAAAAGTCGCAGAAAATTTAAACTTTTTTAAAATAGGCATCGCATTTGTATAATTATCTTTGTACCCATCATCAAAAGTAATTGCTACGGAGTTTTGTGGCAGCTTTCCTTTTTTAAGCAGCATAAGTCCAGTCGATAATGATATAACATTAAAATATTTATTTAGTATACTCATTTGCCATTGAAATTCATTCTTACAAACTTCTGTTGGCATCAACTGATCAACTTCATTTAAAACTCGATGAAAGATCAGTATTGATAATTTTTGGCTGCCATATTTCATTGGCAAATGCCGATAGACTTTTGAGAATAACGACAACACCATGCCTTCCGTCAAATTAGGTATATTTTTCACCTTCTTTTTTTTTCGCCCTCTTCTTTTTCTTTTTCCTTCATAACAACAACATGTACTACAACCAATATAGCCATAATATGGTAAGGAAGATCAAAATATGCCAGCCCAAGAAATGCCCCGCCTGTAGCATATCCTATCAATGAAACCTGACACATAGATGCCAACCAATAAGCCCACATCCACTCTTCTTTTCCCTTCGCATATTTTAATACTCTAGTTCCTAATCGCCAACTTAAAACCCATAGCAGCACAAATAAGAATAAGCCAACAAATCCTTGCTCTCCCAAAACTTCAAAATATATACTATGTGCGTCATGAAAGTCATCAGGGTCAGGCGCATAATCTAGGAACAAACGACTACTAAATGCGCCATAGCCACCGCCAAAAAATGGATTATCTTTCGCCAAATTAAATGCAAAATACCAAGCATTTATTCTGCCCAAAGCAGACCCATCTTCTTCATAATTCTCAATGGTATTCATCCTATCAAACCACTTTTGAGGAAGGAGCGTTGCAGCACTCGCAAGAATAAACACGGCAATAGCCATCGAAACTACTTTTTTGTTACTTTTTAACCACAAAAAGAAACTCATCATAACAAATGCTAGTAATGCACCTCTTGAATAAGAACCCAAAATAGCAGCGGACATTGAAAGCATGCAAAAGAGTAAAAACAATTTAAGATATTTATTCTTCGCTTCCTTAAAAAGAAAAAACATTAGAGGCAACACCATTATTAACGCAAGCGCTAATTCATTATTGCCTTCAATAAAGCTTCCAGGCGGCCCCCATACTCGGTAGGATCCTCCAGTCAGTATAGTAAACACTCCTCCTTTAACACCATAAAAGCCCAAGGATCCTACAATAACCCATACCAAGAGTTTTATTTTATTTTTGTCCTGAAACAATAACAATGTAATAAAGATCATCATTTGAATTTTTATCATACGGGTAAATTCATACATTGCATCATTAAAAGCAAGAACAGAACTAATGCTCATCCAAACCATAAAAGCAAACCAAACAATTGTCACGCCATTTATCGGAATCTTGAATTTTTCCTTAGAAAAAAAAGTACTCAGAATAGTTACAACCGAAATTAAAAATACAAATGGAAAACTATATGCAAAGCCATAAGCGAGCCGATGAGGATTCATGTAGCCTAACCACGACCACACCAAAAGCCCTATATAGGGCTGCAAAAAAGTAAATGGAACAGAACCCAGTACAAGTAGCGTTAATAGCAAGTCACGCATTATTTACAACACTTTGAAAAAAACAAAATTGTTTTTCAATCACTTCGTCCCAACTGAAATCACATAGATCTGCTCTAATATCGGCCCGCCTGGGATAATTATCAATCAACGTTTTAAGCGCCAACACCAACTCATCTACATTTCTCGTCCGCATAAGGACTCCCGATTTTATTGATTTTAATATTTCAGGAATCCCGCCAACATCTGTAGCAACAACCGGCGTACCACATGCTATTGATTCCAAAATCACATTAGGCATTCCCTCTCTACTTGAGGCAAGTACTGTAATATCAGCAGCACTGTATAGCTGCGACAAATATTCCTGAGATACATTCTCAATAAACAATATTTGATTCATAACATTTAAACTTTGAGCCAAATTAACCAACGTATTTTTTTTGACACCTTTCCCAACGATTACCAGCTTCATATCAGGAAAATATTTCATTGCTTCGATTACAATATGATGGCCTTTAAGCTCAACTAGATTTCCAACAGATAACAATGTTATGTTATCCATGCCATACTGTTTACGAGTTTCCTCGCGTTTATTTTGATGAAAAAGATTTAAATCTACTCCATTTCTAATTGTAGAAATTTTTTCCGCAGTCACACCAAGACTTATAAGGCGCTCCTTTAATGCTTCAGATACCGTTATCAGTCCGTTTGCCTGATCAGCTGCCTGTATTATTTGTTTTAATGGCCTTCGATAATTAGGAATGACATTGATATCCGTTCCTCTGGCTGATATAACAAGTGGTATGCACAACAATTTTGCTATTCTAGCAGCAGCAACCCCATCCGGAAAAAAATAATGCGCATCAATCAAATCAACTCCACCAAGTTTATCAATAATTTTTTTTACGAAATTTCGTGTAAAATAATACATTAATAATGGAGAAAAATTCATTCCGACTTTTGGAATCACGGGGTAACGTGGATGATAAATGTCTATTCCATAACGTTTTTCGTATGAGGATATCGAGGCAAATTCTGAATAACTACCAAATTTTCGATTCTTGAATGGAAACCAGGGAACTGGTGCAATAACAGTTAGTTTAACTTTTTTTTTTGCTATTAAGTGGCGCAGTCTATTTTCAATAAAAATTCCGTGTCGCGTTTGTACAGAATTTGGATATAATGAAGTATAGGTAAGAATTCTCATGCTTGAATTAAAGACTCATAAACACTTTTATAATTCCCTACTGATGTCTGCCAATTTCGTTCATCTTCTACATACAATCTCCCAGTGTTTTTCATTTCATCCCAGGAGTTAGTATTAACAAATAGAGCATCTATAGTTTCCATTAAGCTTGCCACATCACCTGCACGAAACAATTCCCCATTAACTCCTGACTTGATTAATTCTTTGTGTCCACCAACATCAGAAGCAACGACCAACTTTCCTTGAGCCATCGCCTCTAGCGGCTTTAATGGTGTCACTAATTCGGTTAAACGCATTGGAAGTCGAGGATAAACAAAAACATCAATCAAGTTATAATAATCCGTCACAATATCATGTGAAACACGACCAGTCATTACTACATATTTCGACACATCCAATTGATGAATTCGATTTGATATTTTTCTTTCTTCAGGGCCACCTCCTACCAATAAAAGCCTTAAATCCGGATGCCTTTTAATCAGTTCAGGTAGGGCTTCAACAATTAAATGAATGCCCTCATAGGCATAAAACGAACCTATAAACCCAATAACTTTCTTATTATCCAGACCTAGAGAAGTTTTCAACTTTTGATTCGGGCTTGAGTTAAAAGTAAACTTTTCCGCATTCACCGCATTTGGAATTATGGTGATTTTTAATGGTGACACCCCTCTTTCCAGCAAGTCACGCTTCAATCCTTCACATATCGTTGTCACAGCATCAACCTCTTTGATAACTTTCGTCTCCATATTTCGTGTCACTCGATAACGCAAGCTATTTTCTGTTGTAGTACCGTGATCCACAGCCGCATCTTCCCAAAATGCTCGAATTTCATAGACAATCGGAATTCCATTTTTTTTTCCGATATTTACTGCTGCTCGACCATTTAACATGGGAGAATGAGCATGAATAATATCGGGTATAAATTTCGTAACAACTTCTTGCAAGCGTTTCTCAAGTTGAGAAACTATCGCCAATTGATTAAATACCGGCAACTTTGCCAACAAACCTTTCGATGCTTGCGTGCGGTAAAAATGAAGCCCATCTATCACTTCTTCATATCCGACATCTTTAGCTGCCAGGTTATGTTTTGGACTGGTTATGTGTTCTGTAGTCCAACCCAGCTTTCGCTGTTCTTCTAATATTGCACGTGTACGAAAAGTGTAGCCACTGTGCAAAGGTATTGAGTGGTCAAGGACATGTAGAATTTTCATTATATTAAGTCTACAAAATCACTTTCATACCAAGAGAATGCCGTACTTCCCGACAATATATTTACTATTTCTTTAATCTCATTTTTATCTAATTTAGTTTTCCATTTATACGCCGCTTCCAAAGGGTTTTTAAATACGGAATAATAAGTGTCTTTATTTTTCGATACACTTTGATTAACAAATGCTTGTGTTTCCTCAGCCCAAGATAAACCATAAAACTCAAAAAGCTGTTTAGCCTTTTCAACCGGTTTTCGACACAAATCCTCATATATCAGTAATTGATAATTATCATTTTCTTTACACTGATCGTGCACAATTTCGTTGTATAAACGCCAACGCACAGCTAATCTTTCGACAGGAGAAAAATTTTTTATGTCCGAAAGCGTATAACCCAAAGAAGCCCCCCTATCGGAGGCCAGCAACAATTCAAATAAATGATAATCCTCACTACTCGGAGTGGAACTTTGAAATGTTTTTTTTGATTCCCCTGTCATCACAGAAAATATATGCCCGGCTGGGTTTCTCACTATGTGAGAACAAGTAACATTTTTGATATGTTTTGAGAAAAATGCTAAACGACCTAGCGACTCAATAGATTTCCAAACAATACACATGGCATCATTTTTTCCCGCCGATGCTCTTCTAATCGGATCAATGTTTTTAGATATTCCCAACTTGTGACATATAAAAGAATAATACAATGATGACTTATAAGCTTGGAAGTGAAAAGCCGATTGATAGTTCTTTTTAAAAATGGGTAGCTTTGAAGTAACTTGAGCTTTTGTCATATTTCTCAATTCCAGGACAAAAGCATCAAGTGAATTCCCTGAATCAGAATAGTCGTCCTCAATAAACAGCGGGATATCATTAAGTCTCTGCCAAGAATCGGGCTCATGCATATATAGCGTGTCAGGATGACTATCAAATATTTTCCCGATCCAGGTTGTTCCTGAACGAGGCATTCCAAAAAGAAGAATCATTTTAGTCTCATTATTCACGAACTCAGTACCTGCTTCTGAAACGCATCGAACATTAGTAATGCCCATATCGAAGCACTGTAATCACGAACCCCAGACTGATGCTGGGATACCAAATGTTCGACATATTTCATATTAAAAACTCCCGATTCACGCATGGGTTCTCCAAGCAGAGCATCTCTTACTCTCTGTTTCAGCGGCCCTCGAAACCAATCGGCAAGTGGCACAGCGAAGCCCATTTTCTTTCTATAAAGGACATCATGTGGCAAATAGGGTTCCATCGCTTTTTTCAAAATATATTTTGTTTGCTGCCCATTAAGCTTTAAATCAGGACTCAGTCCACTGACCCATCCGATGAGCCGATAATCAAGCAATGGAGCTCTGACTTCCAATGAGTTTGCCATACTCGCTCTATCTACCTTCGTTAAAATATCGCCAACAAGATAGGTCTTTAAATCTAAATACTGTATTAACGAAAGAGGGTCTTTCGTCGGTGCTTTTTTCGCGTGCTTCCTAAAAACATTGATCGCATTGTAGCTACCAATAAGCTCTTTAAATTCAGCTGAAAATAGTTGGCGGCGCATATCATCACTTACAATCGAAATCGTATGCATATATGCAGCTACGCTATCTCTACCTAAAGCTTGAAACGTTGTTTTTCCACGTAAAAATTGAGGTGCCCAATCTAACTTAGGGTAAACTTTTCCAAGGAAACCGAAAATTGGAGCGCGAATACTATAAGGTAAGATTGAACGAACTTTTTCTTCGTTCATATGCCATCGATGACGGCGATATCCCGAAAAATATTCGTCTGCACCATCGCCGGACAAAGCAACGGTGACATACTTACGTGCCAATTCGCAAACACGATACGTAGGAAGAGCAGAACTGTCGGCGTATGGTTCATCGTATATTCCTGCTAGCTTATCAATTAGGTCAAAATCATCAGGAGCAACATTTTCTACATAGTGATTAGTGTGATAACGATCAGCAACCATCTGAGCAAATTCTGATTCGTTAAACTTTGGATTAGAGAACGAAATTGAACACGTGTTCACTGGTTCTTCCAAAAACCCTGCCATCATCGCTACTACAGCACTCGAATCGACGCCTCCCGACAAAAATGCCCCAAGAGGCACTTCAGACATCATTCTGGGTTGAACCGCTTCCTTAAATCGAATGACTAACTCTTCCCGAGCATCGCTTTCTGATAATCGATTTGTTGCATTAAAAGGGATATCCCAATATTCTTTAGGCTCACCTAATTGCTCTCCCTGGATCAAACACAAGGTATGCGCAGGAGGGAGTTTAAAAATTTTTTTGTATATCGTTTTTGGATCAGGGACATACCCAAATGCAAAATAATCTTCTACGGAGAACGGGTTAATATCCCTTTCAATAAGCGGGTGCGCATATAGCGCTTTTAACTCGGAAGAAAATATAAACAATCCGTTAGATAATAAGGAATAATGCAAAGGTTTCTTGCCTAGGCGATCTCTGGCTAAAAACAGTTTTTTTTGATTTCTATCCCATACCGCAAAAGCAAACATACCTTGGAAGCGCTTAACACAGTCTTCACCCCACTCCTCCCATGCATGCACAATAACCTCAGTATCACTATGGGTCTTAAACTGATGCCCGCAAGACTTTAACTCTTCGCTGAGTTCAGGAAAATTATAAATTTCTCCATTGTAGGTAACAACAACACTTCCATCCTCATTAAACAATGGTTGTTGTCCTGTAGACAAATCAATTATAGACAATCTTCTATGAGCTAGACCTACACCAGGCTCGGTATGAATTCCTCCTTCATCCGGCCCTCGATGAAATTGAGTCTCATTCATTCGGGATAATAACTCCCGATCAATATCCCTTTGCCCTTTTAAGTCAAAAATGCCAGTAATTCCGCACATCTAATTTATTCATTCCTTTTGTTTTATTACTGAATGATACTCGAATTCGCCAGTATTGAAAAAGACTTAATAAGCAGCGAGCAAATCAGGAATTCGACCGACATGACTGATATGGCAATGTGTCACTAATAGCGCTTTTATATTTTGAACAGGAAATTCGATTTATAATTGATCAAATATCGCCCCACCCAGAGACACAGAGTTCAATTTTTCGTCCATTTTGATCTTACTCTTATCCTCTTTCCTTATCTCCCTATTAAATCGTCATAGACCTTCATATACGCATTCACCATCGCATCCATGCTAAAGGTTTCTTCTACTCGCTTGCGTCCGGCTTTACCGTGCTTTTCTACTAACGTCGGCTGATCAAGATAAGTTCGAATAGCATCGGCCATTTTTTCTGGATTATTTGACGGTACCAGTATGCCAGTACTATTACCAGCAACAAGTTCAGGATTGCCTCCCACGCTGGTTGCAATCACCGGCAAACCACTGGCCATAGCTTCAAGTATGGTATTGGAAATTCCTTCGCCACGTGATGGCAGTACAAATATATCTAGCTCTGCAAGCAAATCGGGAATATCGTTACGTGCACCAAAGAATATAACGTATTCGCGCATGGCTTTCTTGGCAACCAAAGCCTCTAATAGCGACCTATCTGGACCATCACCAATCAATAATAATTTTATATTTTGATACTTAGACTCTCCCCTGGTTAACACTAAGGCGAAAGCATTTATCAATGTTGTCTGATCTTTTTCACCCTGAAAACGACCGACCGTGCCGATAAGAATGTCAGCCTTATTGATTTGAGAACACTGCGACGGTAATTTGTTGGGTGATACCCTTTCATAGAAACGGCTTAGATCCACTCCATTATATAGTTGCATGACTTTTTGCGGACTAATTTTAACCGTATTATATAACCATTGCTCCAGATCTTTTGATAGTGCAATAAAACGATGTAGGAAAATATTATAAAATTTTCTTAGTAGAATATACTTTTTATTCGTGCCATCTATATCTGACAGGTCTCTGCCATGCTCACCATGCACACGATGTTTCACCCCGGCAAGTATAGCAGGAATGACATATTCAATGGTGCCAATATTACGTGTATGCACAATATCCGGTTTTAACTTGCGGAGTAATTTCCAAAGTCTATAATACACACCCAGGTCATTCCCAGGTTTTTTATGCAGAGCATAAACTTCAACATTGGAATTTTTAATACGTTTTCTGAAATCGGTAAAATCGCTAGCACAAATAATGACATGACGATATTTCTCCGCCGACATGTTGTTAATTAGGTTAACCAAACCATTTTCAAGACCACCAAAGTCAAGACGAAAGATAACATGAGCTATTAGTGGTGATGAGTGCATTCTCATCGATCAGCATGTACCTTCTCTATTTCTTGTCTAACAAGTGGCGCAATGACACTTGCAAATTCAGAAAGTTCTTCATCACGATCATCGTCTATGTCATTTAGCTGAATAATAATCATAACAACACTTCCTGCAGTACTTTCACCGAACAACCTAGCTTTAGCTTCGATTAATTTTGTTTTAAGTTTACCCACTGAAAACTGATTATTCATATCATAGAAATAGGCGATTTTATAGAAGTTAGCTTGTGAAGCAATAATAGCGGTAGAAATAAGTAACGGCTGACCTAACAGCTCAACTTCCAATTGCCCTTGTCTCAAATTACGCCATTGCTTGTTTTTTTCATTAACCAAAACATTATTAGCATTAATCAACTCCGCATCTTGACGTTGCTCAACATAATGTCCAACATACAGCATCATGTCCTTAGATCCTTTGTTATATGTTGCGTTAAATTCCATATCAAAACCCTGATAATCAGGCCGCCACGATGTAAGACTTGATTCGGAATATTCCCAGCCTGATATAGATGGATGAGCAATACTAACAAAATTTTTCGGTATACTTTCATTGTCTTGCAAAAATACTTTCAATGGCCAAATCACCATGAAAATTACCACGAGTACAGGAACTATAGCTGTTGTTGTTTTTGATCTAACCAAATGAAGTTGATTTTTATTTTTTTGCACCGACTGAATGTTATCGCTATCCCGCCAAAAAGAACCCAGATAAAACATAACCCCAATAACAATTCCAAAAAACAACCAACCATACAGCAAATGATCAACACCTGTTGCCAGTTGCATATCACTGTAATGTCCAATCATCACAATCATGAACGCTCGAAAACCATTGGCAAATATAGGAACTATGAAAGATGCTGCTACAAAAATGACTCTTTTATGCCAAGAGTGATAAGTTAAATAAGCATATAAGCTCCCAAGAGTGACTGAAGCAATCAGATAACGAACACCACTGCATGCACTCACTACTGACCAATTTCCTGACGGTAACTGAAAAAAATTTCCTTCACGATAAATAGGAATACCGACTAATTGCACCATTGCAACCGTAAAATCGGCAGTGAAGCTGATTAATACAGGAACAAGTTCCTCTCCCATAGGGACAGCAAGCACCAGAAAAAAAAGCGGAAAAGCCATCGTCTTAATAACTGGCCACCCCAACAAGCTAAACAACAACACAGGTATCATCAACACAACCGCTAATTGTTCGATGACCAATACTCCCGCATAAACGGCAAGCAACCACACAAACCCCATAAAGGCTAATAATGGCAATCCTAATAGATTTGGACGTGGGTTGACAGACAAAACCTGGGATCGATTTCTCCAAATTAACCATATAGTAATTGGAAAAATAAGAAATCCATGCGCAAAAGTATCAGATCGAATCCAGATGCTAACCATAGAAGCAAAAGAAGAATAATAGGCCGATAATAAAACTAGCAAGGAAATTGCTACAAACACCAGGCTTTGTTGCCAGTTGGTATTATTTTTATCTACTTGTTGCATCAGTTGTTGCATAATACGTATCTAAACTACTCTTTCGAAAAATTCCAACTATCAAAAAAATGTCCTCTTGAACACACACCCAAAACGATTTAGGCATAGCATTACAATTCCAGCTTGTCATCGAGCTTTGACAAACTATTTTCCCAAGTATAATTGTCCAAAATATATTGTCGGGCAGCCTGACCAACATGCTTAAATTCTTCTGTTCCAATTATTTTTAATATTTTTTGTTGCCATTCTTGAGCGCCATCTACAACAAAAACTTGCTCACTTTTTTGAGCATGGATTCCTTCATAACCCTGCGCTGACGTAATCACTACTTTGGCCATAGCCATTGCCTCGAGCACCTTATTTTGCACGCCTCGAGCTATACGCATTGGTGCCACAGTTACCGATGCAAAACGAATGTATGGCCTTACGTCTTCAACAGTTCCGGTAACAATAACACCACTAATATTTGCTAACTGCCGAACCTCTAGTGCTGGTTTAGAACCCACGATATAAAACTTAAGTCCAGGAATTAACTTAAGCAACTCGACAAATACATTATTTACGAACCAACACACAGCATCAACATTAGCCCAATAATCCATTGCGCCCGTAAACACGATAACGCCATCATCTTCAGAATAAGGGTTTTGATATTTATGGTCAGGCGAAAAATAATCAACATCAACACCATTATTAAAAAATAAAATTTTATTCGACACATCTGGAACCAGCTTTTTAAACATTTCAGACTCTTTTTCTGTAACAAAAAAACTTGTATCAAATATATGTGCTATTTTTTTCTCATACTTAAACAATTCTTTTGACTCATACTTGTAGACCCAATTCATAGGCCATGTTTTTTTTTCGCTATATTGTCGCCATTTATCAGAATCAATATCGACAAAATCGATAATTTTTCTGATCTCATTTGAACTCTTATAGACTATGTACTGAGCCATTGAAGAAGAAAACACAAATACCGTTTTAATTTTCTCCCTCTCAATCGTTTTCTTGATCCAAAAGTCCATTCCCGCATCATAATAATATGGAACAGAAAGTGGCTGTCGGCTCAAAAATCCACGTAAACTCCTGATTTTTGCTTTTAATGGATTTAAACTTTTAATACAAGTTGAATTGCAAAACTCACTAACATCCTTGATGTACTTCGAGTCTTTTGGATCATCAACAAATGCTGCTAAATGAATACCGTAGTTTGTCGACAAATGTTTCAATATATGAAACGAGCGAATCTTGTCGCCTTTATTGGGTGGAAATGGAATACGGTGACAAAGAAAAAGAAGACCCTCGCTCATTACCTACCCCAAATATTTTACGATGTGAGGCCCAATTACCTTAGTCGTCCAGAATGGCATTTTTTTCCAAGCATTAATGAACATCGAATATTTAGGATTCGTCGGACTAATATTAGGAATTTCATCAGCATTAACTAAATAATATTCATAGTGTAATGATTCAGGCTCAAACCCCCAGTTTTTCTTAAAACTATAAGGTCCAGTCCCTACTTTGCTGCGCCCATAATCAAACCATTTTATACCTCTTTCACAAGAACGCCGCATAAGCTCCCAATACATAAAATCATGGGCTCTATATTTTCGAGCCAACACACTGGCACCCGCATAATAGGGCAAAACCTCGTCGCGAAAATAGAAATTCATTAAACTCGACACCAGTTGATCATCCTTATAAATCGATAGAACATCACAGTCTTGTTTAAAAACTTCTTTTAAAATATGAAATAGTTTTCTTGGAAAAACAGGCGTGCCCAAACCGTGAAGACTGTAGGCATAAGACTCATAGAATCTATCAATATCCTCGTCCCATTCACTGTTCAGCCCTGCTTTAATACCCTTACGTACAACGGCTCTCTGCTTGCGAGGAATATTAGTCATGTTTTTTTCAATATCAGGATCGATTTCTTTGCGAAAACGAGCATAGACATCATTTTTCACAACCCAGTCATTATGCTGCTGCTTTATGGTCCGTAATTCCAAATAGTCAACGTTTAATTCTTTCGCTAATACCGTAGCTTTTGCAGTCAGAAAATCAAATGCCGCATCATTTTTCGCAATAATCCCACCATAAACAAAAAAGGGAAGCGAGATAAGTGAATTACCAAAAATTTTGCTCTTCACTTGGCCGAGAGGCAAAACACCTTTAATACCTTGGGCGTCTTCTGCATAATAAAAATACATTGGGTGTCCATAGGTACGCTCCAACACTTCTTTCCACTCAGCACGATGAAAAAAGGTGCTTGCGGGTTGCTGGAAAACAAAATCATTCCAGCGTTGCACATCTTCTGCTTTAAGTAATTTTATTTCCATAATGTCATTTTATATATCTTCTTATATGTATTCTATTCTTAATTGTCATGCACGAAGATAGAGCACAACTTCTTTGCATTGCAATACAACCAAAATTTCAATTGCTAGGAGGCTGTCTGAGAACTGTATCGTTATTAATTCAACAATCATTTATTATTCAAAAATATGTCATCCATACGCCCCCACTCAAAATCCTGTAAGAGCTTTTCAAGCCGAGCATAAACTTTATTCAGATTTAAATAATGTCTAAATCGTGTTTTTGCGTTAAGTCCTTCCTGCCGCGGCTGATCGACATCTATTTCCCAAGGATGAAAATAAAACATGCCTGATTCTTTATCTACGTTATTAACCCGCTTTAATGCCCATTGAGAAAATGCATAGGGGTAAAGCCGAAAAAACCCGCCGCCTCCACAAGGAAAGTTTTTTCGAAATAAATTTAGCGTTGTAATCGGAATTTCCAGTATTCCTTCTTCCCCCCGTGGGTAATATTTAAATCTTGGTGCATCTGGAATTCCATATAAATCGTGTTTTACAGGATAAATACTGGAACTGTATTCATACCCCGTCTCAAACAAAACATCCAATGCCCAGAGATTGCTTTCTATTATTGAATAACTCGCGGCCCGATACCCCTTAACACTAACTCCGGAAATATCTTCAAGAATTTGTTTAGTTTTTACCACATCTGCTCGGAATTCTTCCGGAGTCTGATGAATAACACGAACATGATCATATCCGTGACTTGCTAATTCATGACCTTCAGCAATTATCCGTTTTACTAATGACGGATAACGTTCAGCCACCCAACCAAGAGTAAAAAAGCTCGCTTTTACACTATTTGCTTCAAATAAGTCTAGCAAGCGATTAGTGGATTGCTCCACCCGACATTCTTTCTGATCCCAGTCAGCTTTAGCTATGTATTTTTCGAATGCAGAAACCTGAAAATAATCCTCTACATCCACGGTCATTGCATTTTTTATTTTTTTCATTTTTTATTAGAATCTATCAAAGGTTTTTTGCATTCAGCTCAACAGCATCCAGAGGACTTGCTATAAAGAGTCGTTTAGAAACACTAAAGCGACACAAAATTTATTTTTTTCTACCGCAAACTCTTTCAACCCATCCGTCTAGAAACTCAACTATTCGTTCTGCCGCATGGCCATCCCAAAACTCTGGCGAGAGCCCAGCCTTGCCTTCACTTAACATGATATCATCAAAAACCTGTTTAATTTTTTTTGCATCTGAACCAACTATTGTATTAGTCCCTTCACTTACCGTTATTGGTCTCTCGGTATTGTCTCTCAACGTTATACAAGGTATCCCAAGCGCGGTCGTTTCCTCTTGTATTCCTCCTGAATCCGTCAATACAACTTTTGCATTTTTCATGACTCCCAATAAATGCAAGTAACCCAATGGAGGTAACAATAAAATATTACTGTCTACCAATTTCATCGATAATTCGAATTTTTCAATTTGGCCTTTTGTTCTTGGATGAACAGGGAAAACTAATGGCAACTGCTGGGACAATGCCGACAAAGTGTCTATCAACGAAGTTAGCGTTTCCTTATCATCCACATTAGAAGGTCTATGCATAGTGATCAAACCAAACGCTTTTTTGTTAATTGATTCCGCACCTTGAATACCTTTTAAAGTTTCTTCCATGGGTACGGCTTTTTCGACGTTGTTAAACAAAGTATCAATCATCACATTACCCACGAATTGCACTCGGGCCTCAGCAATGCCTTCTTTGAGTAAATTAGCTAATGCCGATTTTTCTGTGGTAAATAACAGGTCTGAAATTTGATCGGTCAATACTCGATTAATTTCTTCAGGCATTTCTCTGTCATAGCTCCGCAATCCTGCTTCCACATGAATAACCGGTATATTTTTTTTTGCCGCCACCAACGAACAAGCGATGGTAGAGTTCACATCTCCAACAACCAACACGGCGCAGGGCCTTTGCGCATCAACAATGGGCTCAAAACGTTTCATTACTTCAGCAGTTTGTAACGCATGACTTCCCGAACCAACCTCAAGATCAACATCCGGCTCGGGAATCCCAAGCTGTTCAAAAAAACTGTGCTTCATTGCCTCGTCATAATGCTGACCAGTATGTACTAAAAAAGCTTCTAATTTTTTTGATTTCTGCTTTATCGCCGCCATAATTGGCGCAATTTTTGTGAAATTAGGCCTCGCGCCCACCACACACATGATTTTTCTTTTTGCTGATGTCATTTGTTAAGCTCTACTCCACTGCGTTTATGCCATTAATACGTTGCATTCAACTCTATTCTAGCCACATGTTGCAGCTGGCTGGTAGCAGCACCAGACGCCTTTCGCTCTAAGTAATAATAGAGCCCACTGATGTTTACCTGCCTTCCCAGCGCATGACTATAGCGAACCCTAAGACGCAAAATATCGGCTGAACGAGTGGCATTTCCAAAACTCGTACGCCGCTTATCTGCACTTAATGCAAACAAACCTCGCCTACCTAAAGACAATGACCAACTTGCATTCCCTCCATACCCCTTATCTTCAATATCTAACTCTTCAAATTCGCGGGTGCTGTGGTTAATACTAAACTGCAAGGTATTCTTTCGTCCCGTTAACTGAGAGCCTAGCGTAAATACCCGACGAATAAAAAAACCATTCTGCACAATCGGAAATGTTATATCGGCAAATGACTCGTCATCTGTTGAGAAAACGGAGGCACCCGTTTCATCAACAAAAAACTGAGGGGCTTGTTCCGCCACCGGTATAGCCAAAGAAACCAAGCGTTCATTGTATCGAATAAACCAATTCGCTCTTCTCAATCGATGGTTCAACTCCCCTCTAAATGTGCTTCCAATCACCGTTTTTGCAATTGATGCCAACAAATTTAAGCGGTTACTCGGCTGTATTTGCAAAGATGCACCATAGGACTCTCCAAAAGACCGCTGCCCATAAGTACCAGATAATAAGACCTTACGACTTACTTGCCATGATGTCGCTGCTATTACTACATATCCCTGTAACTGATTTTGTCGAGCACTTGAAAATCGAGGATTTCTTTCATAACCTCCCGTTAAGGAAAAAGTTAGGCTAGACAAAACACGGTAACCAAGCAAGCTGGTTAAAGATTGAGACATGGGGATACTTCTGGAAACATTATCATATTTTATTCCTGAGTACACCATCTCCCAAAATAATCGTTTAAACCAAATGCCGTTAGTTAAAGACAGAAATATATCATCTACTCGGGTTTGCGACAGTGTCTCGCTCGCGGAATCAGTTTGCGCTAAAGAATAACGCATTTCTCCCAGCGCGATTCGGCTAATAGGCTGTTTCCATGTAGCCTCAAATCGACTACTTGATCGATTAACCCTGTTTCTTCCGGTAATCCGATTATCAAAATTTAATGCTCCAAGCGGGTTATTTAGCCGTTGACCAAAATTATATGTAGCACCTAAACGTATTCGGTCACGCAGCAATCCTAATGAAGACTTAACATTGTATTGATGGCTAACATCATAATATTTTTTTTCGGATAAACGGCTCCGGTTCGTTAACCTATAATCTGATAATACAGAAAAACGTTTTCCAGAATAGTTAGCCGCTACGCCAGGCTGAGCAGTGGTAATGAATTCTTTATCCGACCTAGATTCAGCAGCTATTTTCGAAACTACATAGCTTTCGGAAACCCCAATACTTGGGTTTATTTCTAGGCTCGCAAAACAATACTTGCTAAAAAAACTTAAAACAACCAGTTTCAATACAATAGCAATGTTTAATGAAAATTTTAACAATGGTATATCCAGTATTGTTGAGGAATGTGAATAAACTCAACTGAGTAGTTGATCGTGGAATTTTCAGTAAATCTTATTATTAGCGCCAGGGTGCAAAGTGATTTTTCGAACCAGGGTACCGAATGCACTTTCTCAAGCTACCTACGCAGCTTAACTTACAAGCTTTGAGTATAATTTTTATAGCTATCTAATTTTCATCTTTGCTTCCGTAATATCCGTAACCATATCCACCGTAATACCCACCACTCTTGCCTGTTCTATTTTTATTTAGTATCAAACCAACATTCATATCATCATCAAGCAAGCCAAGTGCGTCATCTAACGTAGACTGTGCTGTCTTGAATGCTTCTACAACTATTAATATTTGACCGGCCAGCCCTGTAAGCACTTTTGATTCACTTGTGACTAATAAAGGAGGCGTATCAATAACAATAATCCGATCAGGATAACGATTAGCTAATTCTTGAGCAAGCTGCGTCATCGCATCACTTGCCAATAACTCTGTAGCGTGTTGATGTGGCCGACCGGATGGTAATATTGTTAAATTTGAGACATTGGTTTTTATTAAAACTTCTTCTAATTTTTTATCCGGCTCTAACAAATAATCGACTAAACCAGCATCTGCCTCAATACCAAGATATTTAGTAACAGAAGAACGCGATAAATCTGCATCAACCAATAACACCGTGCGATCTAACTCCATTGCTATACTCATCGCCAGACAGATTGAAGTAAAGCTTTTCCCCTCACCGGGTAACGCACTCGTAACCATAACTAAATTTGAATGATCATCAGGCCTTGTTTTATCACCAAACGCATTTGCAAGTATTGGCGATTTAATCGCACGATATTCCTCTGCCATCACACTTCGACCATTAGCAGGTACTAGCATTCCCATTTCTTCTAGTCTTGCTAAATCGATTTCCTTCATATTGGAAGATACTAAACCAGACTCTTGCTGCACAGAATAGCGATCCATACTGCCGTATGTTTTGGTTTTCTTTCCGCGCTGACTTTCACGCTGTTTCTGTAATGCCTTCTCAATTGTATTCATTTTAATGACCAGTATTCTAATATAACGATTCGGCTATACAATATTACACAAACCCAAATGAGATGACATTGGAAATTATCATTGCATAAATAGCTACCAAAACTAGCGCCGTAAGCAAAAATGACATTAATTCATATTTCCGCATTTGCAGCTGTCTGTTCGTTCGAATAAGACTTACCGCACCGTATACAGGATATCCAGATATGCTTCGTAAGCTTTTCGTTGTATCAAAGATAGGCTTTATTTGTGAAAGGAAAAATGCAAATGCAACACCTGCCGCAAAACCACCAATCAGTATAACCGAATTAAATAACATACGATTTGGTCCTACTGCGTCGGGTGTAGATCGAGGAGGATCAATAATTTTAAACTTTACATTATCAGTACTTTGATCCGCTTTTTGGGCCAGCTTAGCAGACTCCCGACGAGCTACCAAAGCATCATAGTTGCTCTTATTGATATTATAATCTCTATTTAGACGCTGCATTTCAGCTTCGATTTTGGGCACAATGTTAACTCGGCTTTCGAGTTGCTTTAAACGCTGTTTGAAGCTATCAGCCCTCGTTTTCAAAGATGCGACTTCAGCTTCTGCCTGCCCTAACGAAATTTTTAACTGCTGATAGACTGGATTAACATCCAATGTTGATATTTTCGCTGCTTTAGGCATTTTCGCTTTAATTTGATCAATCTCAATTTCTCGTTTATTGCTTAGACGCTCTAAAGTTTCCTTTGCAGCAACAACATCAGGATGCCTCTCAGTATATTTCAACAAAAGCTCATCAATCATTTGCTCTAATGCTTCTATTCTCGCGTCTAAAGCATGGCTTATTCCTGCACTATTTGCACGAGTTATTGAAGGTACTAATCCAAATGTAGGTTCTTCTCCTGTCAGCTGTCTTTTGAGTTCGTCACGGCGATTCAAGACTTCTTGCAAACGCAACTCTGCTTCAACAAGTTGATTTTTCATTCCAACCATTGCTGAAAAATGGTCAGCTCCTTGTCCCGGCAACACACCCACATTTTTGCGCTTAAACTCTGTAAGCTTGTCTTCTGCCGCCACTAGCCGCTGTTCATATTCCGCAATTTGCTGGTCTATAAATTGAGTGGCCTTACTCGTATCTGATCTTTTATTACCCAACGAAGATTCAACAAAAATAGTCAGCAAAGATTCAACAATGCGTTGAGCTAACACAGGATCCGTATCTTGATAACGAATGGTATAGATATTATTTTTCCTGCCCCGATTAAACGTTATTGATTCCTTTAGTCGACTAACCATTGCGTCTAAATTACCGGAATGGTCAGCGCCCAAATCCATGTCAGTGGCGCGAACGATTTTTTCAAGGTTAGGGCGGCTTAACAAGGTTCGAGTCACTGCTTGCACATCCTCATCAACATCTGATTGAAAAGCCAAACCTTGCAACATCGGTCGTAATGCAGACTTAGTATCGACAAAAACTCGAGCCGACGCATCGTAGACATCCGGCATTTTAGTGACAAATAACCAACCCCCAATGCAAATGGGCCATGCAATCAAATGGACATACCAACGAAAACGCCAAATTCCTCTGGCATAGGTCTTTACTTGCTCAAGTATTTCGTGCATTTAGTTTTCCTAAACCTATCAAACATATAGATAGGCATTAATTGTCCTGGCTAAATAATAACGCAAATTAACTTCCTTGAATTTAGTATTGACTAAACGCTTCAAATTTAATTATTTTACCAGGCTAAAACCATGACTCTGGTATTATTAATATATCACCAGGTCGTATTGTAACATTAGCCGTAATGTCGCCATCTCGAATTAAATCTTCTAGCCTGACATCAATTTCTTTTTGTCGACCATCTACTTGACGAATAATATTAGCTCTGTTGCCCGCTGCAAACTCGGTTAAGCCACCGACTGAAATCATAACATCTAATACCGTCATATTCTCACGATACGGCAATGCTTGTGGCGTACTCGCTTCACCAATAATTCTAACCTGCTGAGAAAATGGACCTAAAAAACCAGTTACAATAACCGTTACCAACGGATCTTTTACAAAAACGGACAACTCTTTTTCTATTTCTCTCGCAAGCTTAGTTGAGGTTTTCCCACTAACCACAAGATCCTCAACCAGCGGAATTGAAACCCGGCCATCAGGCCGCACGGGGACACTTGTTGACAAATCTGGGTTCCGCCAAACAAATATATTTAGATTATCACCTGGACCTATTAAGTAATAAGGCACTGCTTGTCCAGACAAAGGCTCAGCATTAGCCGGAGCAGAGAATATAAAAACTGGGGGCAAGAGTGAAAAAACAACAATCGCAATTTTTGCCAACTTATTATCAATCATGAACAAATTCACATCACTTCCTTATTTTATTGATTGCATATTGTTGTACTGATTTAAAACTGTAAGATGCATCTCATTATCGACTGCCTCGCACCACACTTTACACCCTGCATTTAGGATGGACAAAAAAACAGTACTAAATCGAACTATTGCATAGAGACGTCGGCAATATCTACATACTACTTAATGACAACTAGCCATATATACCATTGACCTATAGTCATAATATACCATACTGACTTTATACTAGAATTTAAAAACATCTTTAATGTATTAATGATAAAGCGCATACGTCATACAAAACAAGTCTTTACCTCTGTCAGTTTTTTTTACACTTAACTGTATCACTTAGCCGACAAGGGCAGGCAACTGCAAAACAACCCCTTTAAAATCA